>QWCI01001022.1_pt1 | contig 11319 bp, 9 predicted proteins | sample 1972541 | NCBI WGS metagenome assembly QWCI01 (sample SAMN09866712, study PRJNA288562) | Human oral metagenome isolate term3_saliva, whole genome shotgun sequencing... | isolation source: mouth | host: Homo sapiens | place: USA: California | reverse complement strand
ATCTTTGTTCTCTTGTAAGCTTCATTGTTCTTTCTTTGATTTTTTATTCACTACAAATATAAGAACTTTGGAGCTTACACACTTTTTTAGGACAGTATCGAAAAACATTCCCTCATGTATCAAAAACTCTCTAATAAAACACAATTTCACTCAGCTAGTTTCTATAAAATTATCTCATCCATACTTTCTAAAATTATGTTTTTACATGCTAGAATAAGAAAACACGTTATCCAATAAAACAATAAATCAAAGCAAAATAGCTTTTATTGAAAATAACAGATTAATATCATTAGAGTTCCCTATCAGCAAAATGACGTAAAAAATCAAAAAAGCCTAATGGAAATATCAAGAAGATATATTCCATTAGGTTATATTAAAATAGTGTATAAACAACAGGTTCTTAATATCTCAAAATTTGCCCTGGCCGAATATGACTTGTTGCAGAAATATGATTTGCTTTACACAAAGCGTCAAGCGAAATTTCTAATTTGCGAGCAATAGAAGTTAAGTTTTCTCCAGCAGCTACCTTGTGGTAGCGAGAAGGAGCAATTTCAGCCATATGTTCTGTCTGAGCAGGCATCTCTTTATTCTTTCTACTAGCAGTTGAGGCGACTCCAGTAAACATATTTGGATTATCACTCTTATGGAATACGAAATAGTCGCCCGTCACATCTTGGTTAGGGAAATCAAACAGAAGTTCAGGATTGATAACAGCACCTAACAGACGGCATTCAAAATGAAGATGACTTCCGGTGGAGAGTCCTGTATTCCCCCCTAAACCTATAGGTTCTCCTGCTTTCACATAAGTATTAACAGAAACTAGATGCTTGGAGAGATGAGCATAGATTGTTTCCAATCCATTATTATGACGAATAACAATATATTTTCCATAACCTCCTCCCTCATAATCAACGATGCGTACGCGACCATCAAATGCAGATCGGATAGTATCGCCAACATAAACTTTTATATCGAGTCCTTTATGATAACGACGAAATGACGACCGATAGCCTACTCTACTTGTAATACGTCGGCTGTCGGTCGGCATTGCAAAATTGCGTAAATCAATACGATATGTTTCTGGAATCTGATCTTGGCTATAGCAATGAGTGCGCGTGGTATTCCAACTCGAGTAAAGGTCGCCCGAAGGTCTTTCTACGTTCTCGCGCTGAATCAGTCGATTGAGTGCTAGAGAATCAACAGAGCGTACTTTTCTATCGACAGGAGCTTGCATAGATATCATATCTTGGGCGGTAGCTGAAAGCGTACATCCTAAGAGAAAAACACCTAAACCAAGTTTTCGAAGTGCTGAAAAATTCATTCGTTCGTGTTACAATTAAGGAAGCGAAAAGCTTCTTATTATTATACGTATCGGTCACAAAGTTACGACTTTGTAGCATACTGACAATAAGTATGCTCAAAAAATTAGTTAAATCAATTGTGTCTAGATAGCAAATAACGAGTTAAATCAGTATATATAAAAATCTTTCGTAAGTTGTTGATACTGTTCTGATCTTTCTCCTTTTTCGTCCATCAATAGTAAAGTATCTTCCGTGAAGACACTTTCAACTTTTGAAAAAGCACACAACAAACGTTTAGGTGCCTTAAAAGGACGAGTGACTACTCGAGTCAAACGATTAAGGACAAAACCTCGAACAACAGCTTCCACCATAAAACGCTCGCGAGCTACTGTAGGAATGATAACATATAAGCGTCCTGTGTTACATAAGAGTCGAGATACTTGTTGTAACAAAGTCGCAAAACTCAATCCTACAGTATGCCGCGCGCTGGCTCGTGCAGCATCAGGAGGAAGGAGATCCTCTTCAAAAAAAGGAGGATTAACTAATATAGTATCAAAGCCTTTAGAATCTTGAAAATTGGAAATATCTTCGCATACAATACTAATACGGGAGGCCCAAGGTGACCTTACTGCATTCTCCTTTGCTTGCAATGCTGCCTCTCTCTCGATCTCAACACCATACACATATGCTTGAGAACGCTGGGCTACCATGATGGAGATAAGTCCGGAGCCACAACCTATATCAAGAATTCTGTCAGACTTAGAAACATCTGCCCAAGCCCCGAGAAGCACTCCATCTGTTCCCACTTTCATCGCACAGCGATCGTGGTATATTTCAAATTGTTTGAACGCAAAGAAATTTGTCATACCTTCATAAACTTAAAAGTACTAAAAATAGTATGAAATGCCGACATTCTTTTATTGCTTTTTGGTGTTTCGAGGCGTTTAAGCTATCTTTGCTCTCCATTTTGGGACTTTTTATTTTTATTTTCCCAGTTTCGAAAGATTTATCATGAACGAAAAAGATATTTCCGCTAATCCATTCTCCCTCATTGCTGATTTCGAGGGAGATATTGCGCAGTTGTTTGCAACACCTTTTGATGAAATTCTACCTATCTTGCCACTGCGTAACTTGATGCTTTTTCCTGGTGTAGTTGCTCCTGTTACTGTCGGACGAGAATCATCTCTTCGCCTCATCGAGCAAGCCGAAAAAAAAGGTACAGTCATTGCCGTTGGCTGCCAACGTGATGCTAGTGTTGAAACACCCCATGTATCCGATCTCTACCCCATTGCTGTCGTAGCAAAGGTTATGCGTGTTATCGAACTCCCCAATGGCAACAAGTCTGCAATCTTACAGAGCTTTGGTCGTATTCGCTTGGGAGAGGAGACTCGCCAAAAGCCCTTTCTTCGTGCACACGTTGAAAAACTAGAGGACATCTTACCAAGTAAGGACGATAAAGAATACGAAGCGTTGGCTGATGCTTGCAAAGATACTACTATTCGCTTTATTCATATTTCTGAATCTTATCCTGAAGAAGCTGCTTTCGCCATTAGAAATATTGGCCACCCTATATTTCTTCTCAATTTTATATGCACAAATTTACCCTTTGAATTAGATGAGAAAGCTGAACTCTTAAGCGAGAATAATCAATGCCAGCGAGGCTATAAGTTACTCTCCATATTGAATCGTGAACTTCAGTTTGCAATTCTCAAACAAAATATTCAAAATCAAACGCGTGAGGAACTAGATAAGCAGCAGCGCGATTATTTTCTCCAACAACAGATTAAGAATATTCAGAGCGAACTGGGTGATGAGCAAAATGAAGATGTGACAGAACTTATAAATAAAGCCAGTCTTATTGAGTTGCCATCAAAAGTACGGGAAGTCTTTGATAAAGAACTAAAGAAACTACAACGCATTCCTCCTCAGAGCCCAGATTATAATATAGAACTTAACTATGCACAAACACTAGTGAGTCTGCCGTGGGGGAAAAAAACAGATGATAATCTCAATATAAAAAATGCAGAAAAAGTTTTAAATCACAATCACTATGGAATGGAGAAAGTCAAAGAACGCATCTTGGAGCATTTGGCTGTTTTAAAGTTCCGTAACGATATGAAAGCTCCTATTCTGTGTCTTTATGGCCCTCCAGGAGTAGGTAAGACTTCGTTAGGCAAATCTATTGCTGACGCGTTAGGTCGACAATATGTACGTATCAGCTTGGGAGGTGTACACGATGAAGCAGAAATCCGTGGACATCGTAGAACATATTTAGGTGCAATGCCTGGACGTATTATCAAAAGCATACAAAAAGCAACTACAGACAATCCTGTATTTATCCTTGATGAAATTGATAAGGTCAGTGAGCGCAATTTTAATGGTGATCCGCAAAGTGCTTTGCTTGAAGTTCTCGATCCTGAACAGAATAAAGCCTTCCATGATAATTTCTTGGATGTAGATTATGACCTTTCCAATATTTTCTTTATAGCTACAGCGAACTCTCTCCAAAACATCCCCGCTCCCTTACTCGATCGTATGGAAATTATAGAGGTGGAAGGATATCTAACTGAGGAGAAGATTCAGATTGCTAAACGCCACTTAATTCCGAAAATAGAAAAAGAATTAAAAATAAATGCAGACTCTCAACTGAAGGTAAAATTTAAGCCTAAAGCCTTTGAATTTCTCATTGAGAATTATACTAGAGAAAGTGGTGTGCGTCAACTTGAGAAACAATTAGATAAAATTTATCGAAAGATGGCCTATCGCACTGAATTAGAGGAGTCTAACAAATTTAAGAGTACAGGAATTGATGCTGCCAAGATAGAAGAGTTACTAGGTAAACCACTATTCAACCGAGATAAATATCAAGGAAATAAATATGCAGGTGTTGTTACAGGCTTGGCGTGGACAAGTGTAGGTGGAGAAATCCTATTTATAGAAACAAGTATAAGCCGCTCCAAAGCTCCCAAACTTACATTGACAGGAAACTTGGGTGATGTAATGAAAGAAAGTGCTGTTTTAGCACTAGAATATATTAAAGCTCATGCAGAAAAGCTCAAACTGAATAGTAACATCTTTGACCATTGGAGCATTCACGTACACGTACCAGAAGGAGCAACACCTAAGGATGGTCCTTCTGCTGGTATCACAATCGCCACGTCTTTAGCTTCCGCTCTGACCCAACGAAAAGTACGCGCTAATACAGCTATGACGGGTGAGATTACTTTGCGTGGCCGTGTTCTTCCTGTTGGTGGAATTAAAGAAAAGATTCTTGCTGCTAAGCGGGCAGGCATTAAAGATATCATCATGAGCGTGGAAAATACAAAAGATATTGAGGAAATTAATCAGAAATATATTGATGGATTGACATTCCACTTTGTTGAGAATGTCTTTGAAGTACTTGACATTGCTCTCCTCAAAGAAAAAGTAGACAACGCTATCAACCTTGATATAAAAGAAGATAATGATCATCACTGATAAGCGAGCTGGAAGATTCTTTACTCTCCAACATACCGATACCAACTCTGCAGCTAGAGCTGGAAGCATTGAAACAGACCACGGAACTATTGAAACTCCGATTTTTATGCCTGTCGGAACGGTAGGTAGCGTTAAAGCTGTACACTTGCGGGAGATAAAGGATGACATCAATGCACAAATCATTTTAGGGAATACTTATCATCTCTATTTGCGCCCAGGACTCGAAGTCTTAGAAGCAGCAGGAGGATTGCATAAGTTTAATGGGTTTGACCGCCCCATACTTACAGACAGCGGAGGCTTTCAAGTCTTTTCGCTTACAGGAATCCGAAAGCTCACTGAGGATGGCTGCGAATTCCGCTCTCATATTGACGGTTCAAAACATTTCTTCTCTCCTGAGCGAGTTATGGATATAGAGAGAACAATAGGTGCAGATATCATAATGGCCTTCGATGAATGCCCACCAGGAACAGCAGACTATGCCTATGCACGGAAAAGCTTAACGCTCACGCACAATTGGTTGAAACGTTGTGTCACTCAATTCAACAGTACTCTTCCTAAGTATAGTTATCATCAGGCACTCTTCCCTATTGTCCAGGGTTGTATTTACAAAGATCTGCGACAAGAAAGTGCGCGTTTTGTAACAGACTTAGATGCAGAGGGATATGCGATCGGTGGACTTGCTGTGGGCGAACCCACGGATGTAATGTATGAAATGATCGAAGTTGTCAATGATATCTTACCGCAAGCAAAACCACGCTACTTGATGGGTGTTGGAACTCCCGTCAATATCTTGGAAGGCATCGAACGCGGTGTAGATATGTTCGACTGCGTGATGCCTACACGCAATGGTCGCAACGCGATGCTCTTCACTTCAGAAGGTATTATGAATATGCGCAATGCTAAATGGGCAAAAGACTTCTCACCTGTTGATCCCAATGGTACAAGCTTCGTCGACTCAGCTTATACTAAAGCATATCTCCACCATTTGTATAAAGCTAAAGAGTTGCTTGCCATGCAGATTGGTAGCATTCACAATTTGGCCTTCTATCTCTGGCTTGTGCGAGAAGCTCGCAAGCATATTCTTGCAAATGACTTCTCAACATGGAAAAAGATGATGGTTGAGAAAGTAAGCCGTCGCTTATAATTTTATATAAGATGAAGAAGATAACATTTTCACACTTCAAATGGGGAAGACATAGCAACGGAGAGAACTCGAAAAGGAAGTCCTCTTACAAGCAGATGTTCGGCAATTTGCTGATAAAGATGGGATTTCTACGCATTGATAGATATATCATGTGGCAATTTCTCTCCACCTATATTTTCTTGATAGCCATCATTATTACCATTGCAGTTATCTTCGACTACAATGAAAAGATTGATAAGATTTCTTCAAGCCATGCAAGTTGGAATAAAATAATCTTCGACTATTATGCCAATTTCATCCCCTACTTCTCCAATCTTTTCAGCCCACTATTTGTCTTTATTGCTGTTATATTCTTCACAACAAAGCTAGCAGGCAACTCTGAAATAATAGCTATGAAATCTACGGGTATGAGCTTCAAACGCCTGCTGCGCCCCTATATGATTTCAGCAACTCTCATTGCAGCTACCACTTTCGTCTTGGGAGCCTACATTATTCCCAGAGGTAATATTGCGCGCGTGAACTTTGAGAACCATTACATCAAAAAGAAAGATGTCACAAGTATCGACAACATTCAAATGCAAGTAGATACAGGAGTTTTTGCCTATATTACGCATTTCGATAATCAGACAAAAAGCGGTTATGGCTTCTCACTAGATAAAATTTCTGGTAAAAAACTCGTATCTCGCCTCACAGCACAAACCATTGAATACGATACGCTGGCAGATAAACGGTATAGTTGGACACTACGAATGTACGAAAAACGCACACTACGCGGTATGCGCGAAAAAGTGGAACGAGGAGATAAATTAGATAGCATCATCATGATGGAGCCTCGTGACTTTTTCTTCGTCCGCAATCAGCAGGAAACTATGACCTTGTCTGAACTAAGCGAGTTTATCGACAAACAAAAGTTACGCGGTGCTGCTGGCATCAGTACCTTTGAGGTAGAATATCACAAACGATTTGCCATGCCTTTTGCTGCTTTTATCCTTACATTGATAGGAGTCTCTCTTTCCACAGAGAAGAGAAAGAATGGTATGGGAACAAGTATCGGTGTAGGGCTAGCTCTTAGCTTTGGATACATCCTTTTCCAAACAGTGAGTGCAACCTTTGCCATTAATGCAAATATGTCGCCTATGTTAAGTGTATGGATGCCCAATATTATTTTTGCCATCATAGCGTTTGTTCTATACAAACGTACTCCACAATAAATTATGACTATATGAAAGAACGTGAAGACATATATTTTGAGGATCTAGCCCTCTCGGATGACGTGCTAGATGCCCTCTACGACATGAGGTTTGAAAAATGTACTCCTGTTCAAGCTCGTTGTATTCCAACAATGTTGGAGGGTAAAGATATCATTGGGATAGCACAAACAGGTACAGGTAAGACTGCCGCCTATTTGCTACCTATTTTAACACTCTTGAAAAGAGAGCTCCACCCCGCTGAAGCTATAAACTGTCTTATAATGGCTCCCACACGAGAATTAGCGCAACAAATTGATCAAGCCTTGCAGGGATTTGGGTACTATGTTAGTGTAAACGGTATTGCCGTTTATGGTGGCAATGATGGAGTGCGCTTCGAACAAGAAAAGCGTAGTCTCAAACAGGGCGCAGATATTGTCATCGCCACACCTGGACGTCTTCTCACCCATCTTGACCTAGGAAATATTGACTTGAGTCGCACAACTCACCTCGTCTTAGATGAAGCGGACCGTATGTTGGATATGGGTTTCTCTGAGGACATTCTGAAAATTGTGAAGCAGTTGCCTGAAAAACGCCAAACCATCCTTTTCTCTGCAACGATGCCAGATGCTATCGACAAATTTGCTCGTAATATTATGCATAATCCTGTGGAAATCAGACTTGCTGTTAGTAAGCCTGCAGAGAAAATCCAACAGAGCATTTATATATGTAGGGAAACAGATAAAAATATAATTATACGTCATCTCTTCAAGCAGCATAAACCTGAACGCGTTATTATCTTTTGTTCATCCAAACAAAAAGTAAAAGAACTCAACATACTTCTAAAACGTGCTCACTTTAATTGCGAAGCAATGCATTCTGACTTGCTTCAACAGCAACGCGATGAAGTGATGTTAAACTTTAAGGCAGGTCGAACTGACATACTCGTTGCAACAGATATTGTAGCACGCGGCATTGACATCAATGACATACAAATGGTTATTAACTATGATGCCCCGCGCGATGCAGAGGACTATGTTCATCGCATTGGCCGAACCGCCCGTGCAGGTCGCAACGGTATAGCTGTAACACTTGTGGGAGAAAAAGATCTCTATGCTCTCCATAATATTGAAAAATTACTGGCGGAAAAATTACCACGAACTCCCCTACCTGAAGGACTTAAGGAGCCAGAGATACAAACAAGAAAAAGTCGTAATGAGCATAGGAGACATGGAAACCAACGAATCAATACCACCCCAAAAAACACACAAGGACATCAGCAGGTACGACGCCGTAAAAAGATCTCCAATGCAGCAAACAAACCTGTCCAATAAGAAATTTTACAAAAGGAAGAGTCTATAATCATTGAAAGAACAAACAGGTAACGTATCATATCTATTATTTAAAACGATACCCGTCCTCGAGAATACAATACTTGTATTTGGAAATAAAATACAAGTATTTTTCTATACAATTAAAGAAAGCCGACAAGAGCAAAAGAACTCATGTCGACTTTCTTTTTCTTTACTTTAAACGACTACTACATAGGAAACAATCCATAAAGTTTTGAATCAATCATATCTGTGATTTTTTCAAAGTCTTCTGGATTACTTTCAAATTTAGTAGTGTCACCATCCACTATAATAAGATGATGATTATAGGTTTCAATCCAATCTTCGTAGAGTTTATTTAGACCTTCCAAATAATCTATGCGGATAGATTTCTCATACTCACGGCCACGCTTTGCTATCTGCGAAACCAAATTGGGTACAGTTGAACGAATATAAATCATTAAGTCGGGTAACTTTACCAGCGACATCATCAAATCAAATAAGTCCGTATAGTTTTGAAAATCTCTATCGCTCATCATCCCCATTTTATGCAAGTTTGGCGCAAATATACGGGCATCTTCAAAAATAGTACGATCTTGTATGATCACATCATTGCTTTTCGAAATCTCCACAACATCTTTAAAGCGTTTGTTGAGAAAATAGATTTGCAAATTAAACGACCAACGCGACATATCGCCATAAAAGTCGTCTAGATATGGATTGTTGTCCACGGGTTCAAAATGTGGCATCCAGTTGTAGCGTTTAGCAAGCATCTTTGTCAGTGTTGTTTTCCCGCTACCAATGTTTCCAGCAATTGCTATATGCATAATAAATGTATGTTTTCAGTTTCAAGTTATTAGAATAAACCATAGAGTTTTGCATCTATCTTATCAACAATAGATCTAAAATCCTCAGGATGTAAAAGAAAATCAAGATTATCAACATCAATAACTAGAGTCTCACCTTGATAGCTATTGAATATAAAATCTTCGTAACGATTATTGAGATTTTCGAGATATTGAAGAGGAATAGCTTGCTCATATTCACGTCCACGCTTCTGAATATTCTCCACAAGATGAGGCACTGAGGAGCGAAGATAAATGAGTAGCCTAGGATAATTCACTACCGAAACCATACAGTTAAAAAGCTCCATATAAGTTTCATAGTCGCGATCCGACAAATATCCCATATCTTTATTGTTAGCCGTAAAGACATAGACTCCCTCAAAAATAGAACGATCTTGAATTATTGGAACTTGGCTCTGGGATATCTCTAATAGGTTGCGAAAGCGTTCTTTCAAGAAAAACACCTCTAGATTAAACGACCACCGAGGAACATCCTTGTAATAATCATTGAGATAAGGATTATTATCAACAGCTTCGAAATGGGGTTTCCATTTGTAATGCTTAGACAAAAGGGTGGTCAGCGTGGTTTTCCCACTACCTATATTTCCTGCGATTGCAATGTACACAGTATTTAAAGTTGTTGATTTTGTTTGTGCAAAGGTAATTCATTCGAAAGGATTCATCAAACGAAAATCAAATAATATCGTAAGACACCATAAACACTTCTAGTCAAACTAGAAGTATTTGTACTATTTTTTCTGTAGAAAAAACATGAAAATCGATACACACACAGTATGGAACAACTTCTATGATTTACATTTTTTTATCTTTCAAGCATTAACTATAGATTTGTTTAAACCTACTTCGTTTCCTATTTTATCGTGAATTATATTATGGAGGATAAGAAGATTACTTCTTAGATGGCAAAAAAGGACACACATACCTATTATAGATAAAAAATGATTAACTTTGCGTACAGATATCCAATAATAAAAAAATAATCTAAATGAAAGCATTTGTTTTTCCTGGCCAGGGTGCACAGTTTGTTGGTATGGGTAAAGATCTCTACGAGAAGCATCCCGTTGCCAAACAGTTCTTCGAGAAAGCTAATGAGATTCTCGGTTTCCGCATCACAGACATCATGTTTAATGGAACAGATGAGGAACTGAAACAAACAAAAGTGACGCAACCGGCAGTATATATTCACAGTGTTGTTAAAGCTCTCTGCTTGGGAGAAAGTTTCAATCCTGACATGGTAGCAGGTCACTCTCTCGGTGAATTTTCTGCACTCACAGCAGCTCGTTGCCTTAGCTTTGAAGATGGTCTTAAACTTGTGGCTGCTCGTGCTAAGGCTATGCAGGCTGCTTGCGAGGTAAAACCTGGCACTATGGCTGCTATCATTTCCTTGTCTGACGAGAAAGTGGAAGATATTTGCAAGCAGGTAAGTAAAGACAATAAATTGGTTGTACCTGCCAACTACAACTGTCCTGGACAGCTTGTTATATCTGGTGACGAAGAAGCCATCAAAGAGGCTTGTACACTTCTTAAAGAGGCTGGTGCTAAGCGTGCACTTGTGCTTCCCGTAAGCGGTGCCTTCCATAGCCCCTTTATGCAACCTGCTCAAGAAGAACTCGAAACTGCTATTGCTACTACTGAGTTCAAGAAACCTATCTGTCCTGTTTATCAGAACTACGATGGTCTTGCACACACTGATCCTGAAGAGATTAAAACCAACCTCATTCAACAACTTACGCATAGCGTTCTTTGGACAAAAGAAGTTGAAAGTATGCTTGCAGATGGTTGCACAAGTTTCACTGAATGTGGTCCAGGAAAAGCCCTTCAAGGAATGGTTTCTAAGATTGCACGTGCACAGAATCTCGAAGTAGAAATCCAAGGTGTAGAAGACTAATCTTTTAGAACTTAAAAAACATTCTAACAATATTATAAAAGCCTAACGGAAGAACGTCTCTAATAACGTAAGCCGTTAGGCTCTTGCATTTTTCACATGTTAGTAATTAGTAATAAAATATAATG
>QWCI01003916.1_pt1 | contig 11327 bp, 9 predicted proteins | sample 1972541 | NCBI WGS metagenome assembly QWCI01 (sample SAMN09866712, study PRJNA288562) | Human oral metagenome isolate term3_saliva, whole genome shotgun sequencing... | isolation source: mouth | host: Homo sapiens | place: USA: California | reverse complement strand
CATGGATTTGAACACCGACCCGAACCTGATCCGCCACTACTACACACCACCCCAAGGCTGGCGCTCCATGCTCGATGGCCCCTACCCCCACGAAGACCGGGACATCATCCTGACCACCACGTGGAGTGGCACAGCCACCAACCCCTTCACCGGGGAAACCCAAACTATCAACGGCCTGGTCACCACCACAGAAACAACCGGCAAATTCCCGCTGTCCCACCTGGTCATCAACAACACCGACACCTGGGAAGAAAAACAAGGCCATTAACAGGATGATCGAGGGAGGAAAGAACCGCGAGCGACTCACAGTTACACCAACGCAAAACATGCCCCTGGACCATCGCGATCATCGCCGTCGCCACAGTCAGGAGATACGCCATCCCCGGCACAAATACCGATTGAGATTACCAAGCCCAGTCCCCCAAGTGCGTAGAGCCCGTTAACACCAGTATGTTTCACGTGAAACAATCCCCGCACCAACCTCGTCGCCGACGACGAAACGGGCATCAATCCGAGAATCACTTCCCCACATCACCACCGCAGCCGTCCCGGCATCCTAAGGCCACCGGCCCAGCGCCACACCATGGTCACGGCTTCGCAGCGAGCTCGTAACGCACCCAGCGGCGCTGACCCGTGGACGTCACCAGGCCTCGCGACACGAAGTCGCGCAGCTCCGAGCGCGCTTCCTCAGCGGTCACACCAAAATGCTCCCTATATTCCCCGTTGCTCCAGGTACGCCCATGATGCATGTCAACCAGCGCCTCCTTCTGACACCTATTCAAACCGGTCGCTGCCTCCAGCCCGAGACCGCCAAGCCACGTCAAGTCCCCATCCGGAATCAGCGCAGCATTCGGGAAACGCACCGTGAAGGACAGCTGACGCGATCACAGCACAATCTGGGTCAACCATGAATTCATCCCCACCACTCACTTCAGTTCATAGAAGTGCCTTTCTATCTCATAGAACCCCATTTCTATGTCATAGAGGCCCCTTCATAACTCATAGACACCTATTTTTACGCCATAGAACCTCATAGAGGGGCATCTTCGATTCATAGAATCAGGCGACGCCCCAACCTCGAGGCTACAACGGGAATAGATACCATCCCCATGAACATGTGTTTCACGTGAAACAATCACTCCATGCCTAACAGGCTCATCACTCGCTCGACGGGCAGCACAAGCAATGCCGCGTGCCGTCCGCGCAGTTATTTAAAACCCAACTCAAACCCACCCAGCACCCGCCCACGCCTCGGCTCAAATCGGCCGCCATCCTCGAATTGTTTCACGTGAAACATTCGGTGCCTGCGCCTACAGGCACGCACGCCCGCAAACGCGCAACCACACGCCAACCACGCACTCAACCACAGATACCAACAAGCGGGGTGCCGCCCCTCGGCAGCACCCCGCTCGATGAGTCACGCGCACCTGCGCCGCGCAACCAACAGCAGCACCTCACCCCCGCCTCTCCCGCAGCCTCCGCGCGAGGACCCCATGCCTCGGCGCGAAGACCCAGGCGAGCACGAAGCACGCGGTGAGCACCAGGACGATCGTGGCACCCGTGGGCACGTCCAGTGACCACGACAGGTATAGGCCGACCAGGCCGCTTGACGCCCCCAGGGCCGGCGACAGAACCATCATCGTCCCGAGCCGGTCGCACAGGAGCCGCGCGGTCGCCGCGGGGGTGACGAGCAGGGCCAGCACCAACACGTTGCCGATCGTCTGCACGGAAATCACGACGGCCAGAGCCACGGCGACATACAAAGACAGATCAGCAGCGAGCACGTGAACGCCCGCCGCCCGCGCGCTCTCGCGGTCCAGGGTCACGGCCACGATGGGTCGGTGCGCCAGGAACAGCATGAGCAGCACGAACAAAGCGCCAGCCAGCACCACGGGCACATCAGACGCCGGGATGCCCGTGATCGACCCGAACAGAAAATCCTGCAGGCTCCCCGCGTACCCGGGTGCCCGCGCGATGATCGCGACGCCGAGCGCAAACGCGCCCACGAAGAGCACGCCGATGACAGAGTCCTCCTTGAGTCGCCGATTTTGCGCGAGCAGCGCCACCAGCACGGCGGTCACGACGCCCGCCAGCGCCCCGCCCAGTACCAGGGACCCGCCGCACACGAAGGCGATTGCCAACCCAGGGAACACGGAGTGCGCGACCGCGTCGCCGATGAACGCCATGCCGCGCAGGACGACGTGCACACCGACACTGCCGCACACGAGCGCGGCAACGACCGCGATGAGCAGCGCGCGCGGCAGGAACGCCAGCGCGGGGTTCGTCAGGTCGCGGAAGAAGTCGTAGGGACTCAGGAAGTCCGCCGCGGGGGCGAGGCGGGAGCCGGCCGCGTGGATCACGGTACTCATGCGCGCACTCCTAGGGCGTCGAGGATCGGGTTGTCGGGTCGCACGTCGAAGGCACGGATCCACGGGTCGGCGTCGGCGAGTTCGTCGGGTCGCCCGGACGCGATGATCGTGCGCCGCAGCAGGTAGAGGCGGTCGCAGCCGGCCCGCGCGCCGATGAGGTCGTGCGTCGTCATGAGAAGGGCTCGCCCCCCGTCGGCGAGGGATCGGAACAGGTCCATGAGCATCTCCTGCGTGGGCATGTCGAGGCCCGTGAAGGGTTCGTCGAGGAGCAGCACGGCGGGTCGGATCGCGAGGGCCCGGGCGACGAGGACTCGCTGGCGCTGCCCGCCGGAGAGCTCGCCGATGGGTCGCTTCGCGAGGTCGCGCAGGCCCACGAGGCTCAGGGCCTCCTCGAATGAGCCCCAGGATCGAGCGGATCAGCGTGGTCTTCCCGGCGCCGTTGGGTCCGATGAGGCCGACGAGCTCCCCGGCCTCGACCTCCAGGTCGACGCCCATCAGGACGCTGCGCCCACCCAGGGACGCTCCCAAAGAGGTGACGCGCAGCTGGCTCACTGCTTCCCTCCCACATTGCCGAGGCCCGGGACCTCAGTGCTCTCGCCCGCGCCGGGTGCACCGGCACTCTGGGACGAGGCCGTGGCTGCTTCCTCGTTCCCCTCACCCCGGGCGGTGGGCAGAGGCGAGAGGAGGGAGTCGGCCTCGGCGATGGCGGCGGCCTGTTCAGCGCGGCTGCGGCGTGAGCGTGCAACGACGAGTGCGCCGATCACGAGGAGGGAGAGGGCGACACTAACGATGATCGCGAGGAAGGCCCAGTCGGGCAAGCCGCCCTCGGGCGAGGACGACGTCGACTCGGAGGAGCCGGGGCCCTGGGAGGTACCCACGGCCGGGGGCTCAGAACCGGAACCGGAACCGGAAGCGGCGGGCGCAGCCATGGCCAGGGCTTCGGACGCGGAAGCGGCGTCGCCCACGGCGAAGCGCAGGGTCGTGGAAGCGTTGACGGCTTCGCCGGCAGTGGTCGTGCCCAGGAAGGTTACGGTCGCTGTGTAGGTACCAGGCTGAGAGAACGCCCAGTTGGCGTGCACGTGCGTGCCCGAGTCGATCCACACGTCGCCGGGGGCGGCACCCGAATCGGCGAGCAGGAGGGGCTTGCCGAAGGTGCCGGACTGGAGGAATAGCCACGCGCGACCGGGGCCGCTCACGGGGCCGACGCGCATGGTGAGGCCACGGTCGATGGTGGCCGTGACGGCGGGGTCCTGCGTGTTCCAGCCGAGCCACACGACGCTCGGGTTCTGCGTCTGGGGGATGACGTGCACGGGCTTGCCGGCAACGTCGGCCAGGAACGAGTAGTCGGCGGAGTTGGGCGCGGTCATGATGGCCGCATCGTTGACCCGGAGGACGGTCTGGTTGGGGTCGCGCCACACGGCACCGCTCTCGGCGTCGTGGCGCAGGCCGGCCCGCCACTGCCCGTCGATCAGTCGGGGACCGAGGTCGACGTGTCCGGCGCTGATCTCGCTGGCTTCGCCTCTCCACTCCTCGTGCGCGGCGACGCTCTGCGCGAGGTCGGGGTCGGGACTCGGGTCAGCAACAGAAGAGGGGGCACCCACGATGAAGAGGAGAGCTGACACGAGCAGAGCAAACACCGACATGCCGAGACGGGGGAATTGCAACAATAGAGCCTCGACACGCGACGCCAGCCCGCTCGATCCCGTGGGCGGCGGCAGGGCCTGGCCGGACGTGTAGCTAGGCCGTCGGCTAGCCCCGGCGTCGGATTCGTTCGCTGATGCCGCATGAGGCCGGCGCGGGGCCTGCAGAGCCTGGCCGGGCTTCGAGCCGACACGCCGAGCAAAGCTCGCGGCGTGGCGGTGAGCGGGCGGGCAGGCCCTGCGCCGGCCGGAAGCTGTATGGGAACGAGAGAAGGATTTCATGGCATCTCCTTACCGCCCAGGCAGCGTGCCAGTGAGCGGGCGTTGTGTTGCATCATGTCGATGTAGGTGGGTGCTTGGTTGTCGAGGGTGTCGCCGTACAGGGGGCAGATGTCCACGCCCGCGTCGGTGGCGGCGGTGCGCAGGGTGGAGCGGGTGCGCGCCAGGTTGGGTTCGAGGAAGACGGCGGGGATCGACGAGTCGGACAGGGTGGCTTGGAGTTTGATTCGGTCGGCGATGGATGGTTCGACGCTGGGGTTGGGTGCGACGAATCCCGCGACGGTGAGCCCGTAGGCATTCGCCAGGTACGCGTAGGCGTCGTTGGTGGTGACGAGTTTGCGTCGCTCGGATGGGATTGTCGCAATGGTCGAGGCCATGGTGTCGTCGAGTTCGTCGAGGCGCGTCAGGTAGGCGGCGGCGTTGGTCCGGTAGGTGGCCTCGCCGTCAGGGTCGACGGAGATCAGCGAGTCGCGGATGACTCGCACGTAGGCTTGGGCGTTGTGGACGTCGTGCCACAGGTGGGGGTCGATGTCGCCGTGAACGTGCTTGCCGAGGACGGCCTGGGGCAGCATGTACACGTTGGTGCCGGCCTCGCCGATGAATCGGAACGAGGCTTCCCCGGGGATCGTCGTGAGCGCGCGGGTGGGCACTTCGATGACGACGTGGTCAAGGTCGGTGCATTCCATGGTAGAGGCGACGACCGCCCCGGCGCTGGATGCGCCGACGCAGGGGGCCGAGGCCTCGTCCCCGCTAAGCGCGTCGGCGTCGGAGGCGAGTTCGACGCGCTTGGTGGTGAGGTTGACGGTGATGTCGGCGTGGCCGGCGGAGAGGACGCGTCGGTCTTCGGCGGCGGCGACGTCTTCGGGCGGTGTGCCGACGGCGAAGACGGCCGTGCCTTCCCCGACGGGTGCGGGAGTGGCACCGGGGGTGGTGCGCAGGTTGGCGCGGAAGTGGACGCGGTACACACCGGGGGCGGTGAACGCCCAGCTCATGTGTTGGTGGGCGTCGGCGGGCAGCTGCGCAGTGTCGGTGTCGTATCCGGTGACGGCGTTGAAGCCGTCGGAGGAGGCGAAGGCGATCTCGGGCTGCCCGAACGACGTGGTGAGGTACGCGGCGGCCTGGCCGGGTCCGTCGATGCCGGTGGTCGTCAGGTCGATGTGCGAGGCGCGGGTGGCTCCCATGTCGGTGCCGTCGCCCCACACGCGCATGCCGAGCCACGGGGTGTCGAGGGCTCGGTCTTCGACGAGGGGGAGGATGGTGGCACCGTTTTTGGCGGCCTCTTCAGCGACGGAGACGGAGCGTGAGCCGACGGGCAGGTTGGAGTCGAGGGCGCGGATGAGGGCGTGTTCTTCGAGCATGAGATAGTTGGAGAAGGCGACGTCCGCGTAGGCTACGTCGCGGATGGTGCGCAGGGAAGGTTCCCACGAGTGTGGGTCTGCCCCGTTGGGAACCATCTGGGTGACGTGGGCGCGGTCGGGAGCGGGCGAGCACCCGGCGACCCCCGCCGTAAGCGCTAACGTCACTGCAGCGAGCCCACACCCACTCCCCCGCCACCCACGAGAGGGGTGGCGGGGGATGAAGGAAAGAATGCCTCGTGAATGAGTGTTCACGAGAATGCTCGCGCGTTTCTGCGTCGGCCGATCGAACTGACCCACACGCAGGCCGCGCCGGTCAGCGCCCACGTGAGCGAGACGACGGCCAGCGGGATGGTGTCGGTTCCAGTGATGGCCAGGGAGAGGTCGCAGTCTTTGCCGGAGGCGGTGCGGCCGACGACCTGGGAGGCCATGGGTCGGCTGCTCGTGCCAAGTGCGCCGGTGGCGGTGACTTCGCCGCTGCTGCCGTAGCCGGAGCCGGTTAGGGCCGCGCCGGTGGGGGTGACTTGCATGGAGATGGTGAGCGTGTAGGTGCCGGGGGCGGTGAACACCCAGTTCTGGTGGGCGTGCGTGTTGGGGCCGAGCGTGTAGCTGGAGCCGGGCCCGTCGAACACGTGCTCGCCGACTCCGGAGCCGAGCGCGCCCGCATTGAAGACGGCGACGCGGCCGGGTCCTTCGACGGCGTCGAGGGTGAATTGGACTCCGCCGGTGGTTCCGGTGACGATCTCTTCGCGCTGGGAGTTCAGGCCCAGCCACGGCACGCCCGCGATTTGGGTGGAGGGGATGAGCCACACGCTGGAGCCGGCGGTGGCGACGAAGCTGAGGTCTGCGGGCGCGGTGATGCGCGCGGCCTCACCGAGTGCGAAGGTCAGAGTTGATGGGTCGACCCACTGCGCGGGCTGCGTGCGGTCGTCTTTGATACGGGCGACGAGGCTGCCGTTTTCGATGGCGGGCCCCAGGTCGAAGTGTCCCTCGGTCGCGTTACCGGATGCACCCTCGCCGACATTGACGGTCAGCGTGGTGCGTGCAGTGTTGGCGGGTGCTTGGGACGAGGCCGGGGCAGCGGATTCGGTTCCCGTTGCCTCGCGGGTGACGCGGGTGGGAATGCAGCGTTCGCCTGTCGACGTGGTGGTGGTGCGAGCGCCCGAGGTCGTGGTGCCTGAGGTGGTGACGCCATAGGCGGTGCCTGATCCCCCACTGCTGCCCGCGCCCAGACCTGTGCCCGAGGTCTGGGCGGGGTCGTTCGCTCCAGCGCCGGTGTCGGAAGCGGAGCGGTCTGTGGTGTCCGGGGTCGAATCCCCGTCAGCACCCGACTGCCCGGCTCCCGACTGGGCGTCCGTGGAACCCGGGTCGACGCCGGGTGCTGTGGAGTTGCCATTACCGCCGGGGGTGAGGCCAGCCTCGGCGAGGCACGTGGCTTCGTCGGCCACGTCGATCGTGTAGGTGCGGGTGGGTGCGACGGCGTTGGCGGTGCCGGTGTTGCCGGGGGTCCAGGCGCTGGCTTGGACGGTCAGCGTGTAGCGGCCGGCGCGCGTAAACAGCCAGTTGACGTGCTTGTGGGCGGCGTAGGGCTGGTCGATGTCGTCGCCGCCCGGGGCCAGGTCGTAGCTGCCGTCGGCTGTGACCGCCTTCAGGCCTTCTGCGAAGCTGGATGTGAAGGCGTAGATGCGCCCGTCGGCTGGCCCGGAGTAGGTGATGTGGAAGCGCGCGGCGTCGTATCCGCCGGCGGCGATGCCCAGGGTGTCCCACCCGGGCCACAGGACGGTGGCTTGGTTGTCGCCGGACTGGCCGAGTAGGTACGCGGCGGCGGGCGCGCCGGTCGCTTGGCTGACATCGGCGGGGATCTGGGTGAGGGTGGTTTTGGAGACGGCGAGGAGCGTCTGTTCGGGCTCGCGCAGCACGCCGGAACCGGTGGCGTCCTCTTTAATGCGCAGGGTGAGCGCGCCGGCCGTGTCGGAGGTGAGGTCGAAGATGTCGGCGTGACCGCGGTTCAGGGTGGCGGTGGTGCCGTCGGGCGGGGTGCGCATGACGTCGCAGGTGGTCACTCCCCCGGTTCCCGAGGCCGTGGCGGCGTCCGTCGCGGCCGACTCCAGCGCGGTGGAGTCCGTCGCGGTCACTTCTGCATTGTCGGCGGCCGCATCGGTTGTAACTGTGGTGGCTGCGTTGTCGGGGGCCGCGTCGGTCGTAACTGTGGTGGTCGCGTCCGCGTTGTCGGTGGCTGCGTCGGTCGTAACTGTGGTGGTCGCGTTGTCGGCCTGGGTGTTGGAGGCGTCGGAGGTTTCGGAGGCTTCGTGCACCGTTTCCTCGGCTGCTGCTGTTTCGGTGGCGGTGTCGAGTCCAGAGTCTGCCTCGTCGGCGGCGTGTGCTCCTATTGGTGCGAGGAAGGATGCTGCCGCGAGGCTCATTGCGGCGAGGGCTCGGGCAGCTGCGCGACCCGAACTCCTGGATGTCATGGGGTTCATGGATCCTCTAGATACTGTCTTGAATGAAAATCGTTATCATTCTAGTCCTGGCACGACGCCCCCGCCACTATTTCCACCACCAACACCCTCAAAACACCTGTTCTGCACAACCAGACCGTCTACGCAGTGACTTGTATCCACTCACCATCGCTCGAAAGCTATGCTGACAGCATTTTTCCTTTGCAATTGCTTAATTCTCGCTGCGACGGATCTAACTGTCCGAACGATTGATTGCCAAAAAACCGAGGAATAAACTATAGCCATCAAGCGCCTGACACAGCTGCCAAGCTCGTCCGGCGCTTTTTCTTGTTTGATACGCAGGGTCGCGCTGACGCTACCCGCGTTGGCGTGCTCCACGTACGAGAACCGCCGGGCGATCCCCGGCCTCGTCAAGCAGGGACACAATCACCAATACGATCCCACGAGGAACCCACTCATGTTCTCCACCATCGACGTCATGGTCGCCCAGGCCCACATCGACCAGCTCAACGAGCTCGCCGACGCGAAGCGTTCGCGCAAGGCCGACCGCCACTGAGCGGATTCCGGCCACACCGGAATTCCACGCAAGTCCGCAGACCCCTCTGGGCTGCGGGCTTTTTGTATCCAGTTGCGACGATGCTCCCGATAGGGTGATGCCCCTCCACGGTATCCCACGCATCACTAACGCCCGTATACGTCCGATGTTCAGGGACGAGGCCGAGGCACACTCGCAAGGGGCGTGGCGAAATCCGAGGTCGACGGAAGGTCCCGACATACGTTGAAGGCACACCTCGCTGACGGGCATTCCCATGGTGGCGACTCCCCAACCCGCCTTCTCATATTCTCTCGTTAGCTAGAGAGAGTTTTCATGCCTGCGCGATGAGGGTCTCTTGCCCCTCCCCGACTTACATTACTCCCTCATCATCGAGCGATTGTTTCACGTGAAACACATGCCCGCCAAACATCTCGACGGAACGTCCCCACCCAACAACCCCTAGGCCAGCCAAGGCCCGGCAGCAGACCCCGCAGCAAGCCCTGAGGCCAGCTGCACCCAGCAGCAGCTACTCGCCCTCCGAGATATATCCCTTGGCAACAAGGCGCGCATACTCACTAGCAATAAACATTTCCTCAGGAGACTCAACAATGCAGCTGACCAAAGCATCATTACCGCCCACCTTCACATCCACACCCTGCGGAGTAACAAACGTAGAACGATAACGTTCCCCCTACTACTACGCCGCTTGGTGTCTACCGTACCAGCGCGTCAAAACATCACAGAAATGCCGATAAATCACCAGAACATCCACCAACGACTCCCCACGAGCCTCCTCAGGCGCAATATCGGTAAGTAGAAAATCGAAGGAACCGATAACTCTCTGCCGACTGGCGAAGCGAGCCGAAAGCTCATCAGGCTCGATATCAGGGGTGAAAACATGTGGCTTCTTCTCCAAGGGGACCCACCTGAAACGGTCGCGCAGCGCGTAGCCCTCTTCGGCGGTCTTGGGCCAGGGTGAATCCACCCACACATCGAGAATCTCGATGAAACGCTCACCAGACAACACAGTGAACTCAAACGACATGGTGCTCCTTTAGCAGCCCTTGACGGCCTGGTCGATGCGGGCGATGTAGGTTGGGTCCAGCGTAATCGGAGTAGTCTTAAAATCTATTTTCCCTGCGTTCGCGCTGCAGGTAATCGCGATGTCGGAATGCACCGTGATGCGCCCGTCCTTAATGACCTCCCACGACTCAGAGTTCTCGCGTATCTTCTGGTGAAAATACACGTCCGTGGCCAGGTAATCCCCCACGTAGGCAGCGGCCCCTTACTCAACCTTGACGCCGTCGACCGTGTAAGTGCCGATCTTGGCGCTGGTGCCGCCCTTGCCCTCATACAGCAACGACGACACGTCCGACTCCATGGAATCAGCCTGCACATCCATCGCAGTGGCAGTATTCGTCCACCTATGCGCCCAGGCCCACGCCAATGTTTCACGTGAAACATGTGACCGTCACCCGGGCCTCGTCACCCCGTGCGGCCAGGAAAGTGGCACACTTTACCTATACGCATAACGCGACTCCACGCAAAGGATGGCACCCATTGACTCAGCCTTCAACACACGGAGCGACCCCGGCCTCGTCCGGCTCGTCGCGCACGCAGGGCAACCGCCTCGACCCCTGGTACGACGTCTACGCTGACCAAGCCCTGAACCTGCGCGCATCCGAGATCCGCGCCCTCTTCTCGGTCGTCTCCCGCCCCGAGGTCGTCTCCCTCGCGGGCGGCATGCCGAACCTGAAGGACCTCCCCCTCGACAAGCTTGCGGCGTCCGCGGAAAAGCTGATCCGCAACCACGGCGCGCAGGCCATGCAGTACGGCAACGGCCAGGGCTGGGAGGTCCTGCGCGAGCACATCACGGAGGTCATGAGCTACGACGGTATCGTCGGCGCCGACCCGGACGATGTCGTGGTGACGACGGGCAGCCAGCAGGCACTCGACCTCGTCACCGAACTCTTCGTAAACCCGGGCGACGTCATCCTTGCGGAGGCCCCCTCGTACGTGGGCGCGCTCGGCGTGTTCCGCGCGCGCCAGGCAGACGTCGTGCACGTGCCGATGGATGAGCATGGCATCATTCCCGAGGCCTTGGCTGAGACAATCCGCAACGTGCGGGCGTCGGGTCGGACGATCAAGTTCATCTACATCATCCCGAACTACCACAACCCGGCGGGCGTGACCCTGTCGGCGGAGCGCCGCCCGATCATCGCGGAGATCTGCCTGCGCGAGCACGTCCTCATCGTCGAAGACAACCCGTATGGCCTGCTCGGCTTCCATAGCGATCCCCTGCCGGCCATCGCCTCGTACAGCCCGGAGGGGGTCGTGTACCTGGGTTCGTTCTCGAAGATGTTCGCGCCGGGCTTCCGCATCGGCTGGGCATACGCGCCGCACGCGATCCGCGCGAAGCTGGTCCTGGCTCTTGAGTCGGCGATCCTGTGCCCGTCGATGGTGGGTCAGATGGCGATCGCGGATTATTTGGGCAGCTACGACTGGTACGGGCAGGTGAAGACGTTCCGCTCGATGTACGCGGAGCGCGCTCACGCGATGCTGACGGCGCTTGAGGAGTTCATGCCGTCGTGCTCGTGGACGGTGCCGGACGGTGGCTTCTACACGTGGGTGACGCTGCCTGAGGGTCTGGATGCGAAGGCGATGCTGCCGCGCGCGGTGCGCGCCCAGGT
>QWCI01002053.1_pt1 | contig 11339 bp, 8 predicted proteins | sample 1972541 | NCBI WGS metagenome assembly QWCI01 (sample SAMN09866712, study PRJNA288562) | Human oral metagenome isolate term3_saliva, whole genome shotgun sequencing... | isolation source: mouth | host: Homo sapiens | place: USA: California | reverse complement strand
TAATGCGCATGTTCATGTTCTTCACACGCTTGATGGTTAACTCATATTCAATTCTGTCGCCATTATAGGTAATAGACCTAGTTGTTGAAGTATTCATACATTTTATTTTATCATAAAACACTCATAAAATCGTAAAATTCTAGTAATTTTAATAGGAATTATTCGATATATGCAATATAAAAAATAACAGATAGCTGATTAAAGATAATCAGCTATCTGCTATTTTACTAGGATAACAAAAACAGCTAAATATATTGTATGTATATTTAATTCTCTAAATCACTAAATACATTACATCATAGCTTAATATCCAAAAGTTATAACTATACAAATAAATTTTTGAATTATTTCTCAACATATAACTCAAGCTCAATATTATTCTTATAATCTAGAACAATCAGAGTATATGTATCACCATTAACTATTTTTCTATATACCCCATCTTTATAAGTCCACCCTAAGCCTTCTAACCGTAGCAATAAAATGAGGCGTCAAAGAACCTAGTCTCAATACTTTAGGATTAATATATAAAACTTCACTTTGAGTAGAGTTTTGAATATCTCTAAATTCAGTCCAATACGTCTCAAAGTTAGAAGTATATTTAAGCTGCAAAAAATTATCAAAGGCTATTCCTATATTAGCAGAAAGTAGTAATCCTATAATAAGTCCCACCCCAACAAGAAATATTTTTAAGATTTTCATAAATCTCACCTACTAAAAAATGCTAATTACTAGACGTCCATCACTAAAATTAAATAGATAATTATTATCTTCATAGTTAGACTTATATAACATATATTCTTTAGATAGAACTATATAATCTAATACTAGCTTATCCTCAAAATTTTTATTTTGTTCACCAAAAACTGTAATTTGCGTAGATTCAGATGCACCAAATCTATGGAATAGTTTTGTCCAAGATATTTTTTCTAATACTCCAGCATTATACAATTTAAATGCTTCATTATATAAATCTGATGCATATGGATATCTATTCATAAAATAGTAATTACTAAAATTTACTACAGAAAAAATAATAGTACTAGTCAATATCCCTAAAAGCAAATATTTTAAAACGAACTTTATATTCATTATTAATATCGTCTCCAATACATTTTACTAGCATATTTATCAAAACCAGCAGAATTGAAAAAACCTCCTTGACCATCATACTGTTGAACACCAATTGCTGTTCGTTTAATTAAAATTAAATCTCCTCCAGGACCACTATAGAGTTCTAGTCCACTGTTGGGATGTTCATTAAAATACTTCAAAACATTCGTATTATAATCTCCCCCCCAAAGATTTTTATCAGTAAGGTTCCCAACATAACTAGAGTAGCTCCCTGAAACAGATATACCATTAGAGGTCGTTGATGCCCCCTCTGCAAAATTAATAGTTTGATTTTTAGAGGAAAAGTCTTCAAAAGCCGTAGGTATAGCAACTCCAGTTGACCAATTGATATGATTATATGTTACACTCGTAGATACTGCTCCCCCCTCTACAGCTCTTTTTATTAATGAAGCTGCACTAGGGTCATTAGGTATATTAGGAAATGTTATAATCTTAATTGTAGCACCAACTGGAATAACATTATCAGATATAGATACATCGCCTCCCACTTGATCATATACACCACCAAATTTATCTACTAATGCCCCTATCATGCCTCCAACACTTGCAACATATACTCGCCCCGCATCAGCATTTGTTTCAATAGAATACACTTGATTATACTGTAATTTACTAGTATCAAGATAATCTATTGCCGGCTTAAAAAATAAATGTAAAACATTATGTTTAGTGCCTAAGGAAGAAACGGCCATTCCAGTATCAGTAGATTTATTAGCTAATTTATTCACAGCCCCACCTAAAACAGCACTTAATAATTGTATTTGATCAGGATGTTCCTTCCCAATTTTATCAATAATTTTCTTAATCGCTATCTCATTAATACCTGCTGCTACAGCACCTGAGCCATTTGGATTACCTGCCAATTGTGAAGCAATTTCACCGATTGCAGCATGCAAAGCGACCTTTTGTGCAGAACCTTCTTTCCAATGGTACTTATCACTTAAGCGATGGACTTCTTCAAAAGCATTTTTAGCAAATAATCGTGCTAATTCTTGGCGTTCTTCAATTTTCTTTTTATCGAAAATCTTATCTAGTTGATGTAATGTATTTTCTGTATTCGTGTTAATGGTTTTAGTATCAATTTCTTTACCATCTACAGTCAGTATACCATCAGAGATTGCAGATTGAGTAGTTGAACTTGCTTTACCTTTAGATCCTACACCTAAGTTTGGAACTAGACCGATATTATTATAGATCTTATCATAGCCTTTTTTATCCTTGGTCTTCATCTCCTCGAGTTTCTTTTTACTGCCATGGTAGTTATAGCCGATACCGTTATTACTATAAGTATATTCAGCTTCGTTTTTGATGTCCTTCATCTCTAGAGATTTGGTAGTCAATTTATTCTTAGCTTTTGGAGCATCACTTTTAATTACAGCACCCTCTAATGTAGTATTATTACCTACATTAACATCGTAGCCCTCTTCTCCAGCATAAATACCGGCTTGTTCTGTTACGCTTTTCCACTTGCTATCAATGCGCCCTACACTAGCATTGATACTACCTGTTGGATTTTTCAAATTAGGTTTAGAGGACACAGAGAATCCTGCAGATTTACTATGTTCTTTAAAGTTATCTACATCTTGTAAGCTTTGAATATGTAAATCACGGCCTGTATCTACTTCTACCTTTTTACCAGATACAGTAGAGCCAATAATATTTGTATCTCGTTTTGCTTTAAGCTGTGCTAATTGGACCGCTTTAATCTTAGTAGGTACATAACTTTCTTGATGGGTATCGCCATTTTGACGAGCCATATGACCACTCGCATTAATGTCGATGAGTCCACCACCAGTTAAACTAATACCAGCACCAACGCTCCATCCAGAGCTTTTATAAGCATTATTAATATCTACAGTATTCTTACCAGCCTCAAAATTAATATCACTAGCGCTATCTAATACTAGTTTTTTAGCCTCTACTGTTTCACCAGTTAAACCGATACCACTTTGCTGAGCATCACGAGCTTTGATATGTACATTACTATCACTAACAAGAGTGCCACCTTGATATGTGTTTGTATCTACTACTTGCCCTTGTTTTCTAGAAGTGCTACCAATGCTTACAGATAAGTTAATAGCATCATCAATATTTTTAGCGCCTCGTTTAGCTTTACCGTCTACTTTATCAACTTTACCTGTTACGGCATCGCGTATTTTTTCTCCATGTAAAGCTGCATCTACTGCTTCATATCCGTCTTGCAATTGCTTACGAGCTTCATTGAGTTCAAGTGCAGCTAACCGTTTGTCATCACGACCACCTGCTTGTTTTATAGTGCGCGTAGTATTTGTAAGTGTATTTGCTATTGCACCACCTAAGGATACGGTAAGACCAGTTTTTTTGTAACGTTCATCATATGTCATGTGGTTATGATCCACGTTGCCATCTAATGTAACAGCAGAGCCATCTAACACAGCACCTTCTTTAGCAACAATATCTGCACTCGTAAGATGAACGGTATCATTAGCCTTAATATTTACAGTCCCTTTCGTACTAGCAATTGTGTTTCGTACAGTAGCTTCTTCATGGTTTGCTTCATCAATATTGTGTTTTTCTTTACCAATAGAGAAACCTATACCGGCACCGCCTAATAAGCCAGATTTTTTATGACGATACACACTGGAACCATCAGTAAGGGCTTTATCTGCACCCAATTCTACCTTACCACCTGCGACAATGGATACGGTATTTTCGCCCATAATTTGAGCAGATTGACCTGTTACATCTTGAGTACTTGTAATAGTTACATTTTTACCACTTACCGTAGAGCCAGTTACAGATGTGCTTGTTATGTCATCGACAGCATTTGTACTTTCACGTTTTACTAAACTTTTCTTTTTATCTAGATACACATGATTGACTGTACTATTAGCTTTTGCAGTATTTAAGGCAACCGTATTACCAGATACTTTCACTGTATCTGCCGCTAATACTTGACTGCCTTCAAGTTGTACGGCATCAGAGGCTACAACGGAAACGTTCTTGCCTTCAATGCTACTACCAACAGATGATTGTGCTTTCACAAGATCATGAGACTCAGTCGTTTTAGAATGTCCACCACCAGATTTACCTTTATCAAAACGATGTTCTTCAAGCTCATGTGTAGCATTCATTGCTTTCATCGTTACATTGCGACCTGCCGTAACAGTTGTATTCACATCAGAGGAGACAATACCTGCCTCCATAGATACATCTCGACCTGCTACTACTGTTGTTTGACCAGCACCACCAATACGGCCTTGATCTACACCAGTTATCGTTTCACGACGGTTATTGCTACTATTCCACTCAACCTTGCTATTACCAGCCTCGTACTGCACGCCTTTATTAATCACATCACGCCCCGCAACAACCTTTGTGGAGCCTGCTGTATTAGTTTGTGTAATTGTGCCACCTTCATTAATAACGTCTTTCTTAGCATACACAGAGACTGTATCTTTGCCCATAATAGTGCCTTGTGTATTACGAACTTCGTCATTTGCTGTAACCGTAGCCGTGTTACCTTTAATAAGACCATTATCATTGTGAATGGAATTACCAGTAAGAGTCACATCCTTATCTGCCACAATACTACCACTATTATGCATAGTATCAACAGAAAGGTTAATCGATTGAGCCTGTAAATTAGCGCCACCTTCTACTCGTTTTGTGCTTGGTGCTAAATACAATGTAGGAACTAATACAGTTTCTGTTTTACCATTTGGTAATACAACAGACTTACTAACTAGAAGTACAACATCTTCTTTGAGATTCTTTTGCTCAGACTCTGTTAATCCTCGACCCAACACAATAGATTGAGATTTTGTTACACTAATCCCTGCATCCATCAACTGGCGATATTGTTCTTCTGCTGAAAGACCAGATTGTAGTCTACTTTTACCGGTTTGACGCATAATCTCTTGCATAACGAGTTGCTGCTCGTAATACCCATCACCCAATCGTTTTTGTATATTCATAGGGTCTAATTTAAGGCGAGATAATACGTAATCAGAAGATAAGAAGTTGCGACGATTTGTGAAGTTTGGATCTGTTTCAATCACATATGAAGTATTAGGATTCGTCGATAACTGACTCATACTATTTAATAGAGATGCATCTACTGTGGTATCACTTTTACTATTTTCTACATGACCGCCATATACGGCAACAGGTACATCTTTAGGATTCACCTTAGTATTCTTATACTTCGCTTCACGAATATTGGTAGTATCCCACCCTTTTTTATGATGACGGCTATAACTTGTAGCTGTGCCCTCTTCAGTAATATATTCATTACCTTTAGGATTACTTTGCTCATAATGACCTACAGTACCAGTGATATCGCCAGCAGCACTAATTTGACTAGCTTCATTCACCATATGATCTACATCCACATGTAAATTACCGCCAGAAATAATTCGGCCAGGATTAGATGTATCTACTGCATCTTCCTCACGTGTACGATCATATTCATACTTAGTCCAACTATCATGATGTTTACCATTTATGGAAAGTTGGAGATTCTCAGAAGAGTGTACCACTACTTTATCTTTTGGAATTTTATCATCATGTCCATAAATTCGTTCTTCAGACAATTGATAACGCTTAATGCTGCCGGATGGAGCTACTTCGTTTTTGACATGCTCTTTTCCCTCTACAGCTACACGCTTAAGGGTAATACCACCATTTTTATTATCTACAGATTTCGCAAGTAAAGCTCCACCTTGACCAAACTCAATGGTAGATGCAGTATTTACTACAGAATCCATTTTACCGGATACTGTACCTTTCTCATCCATCGTTTTACCAAGCTGTAATTTACCTTCTGCTTTGATTACACTACCATCTGTATTAACAATAGATTTTGTTGCTATAGACAAATCTTTTTGAGCAATCATAACAGGTGCTTCTTTAGTCGTAGCATTACCAGTTTGTATTACAGAGTCAGTAGTAATCTTTGCCGTATCTACATAGAATTTACCCTTATTCATCTGCTCTAGACTTTTAGTTGTAATAGTTGCATCTGTAGCAGCTATCGTACCTGTATTTTGCAACTTACCAGTACTATCTATGGTTAGTTTGTTTTGTGCAGACAATACGCCTTGGTTATTAACCCCAAAGCCGTCATTGGTACCCACTAAGTACATACTATTAGCATACATCCCACCAATAGCAGATACATCAAGACCGACTTGACTCGATTCACCAGTTTTATGAGTATTCGTAACTTTACCAGTAGCATCTACGGAAATATCATTCTTACCCGTTACAACTTGAGTATCTTGTGCCCAAACTTTACCATTGAGCTTTACAGCCTCAGCAAGCATATCTGTCCGTGCCGTTTTAGAGGCATTAAGCCCCTTTTCACCTACAGTAATAACACCTTGCTGAACATTATAGCCTGTAACACTACCATTATTAATAATTGGATTACCTGTTGTGAGTGTAGCGCTACTTGCATTAATAAATGTGCCATTATTAATAGAAATACCATTAGGGTTGGCAACGATAACATGTGCCTTATTACCGGCTACTTCAAGAGCACCATTCATAGAAGTAGAGCTTGTACCCGTTACTTCATTTAAAATCGTATTGGCTGTAGGGCCTACTAAATTAGGATTCCCCATAATATAGCCTGCGAGCTCTGTATTTACAGGGCGATTCGCATTATTTAGAATAAGTCCCTTTTCGTCTACATTGAATGCATTATATTGGTTATGTGATAACCCTTTATCATTAGGTGTATTAATATTAACGACAGTCATGCCATTACGAGCTTCCTCTATTTTGGGTCCTAATTTACCTTGATCAGGTACAACAGGATTAGCAAGGGCCATAGGAATCCATGGTGCAGAGTTAGTCGCTAACAATGCAGCAAAGATAGCCATTGCCGTCTGCTTTCTTATATTCATATTACTCTCCTCTTCTAGTACATACCATTCAACATGTAACGGTATAGCTGTACTAGATTACAATACTTAAAACTGATAACTGCCTCTAAAGGCCCACACACGCGTATCTGTATCAAATCCTTCTGGTTTCTTAATAGGGGTTCCCAGTGATACATCGTAATTTACAGCATCACCAACTATTCCGCGAACCCCAACTACACCACCAACCAAGGTATTACCTACTTGCGTTTCTGTAGATGGTCCCCATACATGTCCAATATCTACACCTACATATGGAGTGACTTGTTGCTTTCTAAATGGTAATGCCCATTCATTTTGTACGTAATAGCCAGAATCTCCTCTTAAGGTTTCTTCTCCACTAAAGCCTCGTACAGAATAACGACCACCAATACTAAATTGTTCGGTACCAAATAAGCGTTGATCTGTAAACTGGCTTCTAAAACGCATTGTATACGTACCTTGCTTATGGCCCATACGAACACCAGTTTGAACTTGACCTTCTACGCCTGCCATTTTATATAGTGTAGTAGGGTTATCTGACAAGCCTTCCCAACTCCGTACCTGAGCACCCAATCCATTAATACCTTGTCGATAGAATAGATAAACATCGGATACAGTATTCCCACTATATTGACGATGAGATAAACCCACTTCAACAGCGGTTGTATGTTGCTCTTGTACACCAAGCTCTACATCATCTAAATAATTATGACGCTCCTTATGAATGACTTTAGCTACAGCCGAAGTCTTAGAGCGACTTGTTCTATTTAATACTTGCTCTACTGAAAATTCTGTACCTTGCGTAGTGCCAGAAGAACGAAACGCATTTGGCATAAATACTAATTGATTATAGCTATATTTATACGTTGAAATACGATACGTACGATTTCCGTCAGGAACGGAATAGCTAACCGCATATTGTTTTGATCCATGTCCATCATCATGATGACTGATGTCTTTTGTAAAGCTAGTAGTTAATACGTCATTGAGTCCTGCCAATTGACTGAAAGATAAAAATACAGCCCCTTGATACGTCCCTGTTGATTTATTTCCAGAATTATCTAACATCAAAGATCCGTGTACAAAACCTTTTTGCTCAACGGTAAGCTTAACAATAGAATGTAACGGTTTCGTACCAGGCTCTATGGTCATCTTGATATCTTGACCTGGTACTTTAGGATTTGTAAGAACAATATCCTCTACATAACCAGGCATAATCTCAAAAGTGAGTGTACCAGACTGTAAATCTTGATTTGGCACAACTACTTGACTCGTAATGTACCCATCAGATAACAGTTGCTCTTGTAATTCCTTTTGTAAAAACTGAATGCCCTCAGTTCCAATGCGATTATGGTTATATACCTGCAATCGATTTTTATATTTTTGTAACACTGGTTCTGAAGAAGTCACCACAATATGCTCTATTGCAAATGATATACTTTCCTTAGGTAATGACTTCATAGGTACTTTATCTAAACCTGTATAACTAGATTCTGAACGCGGCAAAGCGGCCCCTGTCATTGGTGCTTCTACACGTTGGCGTAATGAAGCATCGGCTCGGGCCGCTTCTTGTTGTATAAATGGGTTTGATACTTCTGCCGCAAAACTAGGCATCGTACCGAATATAGTCAGCAAGCCAACACAACCTGCTGCAATACATACAACTCTCATTAATTCCTCTCCTTTCTTTATAAGGTAAATTATATATTAAATCGTATTTTTTTTGCAATAGAATATTAAATATTTTAATATTTAGTTTATATTTTAGATGTTATAATATTATTAGAGAATTAAAATACTATTCAGAAGAGGAGATACTCCATTTGGACTTAACATTCTTTATAAATGTAATCACACCAATCTTACAACTTCTATTTGGCGGCTTAGTGGTTTATTACCTAAACAGAATTGACCAAAAACAAAAAGATACTATTAAATTAGGAAATTATGCAAAACAGCTATATTATGAGGTAACTCCTGTTACTATTGCACTAAAAAACTTATTATTAAATCCTGAATTATCACAAGAATATATGCAAAATGGTTTAACACCTGATTTAATTCAAAAATGTGAAGAGCACCAGCGGTTAAGCTTAACTTACATCGACACAGCTTTAAAAAATGAAGATAGTCAATTGTGGAAAAAACTAGATAAACATTTTATTTCTTTACCTATCTCGGAATACGAATTACTTTTTAGATACTTTACAGTATCCAGATTTTCAATCAATGCGTTACTAACTAATAATCTTAATTTAGCCAATAATCAGGTGCAAGCCGTTTTAAAGCAAGGCTTAATGTATACTGATTGTGTAACAGCATATTTAAACTACCTTACAGAAGAAAGTAATAAAAAATATTGTCAATATTTACCTCTACCAAAACCTTTCAAGTTTAAAAATAAATATAAGGATGTATATGATAAATCCTATACAGAGCTAACAAATCAGAATGCAAAGAAGGCTACATAAGACAACTGTCTATGTAGCCTTTTTCTATGTATTTTTTAGTAATCTACATTTCCTCAACCATAAAACACTGATAAACTCATAGAAATCTGATGCTTTTAGGAGTAGTTATTTGTTATATATGAAATCACATATTAGATCGAAGACAATTAATTACAAGTGCAATATTTCTAACCAATTATTACGTGCTAACACTACAATATATCCATCATTCTCTGAATTCTTTGTTACATATACTCTATATGATTCATTTTCATATACATAAAGAGACTTAGTTTGTTCAACTAAAATCCACTCCCCACTTAAGGGCTTTATTGATTCTATATCTTTATATAGTGAATCCTTCTTTATGTTTATTGATACTCCTATAGATAATAGATTTCTTCTGTTCGAATCATATACATCTCCATCAATTATATAGTGTTCTCGAGGAAAAGCTGCATTTAAAGCTTGTGTCAGTTCCATTCTAGACTGCTCAACAGTATCATTAAACAAAAACCTATAGCCTAATCCACAAATTAGCCATACGAAAAAACAGCCTATAAATGTGTACCAAACAACAGAATAAATTGTTTTAAATTTCATCCCTCAAAGTCCTTTATATTACCTATATACTAGATTTATCTAGTAGAGTTGCTAACAAACTAGCCACCAAGTAAAAACAGCGAAAAAATATTTCCTAATATGCTAATTATTAGTATTATCTTTTTCCTCAACTACTAATCAACCCCTGCTTCCATTTGGAGTTCTACTTATGCATTAGTTGTTGAGATAGTACAATTTTGCTACCCATAATTAATTTCTTTTTTGTAATATTAAAGTCACTTTATCAGAGCCTCGTTCTTTAAATAGTTCGAGATAAATATTTGTATCATAATCATGTCCAACAATACGATTCTTGTTAATCTCATTCCAGCCAATATTTTGTTTTGAAAGTATTCCTTTAACATCATCAATTGTAAGTGAGTCATACGTAATTTCAAGATTATTATTTTGATAGGCTCGACCAGACGCATAGTATTCTTCACTTACTTTTTTAAAAGATATATCCTCTAATTTTTGCTCGTATAATTGAAGGCTTTGCATTTGCTCCGGCCTTTTAATATACGCATTTAAAGAAACAAGGCCTATTAGTAAGAATCCAAATAAGACAAAACCAATATAAAATTTAACCGTAAATGGCAAACTACTTAATTTAAAATAACTTTTATTCATATTCCACCACTAATCTTAATTTTCATTATTATAAAATAAGTAAATAGGGATACTTAAGATGTAATTCTATTTAATATTTTATTATGAATTATTGTTAACTTTAACGCTAATTAATTGTTACCAACTCCAGATGCCAAGAAGAATTAGAAGGATACTCTGCCCTACAGACACAGCAATTCGACCTTTTCCTATAATACTAATGCCATAGCTTTTTCCTTCCTTGCACATAAAATATTCATTGAGATTTTGCTTTAGTGCAAATATTTCTCCCCCAAAGAAGACCCGCAAGTATTAATGAAAAAATAGAAAAGCTATGTAAAATCGTCCCACCGAAAATAACCATTAATTCAATCATTAATAATTGACCTAATTGTATCATTGTAAGAACAAGGCTTCTCTTAACATTTGCGCCTGCAATAGTTATTGTATTATTCCGTATAATATATATTGCATACATACCAAGTAAAATACTACATAAGATATGCCCAGCGTTCATAATCCCTCCTCACTAATCGTTTATACCACCAAAACCACCTTGAATTACTTCATCTGTATATGCATTATTATCTGCTTGTCTTTCTCTGCATTTAGAAATTTCCTAAAAAATAATCATACGTATATAAACAACTTA
>QWCI01001253.1_pt1 | contig 11347 bp, 7 predicted proteins | sample 1972541 | NCBI WGS metagenome assembly QWCI01 (sample SAMN09866712, study PRJNA288562) | Human oral metagenome isolate term3_saliva, whole genome shotgun sequencing... | isolation source: mouth | host: Homo sapiens | place: USA: California | reverse complement strand
GGAATAGATGCCCCAATGAATGAAGATGCCGAATCGATCTTCGGAAAATTGGCGACGACTCTGTAGATTTTCCGGGGTGGGCTTATAATTTTCAGCCCTCAGGGGGGCACCTGCCATGCACAACAGAGCGACAAGGAGAAAAAAGCGTTTCATGTGTAAGGAGATATGGTTTGAATCTATCTGCGAAAGTACTCAAATTCCGCGAAACTCACCCGCGTATGCGCTTTTTTTCCTACTTTTGCAGGCAGAAAAGGAACAGCCGGACAGTTCGTCGCCCGCATTCGTGTGATGCGTGAGGAAAGTCCGGGCAGCACAGGGCATTCCGCTTCTTAATGGGAAGTCGTCTGTGAAGGCGAACTCGTGCAGAAGAAAATAACCGCCGGCGCAAGGTTTCGCACCGCACGCCGGTAAGGGTGAGAAGGTGGGGTAAGAGCCCACCGGTTGCCGTGGTGACACGGCAAGCCGTGCACTTCGGAAGCTGAAAGTTCATGTAAACCGACGTTGGAGGGCGGCTCGTTCGATTCTCTTCGGAGAAACGTCGGAGGGTAGAACGATAGAATGTGTCGGCGACGGCACATCCAGATAAATGACGAACACTTTGCACCGCAAAGCACAAAACCCGGCTCATCGGCCGACTGTTTCTTTTCACCGCATAGCGGGCTGCTCCTCACATGAGGGGCAGCCTTTTTTATGCCTCGGGCAGAAATGTCACTCCCCTACGCTCTTCGCCGAACGATGCACACCGGTTGTCGCCACCCCCACCGGGAAATCTCTGCATTCCACACCGCTTACTCACCAATTCGGCCTTCTGCCCTCCCCTTCCCTTTGTGCTACAGACTCTTCTGCGCAAGAAAAAAGCAATAGGAGTGGTAGATACAAAAAAAGAAGCAACCTTTTGAGTTGCTTCTTGGTGGTGGGCGCTGAGGGATTCGAACCCCCGACCCTCTGCTTGTAAGGCAGACGCTCTGAACCAGCTGAGCTAAGCGCCCGATTGGGAATCGGGATCTTCTGAAACGGAAAAATCGATGGTGGGCGCTGAGGGATTCGAACCCCCGACCCTCTGCTTGTAAGGCAGACGCTCTGAACCAGCTGAGCTAAGCGCCCGATTTTTCAGAAGAAGCACAATCGAAGAACTTGGTAGTGGGCGCTGAGGGATTCGAACCCCCGACCCTCTGCTTGTAAGGCAGACGCTCTGAACCAGCTGAGCTAAGCGCCCTTGTTCTTAATTGCGATGCAAAGATACAAACTTCACTTGTTTCCACCAAATGTTGTGGCGTTTTTTTGAGAACAAGCCTTGTTTTTTCTCATAGTAGGCTTGTTTTTCGGGCGTTTGGGCACAAAAAAACTCGTTGAGGGAATGTTTTTCCCTCAACGAGCGTTCAATCATTGATGGCGCCGCAAGCCGGGCATCGGCCCTTGGCATGTAGGGCTTCACCGCAGCGCGCACATCGATAGGGAGCTGACGTGAAACGGAAATGCCTCCGCAGGGCAAACGTCCAATAGGCCAACAGCAAGGGGTAACCGATGTAGATGTGCACGCTGAGCGAGAAGAAGAGGTAAAGCACCATGCACACTCCTGCCAAAATGACCAGATAGGCCACATCATCGACGACACCGGGCAATTTGCGCACGTCGTCTATCGCGGCAATCCCCACCACCGCCATTCCCCACAGGCTGAGTAGGAAGATACGCAACGGCCAAGCGATCGGCGCAAAGGGGTTGAGCGTGGGATGGAAGTAAAACTCTTGCCACATGTCGGGCGCAAACTGCTGTAAGGCGCCATAAAGCACCGCAGAACTGCTGACGACCAAACACAACAAGGTGGGATAGAAACTCTTGATGTCGTTGTAATGCACCATCTGCAAGCGCCCGCGGCGAAGATTTTGGACAACGAGGAACAGCAAAGCCAAACCAACAAACGAAAGTACGACCCATGTGCGCCCCAGGGAGAAAGTGTGGATGAAACGCGTGATGAATTGATCCGGGACAACGTGGGGCAACAAGTCGCGCTCGCGCACCCAGCCCATTGCCTCGACATCGCGCGCCACCATGACCCAAGTACTGTCGATGCTGTCGGTGGGTACGTTGGCCACATTGGCCACCACGATGGCATCTGAGACGCCAAGCTGCACCGAGTCGGCTCCATAGGCGTTGACCACGCCCGAGGGATCGGAAGCCGAGAGGCGAATAGAGTCGAGGGTGAGGAAATTGTAGTTTTTCCAATAGTGATGCGTCCGCGCAAAAGCCACCGAATCGAGCGTATCGCGCTCGCCGAATGTGATCATCCGCGGGCGCGTGTCGCGACACCCCACGATCAGCAACAAACAGCCTATCGAAAGGAGAAAACGGGTGAAAAAATTCATAACAACAACTGACTAACGTTCTGTTCCGACACTCATTTCACAACGCACACAATCGAAGGTGAGCGGAAACTCTCGTCCATCGGGCAAGCGAAGCGCCAAAGGTTCGCGCCAAGTCGGCTCGTGTCCGGTTTCGCGCGGGCACTGTCCGTGGGTGAAACGAAGACAGTGTTTGCACGTCATGAGTTGTGCGCCGGGTGTGGGTGTGATTTCGTAAGCGGGCGCCACTTCTGTGGCACCATGCTCGAGCAGAAATTCGCGCGCCAAACGGTTGGACACGTTGGCCGTGTAGTCTAAGTTCAAACCACGGAGCGAGAAATCGTCGGACAACGGACGACGCACATCGCGCTGATGAGCGGCTCGCGCTGCTTCGATCAATTTCTCCGTTAGTTCACGGCGCCAAGCGGTCAAAAGCGAAGCGGGAATGAAGCGTTCGCCACAGGTGTTTACCTCAACCTTATCGACGACAAAGGGTGTACCTCCGAATTTACTCAACTGGCGGCGAATGTTTTCGCCTTGTGGGGTGTTGGCTTCCACCAGCTCGGCCGCAAAATCCAAGCCGCACACGACTCCGCTCTCTGTCGTGGCCGAAAGCGTGAAACCTTCGGCGGGGCGTTCGCTCAACGTCACTTCAATGTGCAGCAAGCGCTCACTCGGGGTGCGGTTGAGGGCTTTTTCAAACACGCGATCCTCGTTGCGAAACAGTTCGGTGCCGGGGCGTAACGAATCGGGCATGCGCAACGGAAAGAGTTCGCGGCCTTCGACGCGGTTCACGCGAAAGCCTTGCAACGTTCCTTGCGCATCGAAATAGCAAAGGCCGTCGCCGTTGGCAAATTCGACTGTGCCATCGACTGTGAAGGAGCGTTTTCCAACGCGATGCACGCTGCCCACCGGCGCTCCGATGGCCTTTGGCGTACGCATCGAGACCACTCCGGGGCTGCGACCGCGGAGGAAATAATCAGTGAAGCCACGATTGAAAGATTTCTCTACTTGGGGAGTGAAGCCGATCTTCGACGTGCCGAACGACGAACGCCGGAACTCGTCGGGACGGCGCTCAATGATGGCGTCGATTTGTCGACGATAGTGCGCCGTGACGTTGCGCACATAGTTGATATCTTTCAAACGTCCTTCGATTTTGAAACTGCTGACGCCTGCATCGAGCATGTCTTCGATGCTATCGGTGCGGTTCATATCGCGCATGGACAGCTGGTGTCCGGTGGAAAGAACTTTGCCGTTGGCGTCGACCAAGTCGAAATTCAACCGACAGAACTGGGCGCAGCAACCGCGGTTGGCCGATCGGCCGAAACAATGCTGCGAAACATAGCAACGTCCGCTGTAGCTCACGCACAATGCGCCGTGCACAAAGCCCTCGATGGGAACGGACACGGCGGAGGTAATGGCGCGCAACTGACGCAGGGAGAGTTCGCGCGCAACGACGATCTGCGAATAGCCGGCTCGCTCCAAGAATTGGGCTTTTTCGGGCGTGCAGGTGTCCATCTGTGTGGAGGCATGAAGCGCAATCGGGGGGAGATTCATCTTGAGCAAAGCCAAATCTTGCGTGATGAGGGCATCGACACCGGCTTCGTAGAGTTGACCGACCATCTTTTCGGCTTCGCTCAGTTCATCGTCATAGAGAATGGTGTTGAGCGTGACGTAGACGCGGGCGCCATACAGATGGGCAAAATCGCAAATGTTGCGTATGTCTTCGACTGAGTTGCCGGCTGCGGCACGCGCCCCGAAAGAGGGGCCTCCTATATATATGGCGTCCGCGCCGCAACGAATGGCTTCGAAAGCGGTTTCCGCATTTTTGGCGGGACAAAGCAGTTCTATGGATCTCATTGGAGAGTTTTCTTCGCTTGTTTGATGAGGTTGTATGCGCGATAGATGCCCAGCTCGCCCGCTCGGCTCAAATCGGGAAGGGCATCGGCGGCACGTCCGTCGAGCAACGCCGCCACACCGCGATTGTAATAGGCCTCGGCCATACGGTCATCGAGGGTCAATGCTTTTGCGAAGGCCTCACGCGCTTCGTCCAAACGAGCTTGTGCGCCGAGCACACAACCTTTGTTGTAATATAAATAAGCCGCTTTCGGCTGTAATTGCGTGGCTTTTTCGAGTAATGGCAATGCCTCGTCTGCCCGCTCATTGGGCAACATCGCGGCTTCTTGTGCCAAAAACAAAGCACGTTGCACTGCTGAATTCGATTTCAGCCACTTGTGTAACTGATCAGCGGAAATCATTTCGCCGGGCTCGGCGCTCACTTCCGCTTTGTGCTCCTTCAACGTGCCGGAAACGGAGAGATAAAGCACAGAGCGGTGATCGGACACGGTGTCTACGGCTGCGATGACGCGGAAGGGCGCAAGGAACACACGATCGACCTTGCGATTCTGCACCTTTCCGGAATAGGCGGTGATGAAGGTACGTGCAGAATCGACTTCTTCTTCGATCAGTTGATCATATTGCTCTAAGGCATGCTCCGAACGCTTGCGAACTTTCTTCACGGCTTTACGCCTCGCATTGAAAAAGAAGTCGAGTTGTGCACGCTGCACACGGCTTTCGTCGGCCAAAGCGCCTCGCACATCGCCCATGCGCCGACGGCACTTGGCACGAGCGGCGTAGCCTGCTGTGAAATGGGGATAGGCGCGCAACAAGACGGAATAATCTGCCGCCGCTGCAGCAAACTGTCCGACTCGCTCGCGGAGTATGGCTCGGTTGTAGCGCGCCAGCGTATTGTTGGGCTCCTTTTTCAAGACGAAATCAAAATCGCTGAGCGCACGATTGTCATCACCGATAAACGTACGCAGCAATCCACGATTGTAGTGCGCGACAAAGTGTTCGGGAATCAGTTCGATCACACGATCGTAGTCTAAAAGCGCCAACGAATAGCGGTTCTGCGCATGCCGCGCCTGCGCTCGCGCCATATAGGTGTCAGCATAGTTCGCATTGTTGCGCACCGCTTGGGTCAAAAAGGAATCAGCCAGAGCATATTGCCCTTTTTGCAGCGCATAGCGCCCTTTGAAATCCCAAGCTTCTGCCTCATTCGGACGAATGACCAAGGCAGAATCCATCCAATGCAGTGCAGAAACCGTATCTCGACGCAACAATTTGATCTGCGCCTTCATCAAATAAGCACGCACATAGGTTGGCCATTTCCGAATGAAAACATCAGTGAGCGAATCGGCCAATGGGTATTGCTTTTGCTCCAGGCGACAGACGGCTATATTGAACTGAGCCGTCTGGTCATCGGGACTTTCGCTCAGCACCTTTCCATAATCGGTCACGGCGTCTTCATACTGCTTGGCATGTATCCGACAAATGGCGCGCAAGGCGTAAAACTCCGAGCGAAACGGATTCAGGCGAATCGCTTCGTTCAGATCTGTAGCCGCACTTGCGTAATCTTCGAGTGAAGATTTTGCTGCAGCACGCAAATAATAGGCTTCCGCCGTATAGGGCCGCGCTTCTATGGCTCGGTTGAAGAGCGAAATCGCTGTAATATAATCACCGTACGACAACGCCACACGCCCCATGTCCAACACATGTTCAACATGGGTTTGCGCTCTGCCCCAAAAAAAGGACAGAGCGCAGACCATGAGCAGACAGACACGCAAACCGCGTCTGCGAAGTGAAGAAAAAAGAGGACGAAAGACGTCGGTCATTCGGCAATTCTTACTTGGTTTTCACCTTGTAACGGCAACTGAATTTACCGCTGAGCAGGTTCGAAAGTTTTTTCTTGATGAGTTGACGGCGCAAAGGGGAAATACTGTCGATGAAGAGCTTGCCGTCGAGATGGTCGATTTCGTGTTGCAAAACACGCGCCAAGAATCCATCAACCCATTCGTCGTGTTGCGTGAAATCGGGATCCATCCATTGCACACGTACGCGCTTCGGACGACGCACCGGTTCGTTGATGCCGGGCAAAGAGAGACATCCTTCTTCCATGCTGACCGTTTCTTCCTCGGTCTCGACAATATGTGCATTCAAGTAGGCTCGTTTGAAACCGGCGTATTCAGGATAATCCTCCGAAAGGACATCGAGGCCAACGACCAACAGACGAATGGACAAGCCCACTTGGGGAGCAGCGAGTCCGACCCCGTCGCTTTTCTCCATCGTCTCGTACATATTCTCGATCAACGTGGGCAATTCGGGGTAATCGGGGGTTATATCTTGCGCAACTTCGCGCAGTACGGGTTGTCCGTAAATGTAAATAGGTAAGAACATGAGAATTGTGTTGAGTAAAGAGACCGCGATGCGCTCACATGCGCGACAGACTTCTCTGCGCTATTCAGCCCAGACGGCGGTGCTCCATATAATTTTGTAAGATGATCGTAGCGGAGATCTCGTCGACCAGCGCTTTGTCTTGACGTCGCTTGCGTCCTAACCCACCATCGATCATTGCACGATGAGCCAGCACAGAAGTGAACCGCTCGTCGTAGAATTCTATCGGAATGTCCGGTAGCATCTTAGCTAACTTTGCAGCAAACGTCTTGACACGAGGGAGATTTTCAGAAGGTTGGCCGTTCGGTTGCGTCGGCAAACCGATCACAAAACGCTCAACCGGTTCTCTCTCAACGTAAGATTTGAGAAAGGAAAGTAATTCACCGCTTTCGACTGTTGTCAAACCGTTTGCAATAATCTGCGCAGGGTCTGTGACCGCCAATCCGGTGCGCTTCTTTCCATAATCAATGGCCAAAATTCGCATAACTAGTACACAAGTGTTTTAAGCGTGCAACAGCACACCCGCAGTGAGCGGTTGTGCTGTTGCAATAGGCTGAGTTCGGTAAATTAGTAACCGTAACGGTAGCCGTAGCGGTAACCGTACTTGCGATAGCCGTATCCGCTTCCGCTTTCTGTGCCGTTGAGCACCATGAACATATTGGGATAGCGTTGGCCGCGATAGAGTTGCTCGACATCGGGCAACATGGAGCGCTCCAGGAGATAAGCACGCACAACGAAGAGCGAAATGTCTGCGAAGGGTGCAATAATCGCAGAGTCTGCCACGATTTCGACAGGAGGACAGTCAATAAATACGTAGTCGTAGTCCTTACGAAGTTGCTCGATAGCCTGACCGAGGCGATCTTCATAGAGCAATTCGGTGGGATTCGGCGGGAGCATACCCACGGGAATCACATCAAGTTCAACTCCATCATAGCGGTGGATGATTTCGCTCAGTTCGCATTGTCCGTTGAGGTAGCTGGAAATACCCACCTGCGGCTTGCGCACGTATTTCGATGTAGCCGCCTTACGCATATCGAGGTCGACAACAACAACACGCTTCTTCTTGAGTGCAAGACTCATGGCCAAGTTCATGGTCAAGAAGGTCTTACCGGAAGCAGGGTTGGCAGAAATCACCATTGTAACGACACCACGTCCATACTTTTTCGTACAGAACTCAAAGTTCGCACGCAGTACGCGGAAGGCTTCGTTAATATTATTGGTACTCTGAGCCTTAACAACGACATCTTTGCGTGCAACGTCAATCTGCGAACTACGGATGCCCAATTTCTTGAGAATACGACGCCAAATTGATTTCGTCTTAATCTCATCGTACGGAATTTCACCGACATAGGGAATACTAAGTTTCTCCAGATCCTTGCGTCCTCGTACTCGTGTATTGAGTACCATAGAAGCATAAATAACTGCAAGGGGAATCGCCAAACCGATAGCGAAAGCAATCATCAAAGTATTGCGACGCTTGGGAGAAACGGGCTTGTTCGAGCCCATCGGGGGCGTAATCACGCGGTTATTGTAAGCCGTAAAAGCCATAGAGAGCTCATTTTCTTCACGCTTCTGCAGCAAGAAGATATAGAGCGATTCTTTCACCTTTTGCTCACGACCAATCGATGTCAGATAGGAAGTTTGAGTCGGAGCTTGAGCCATCTTCGAGTTGAGCAAACCATCTTGAGCCTGCACATCGCGCAACTGCGCACGGAGAGTCATCACGAGGTTATCGATAGTCGCTACGATCGCTTGGCGTTGCTCGTTGATGCGCGCATCAATTTCTGTAACAACGGGACTATCCGTAGAAGAGTTCTTCACCAAACGATTACGCTGCAAAATTGTAGCATTGTAATCATTCACCATGGCTTCGAACGAACCGGAACGAATACCCGAGTTTGCAGGAAGCAGTTCGAGCTTTTGGCTGTTACCCGCAATCTTGCGCATCATTTCAGCCATATAGAGCTGATTGCGCAAATCAAGTATGCGATCGCCGTTCGCTTCGGTCTTCTGAATATAAACCTGCGATGCATTGGGTGCATCAGAAATCAGGTTGCTACTCTTATAAGAAGAGATGCTGCGATCAACATTGCCCAATTCGGTCTCAATCACACGAAGTCGCTCGTTGATAAACTTCGAAGTATTGGCTGCCACCTTATTTTTATCTTCAAGCCAGGCATCGTTGTAAGCGTCCACCAACGTACGAAGCACATCTTCTGCACGCTCAATGGAGTAATCCGAAATTGCCAACTGCAACATCGTCGACTCCTTATCCTTTTGGGTAACCTGAACACGTGTGTAGGCATTCAACGCATCATAGATCGTCGAACGGAAGACCTGAATGGGCAAATTATTGCCTGCCCCAAAATGCGAAGTAGGCGTTACCAAGACGCGGCCAACAGGGGTATTCACCACTTGATTGAAACGACCTTTGACGACACGTTCTTTCTGTGATTCCCCAATACGATTAGACGCAAATCCTGTCAGTTCGTAAGAACCATCGGCCTTGTACTTCACGACCATCTTTGCAGCATCCTTATCACCCAATGAAAGGAATTGCACTTGAATGGGGAGCGTAGAACCATAAAGCGGCTTATCATGGAAGAATCCATGCGTGCTATAGTTCATATCGAGATGCAAGCGCTTCACCACATCCAAGATCAAAGCCGGCGACTGGAAAGAGATCAGTTCATTGGCCACCTTCGAATTCTGCACGATACCAATCTGCTGCAACTGCTGATCGAGAGAAGAAGCACGCGCATTACCATTGTCTTTGATCATCACCGTCATCGCGCGCACATAAACAGGCGTCGTACGACGAATCTGGACATAACCAATAATCAGGCAGACAACAACAGAGAGAAGGAACCAATACCATTTATATAGGCACCGATAAAAGAGCTCCGCGTAATCCAGTCCGCCACTCTTTTCGAGTTCGGCTGTGGAGCTGTTTTCGAGTTCTGACATATCAGAGATATTATTTCTTTACAATATTACTAATGAGCACTGCCACTGAGACCATCACAGAGGTAATGGAAAGATAAGTCGCGGGGCTCTGCCAAACATTGTCAACCGGCGTGCTTTGGCGCTGACGCTTTTCATTAGGGCGCACATAAATCACGTCATCCTGTTTGAGTTGATAGGCAGGTGACGCATAGACATTGTGCGCTTGCGTAAGGTCTACACGATAAGCACGACGTTTGTTGCCATCTTTGCGCATCACCAAGACGTTATCGCGTTCACCGGTAATCGTCAAATCACCACACTGACTGATCGCCTCAAGTAATGTCAAGTTATCTTTTGCTATGGGCACTCGCCCAGGATGATTTACCTCACCCAACACATTGACATAGTGATTCAGCACTTCAACCGTCACCACCGCATCATTAAGCAATTTTCGAGTTTTGAGTGCTGCTTGAATTTGCTCGGCGAGTTCTTCACGAGTCAAACCTGCGACACGAATTTTACCAAGTATCGGAAAATCAATATCTCCTTTTGTATCAACATAAAAGGGAGAAGTCGTTTGAGCCGCACCGCTCAAATTGTTATCCTTGGCGCCGGCATCACTGAGGTCCTGAAAATAAGGAACTTTCTGATAAGATCCGCACGCGCTGAACAGGAGTGCTGAAAGTCCGACCGCGTAGATCGATAGTGATTTCATGAGTGTGACTATGAATTAAACTAATGCGTGAGCATAATTATTGGGGCAAATTTAATCATTCTTTCAAGACGCTCCAAGCATTATTCGCTTTTTCTTAGCGTTCCTCATAAAAAACACATGGAACAAATGCTTATAAATAGCAAAGTGACTTTTTTAGCGCCCCCGAGTCTTCTCAAACAAAGCAAGACAAGTGGTAGCATCAACAAAGCTGGGCACAACCATTTCTGCCAAGGGCACAATATCTCGTTCTGCACAAGAAGTGGAGAGCCCCACAACATAGGCACCGGCTGCGCAACCGGATTTCAACCCGTTGATACTATCCTCAAATACCACACACTCCGTAGGATCTGCCCCCATACGATGCGCAGCATTAAGATAACAATCGGGAGCTGGCTTCGAACGAGTTATGTCATCGGCAGTAAAAACCCGATCGAATAACGATTCGAATTCCGGCAATAACCGATAGACATTTTCCATTTTTGCGCGGTTACTGCTTGTCACCACTGCCCGAGGAACTCTTGCTTCTCGCAATGCGCATAAAAAGGCATAGGCACCGGGAATATACGGATAACTCATCGTTTCCTCATATTCATCTATCGCTTTTCTTATTTCGTGTTCATGCTGTTGCAACTTCTCGTGAGACGCCAAAATCTGCACCAAAGACATCCCTTTTATTCGTGTGGAAAAATCAGGCACCTCTGTGCAATACCGCTCACCGATCGTCTGCCAAAACACCGTATATTGCCCTTCGGTATCAAGCACCACACCGTCTAAATCAAAGAGAGCGACTTTTTTCAATTCCATAAAGCTTTGAGTTTTTGTTGGTTGTGCTTCATAGCGGTAGAACGTACAGGTACAAAAAAAATTGATTGTCTCCCGACAACCAATCTTCTTTTAACCTTAAATCTAATACCATGAAAACGATGCAAAGGTACATCTGTCGCAAACAACATGCAAACTTCCCACGAAAAAAACGACGAAATTCTTTGCACACCCCGCAATTTGAAATATCAGCCTTACACAATCCACCAAGAGAGGAGAAAACCCAGCAAAAATTCTGCTCATCCCTTTCCTCCCAATCTATTTTACCCCTTCAGTTTTTCAGCTTTTTCAT
>QWCI01001704.1_pt1 | contig 11349 bp, 9 predicted proteins | sample 1972541 | NCBI WGS metagenome assembly QWCI01 (sample SAMN09866712, study PRJNA288562) | Human oral metagenome isolate term3_saliva, whole genome shotgun sequencing... | isolation source: mouth | host: Homo sapiens | place: USA: California | reverse complement strand
GACTTCTTCATGACGAAGGAAGGAATGCTGAGTTTTCAGGAGGAAGATTATGTAGATGATATCCGGGAAGTTATGGCGAGCAAAAGGCATAGAGACTTCCCGGTTTTAAGTAAGGAAGGAAAATACCTCGGGATGATTTCCCGTAGAAACCTGATGGGAGCCCATGGAAAACAGGTTATTATGGTAGACCATAATGAACTCGGGCAAGCCTTGGAAGGCATGGAAAATGCAGAGATTCTGGAAATCATCGACCATCATCGGCTGGGAACCATACAGACTCTTTCTCCTGTCAGCTTCCGAAATCAGCCCTTGGGCTGCTGCAGCACCATTATTTACAAAATCTATCAGGAAAATGGAGTGAAGGTGGATAAGAAAACGGCAGGGCTTCTGATGTCCGCTATCATTTCCGATACTCTGCTCTTTCGTTCCCCCACCTGTACACCCGAGGATGAGAAGGCTGCACGGGAGCTTGCAAAAATTGCGGGCGTCGATATTGAGGCTTATGCAATGGAAATGTTTGCAGCAGGCTCCAATTTAAAACAAAAGACAGATAAGGAAATCTTTTATCAGGACTTTAAGATCTTTACCGCAGGGAAGATTCGCTTTGGCGTAAGTCAGGTCACTTCTTTAAATGAAGAAGAGCTGGACGGTTTAAAAGAGAGATTACTGCATTTTGCGAAGAGCGCTCTGGAAAAAGAGAATTTGAACATGGCCTTTGTGATGCTTACGAATATTCTTTGTCAGGATACGATTCTTCTTGCAGTAGGTCCCCGTTCCGGAGAGCTGATCAATATGGCCTTCTCCCTGGAGAGCGAAAAGGTGGTTTATACGCTTCACGGAGAGAGCGTAGAAGGTTATTCCGCACGAATTCCCGAGCTGGTTTCCAGAAAGAAACAGCTGATTCCGCCCCTTTCTCTTTTTGCGGAACAGTTATAATTATAATAAATCATCAGTGGTTCCCGAGCATCCTCTTCCGCAAAGACGCTCTCGCTCGGTTCCGGCTTAGCGGCACTAAGCATCGAACTTCGCTCTCGCTCGTTTTCTGCAAGTGCCGAAGCCTCCAAACGCTTTGCTATAGAGGATAGCTCGGAAATCACTGGATTGGATTCATAAAAGCATTCTACGAGGCTGTGCAGGAATAAGCCTGAATAACAATTGCTGTAGGAAGCACAAAGAGGAAGTAGGAATGAATATATGTTTAATCGGGATGCCTTCCAGCGGGAAGAGTGTTCTGGGGAAGATGCTTGCAAGGAAACGAAGGATGCGCTTTTTGGACCTCGATACCTTGATTCAGGAAAATACCGGCAAGCTCTTAAGAGAGATCATCGCGGAGGAGGGCAGAGAAGGCTTTCTTCGGATAGAAGAAGAGGCGGGGGCGTCTCTTACCGTAGAAAATACGGTCATTTCTCCGGGAGGCTCCATCTGCTATGGAGAGAGGGCGATGAAGCATTTACGGGAGATTTCGAAGGTCATTTTCCTGCATGTCCCTTATGAGGAAATGGAAAAAAGAATCGGTGACCCGGTGAAGCGCGGGGTAGCGATTCCGGAAGGCTTTACGTTAAAGGATCTTTACGAAGAAAGAACGGCACTCTACCGCAAATATGCCGAATTCACACTGGAAGAAGAGAATTTATCGGCGGAAGAGTGCTTGGAAAAATTAATAAAGTATCTGGACTAGCCTAATTCTGTACAGAATTTTTTTCTTTAACAAAGTCGGACTGTTCTTTCTTGATGTCTTTATTGTAAAGAATAATGCAATTTTTTCGGAGAAAAAATCAATGGAAAATATAGTTTTAGGGCTTTTAGCCCATGTCGATCGGGGAAAGACCAGTCTTTCGGAGAGCCTTCTCTTTGAAAGCGGACAGATTTCAAAGAAGGGTCGTGTAGATCATGGAGACAGCCATCTGGACCATGATGAGCTGGAGCGAAAAAAAGGGATAACCATCTATGCAAAGAGTGTTTATTTTTCAAGGGGAAATAAGCGCTTTTTTCTTTTGGATACTCCCGGGCACAGAGAGTTTTCCGGAGAAATGGAGCGTGCTCTGCAGGTTCTAGACTATGGGATACTTCTTTTGGACGCGAAGGAAGGGATAGGAAAGAGGGAAAAGGAGCTTTGGACACTTGCGAAGGAGGCAGGGCTTCCACTCTTTTTCTTTGTCAACAAAATGGATCTTTTTCAAGGGGATAAAGAAGAGATATTGGAGGACTTGAAAAGGAATTTCCCGGAAGAAAATATCTTGGATTTCCATTTATTCCAAAGAGATTTGTTTCAAGATGATTTGTCTAGAGCTGAATTATTCCAAAAGGGTTCCTTTCAAAATGATTTTCCGGAAAAGAATCCGGCGCAATGTGCTTTTCTTGAGTCTATTGCCCTTTCCGATCTGGAAAGCACGGAAGAGTATCTGGAAACAGGGAGTCTTAGGCTTTCGACGGTAGTGGAGTCAATAGAGAAGAGACAACTGATGCCGCTTTTTTTTGGCTCTGCCTTGCAACAAGAGGGGATAGGCGCATTTTTAGAGGCCCTTTCCGCGCTTACCGTGATGCGAAAAGCGGAAAAAAGAAAAGAAGAAGCAGGAGAAGATGGGACAGGGAGAGAAAGAGAGGAGAAAAATGAGGAAAAACGAGAGGTAAAGCCGGTAAGAGACAAGTCCGAGAAGGCAGGCTTTATATATAAAATCACCCACGACGAAAAGGGAAGAAGAATTGCAAAAGGACGGCTCTTTAAGGGGAGTTTGACTCTTAGAGAGGAATGGTTAGAAGGAGAGAAGCTGACGGAGCTCCGTATGGAGCAGGGAGAGCGCTATGATGAGATTTCTCTTGTTGAACCGGGTATGCTTTTTTCCTGCCCTGTGTCGGAAAAGGTCAATCAAGGATATTTTCCGGAAGAGGCCGGGAATAAGGCGAAAGAAAACGGTTTTTTCAGACTGAAGCTTACGATAGAGGGAGATGATATTCTGCGCTACGCTCGTGAGATTTCGGCCATCGCGAAGGAATTTCCGGAGTGGAAGCTGCATATCGAAGAAGAAAGCAGGACGGTCCTTTTGAACTCTCTCGGAAATCTGCAAAGAGAGCTTATGAAAAACATTTTTCAGAAAAGAACCGGGAAGGAACTGGAGTTCTCCGCGCCGGAGCTTGTGTACGGGGAAGGTCCGCGGAAAGAAGCCTACGGAAGAGCCGTCATAGAAAGTCCGGGGCATTATTTTGGAATCTTTATACGACTTTCACCTCTTTCTTATACCTTGTCCGAAAAAGAAGAAATATTGCAAAAGGAAGAAATACCGAAAAGCGAAGGAAGAAAAGCAGGAGGTTTTCTTTCTATTTCGGAAAAGAGTTCTCTAAAAAAGGACTGGATCAGTCTTTTACAAAATGAATGGGAAGACTTGGACCTAAGAGGCCCGGCTTTTTCAGGACCCTTTACTAACTATCGGATAGAGATTTTGGAGGCAGAGTGGACGGAAAGCCGTTCCTATTATATGGATTTAAAAGGAGCTCTTTGGGAGGCTCTTAACATGGCGAAGAACAATGCCGGGCTTCGTCTCTATTCTCCTGTTTTTTCCTATGCGATTCGAACAGAGCAGGATACTACGGGGCAGGTTCTCCAAGAGATTGAAAGACTTTCCGGAAAGCAGAAAGAGCTTTTTATGGAAGAGGAAAAAGTCCTTCTAAAAGGAAAGATGCCGGGGGAAAGCTTGCCGGAGTTTCTCGAGATTCTGCAAAGAAGGGGAATAGAGGCAGACTATCATTTTTCTCATTTTGCGGAAATGGAAGAAGAGAAGGAAAGGAAAGTTTTCATAGAACGCATGGGCGATGAGGAAGATTGGGAAGCTCTTTTCTACGGCAGAGAAGAGGCGGAATGTATCGAGAGGGGGATTTTGCCTAAGAAGAAGGAGAAGACGGGAGAGTTTATCAGTGATATAGAACTGGAAGAAATCTTCTTAAAGACCTTCGGCCCAATTCGAAACCGGGGGCAGGAAGCCTTGCTTTCCGAGCAAAAACTTGTTTTGTCGAAGGAAAAGGAAGAAAAGCAGAGAGAAGCCAGAGCACAGTATGAAAGAAAGTGGAGTCCCGGGAAGAAGGAAATCCTTCTTGTGGACGGGTATAATTTTATGTTCGCGAAAAATGACTTAAAGGAGCTTGCGACGGAAGATCTCATGGCCGGAAGGGAAAAGGTGGTACAGCTTTTATCCGAGTATGCTGTATTTTATGACAAAGAGGTTTATCTGATTTTTGATGCCTATCATGTAAAAGGAAATCAGGGAAGCAGAAAGCAGTTTGGAAAGAACCTCGAGCTCATTTTCACAAAAGAAGGAGAATCGGCGGATTTTACACTCACAAAGCTTGCCAAGGACTTTTCGGAAAAGGGAAGGAGGGTCAGCGTCGTGACTTCGGATCAGGCGGTACAGGTACAGGCCTTCTCCGGAAAGGGAGTCAGTCGTTATTCTTCACGGGAATTTTTCGTTATCTTAGAGGATATGCGAAAACAGATTTCGGAAATGGATTTAAGCTGAGTGTTTTTTCCTCCCACCCCACCCCTGCCTCCTTCCTTATTTTGAACTATTTTTGTCCTTGCAGCTCTGTTCTGTTTGACGTAAGGGACAGCCAATGATAAGATATCGTACGGCAACGATGATTGTGAAATTTTATCACTATTATGAAAAAATTAAGAACAATAAGGGGAATGGGAAAGTGGAGTATCCGAAAGCCCATTTACAAAAAAAGGGAGAGAAGAAGTGAAGAAAATAACTTTAGGAATGACCGCACTTGTGCTTGTACTGAGTCTTTCGGCTTGCGGAGAGTTAAAGGAAGCACAGAATGCATTTAAGAAGGGAAACGAAGAGAAGGAAACTGCAGCGGAGGGAAAGAAATCCGCTTTAAACAATCTTCTGGGGGCAATTCAGGGAGATAAAAAATCCTATGAAGACGATACTCCGGTGAGTGACTTGGAAGCCTACAACAATTATGTTGATTTGAGTAACTTTATGACCGGAGATGTGGAAAGTGCCTTGGACAGATACTTTGCCGGCGTGGAGGCGTCATCCGATTTTCATCCGGTGGAGAACGGATATTATATCGCAAACGGTTTTTCTTCTACAAATTATGATTTTCTGGATACCGTGGAGTCTCAGGCGGATCTCGGCACGGCCTATCCGGATGTAGATAATGCAGCTATGGAATTGATTCCCGCATTGAGAAACCTGATGCAGGTTTTGGATGAAGCGGCGGACTACGGAAAGCAGAAGAGCTATCTGGATGATAATTATGCAAAGGGAGAGGAAATTCATAGCCGATTTGTTCCTGCCGTAAACAGCTATGATGATTTGCGTGTTCCTTTCTTGAACAGCTTAAGAGACATCCTGAAAGAGCAGCAGAAAAAGGATCTGGAGCGTTTGGAAAAAGAGGGCTATACGATTCGCTATCAGATGCTGAAGCTTACGGTACTGAAGTCCGAGATTATGAATGTTATCTATGCGCAGGAAAGTGTTTCGGATGAAAATATTCTTTCTCTGGATGTAACGGACATTAAGCCTAAGTATGAGGAGTATTCTTCCATTTTGGCTGAGTTTGCAACAAACTACAAAGATAAAGCGGAACAGGAAAAGGAAGGCTTTGAAACATACCAAAGTACACAGCTTGGTCTGTTCTATGATGCGGTAGTAAACTTTAAGGTACAGACGCAGGCGCTGATTTCTCGCATTGAGGAGCAGAGAGAATACTCTGAATCGGAGAAGTTGATTTTAAGAACTGCAGACGGTTCATTGGAGCATCTTGCAGAATGCGGTTCGGATGTGACTTCCAGATATAATTCCGTAATCGATTAAAGAGTGATTTTTGAAGTTCACATGGCTGAAAAAAGCGTAGAATTTGACAAAACAAGGAAGTTTCCGTATAATTCCGATAATATTTCCTGCCGGGAGCATAGAGAGGAGATGCTCCTTTGCGGAGATAGTGAAAGAAGCAGATGAAGATAGATTCATGATATATACAGTTTTGGAAAGGAACAGTCATGGACGACGACGGGGACGGGAATACGCAAAACCCTACTCTAAGTAAGAAAAAAGAAGTATTTTTATATTGAGGATCAAGAAGAAGGTATAGTGGATTGCTGCTATGCCTTTTTCTCGTTGCATAAAGGAGGATTAAAAAAGCACTATGCCGGGAAGAGTTGTACTCTTATTTGTATTGATTTTGGTCAATGGATTTTTTTCCTGTGCGGAAATCGCGGTACTACAGGTAGGAGAAGCAAAAGTAAAGAAACTGAGCGAAGAGGGAAATAAAAAAGCAAAGAAGCTTTTGCAATTTACGGAGGAGCCCTCTCGCTTTTTGTCGACCATACAGGTGGCGATCACCATGGCGGGATTTCTCTCGAGTGCCTTTGCGGCGGAGAGTTTTGCAGGCTTGTTGGATGCTTTGGCGCTCCGCTTCCTTCCCTCTTTCAGCATAGGTGTGATTCATCCTATTTCTATTGTCCTGATTACCTTTGTATTATCTTACATCAGTATTGTTTTTGGAGAACTGGTACCGAAGAGGCTTGCGCAGGTACATACGGAAGCTATTGCACTGAATATTGCCTCGATTCTCAGCTTTGTTTCTCTTATCAGTACACCTTTGGTCTTTCTTCTTTCCGCATCGACCAACGCAATTCTTCGTTTGATCGGTATTGATCCGGATGAGGATGCAACACGCATTTCTGAAGAGGATATACTTTTGATGGTAGACGAAGGAATGGAGAAAGGAACCATTGAATCCTCGGAAAACGAATTTATCCAGAATGTCTTTGAATTTAAGGATTTGATAGTGGAGGAAGTCTGCACCCATAGAACGGATGTGGCAATGCTTTATATAGAGGATACGGATAGGCAGTGGAGGAGAACCATACATGAGCACCGCTATGCCTGCTATCCGATCTGCGGAGAAGACGATGACGACATTATCGGAATCCTGAACACCAAAGACTATTTCCGTTTAAATGACTTAAGCCGCCCCAACGTAATGAAAAATGCGGTGGAACGCCCCTTCTTTATTTCTCAGAACATGAAGGTTTCCGATTTGTTTGAAACCATGAAAAAGGAGCGGAAGTACTATGCCGTGGTACTGGATGAGTATGGCGGAATGACGGGAATTGTGACTCTCCATGACCTGATTGAAGCGCTTGTAGGAGATCTGCATGAAGAGGATGAGATACCGGAGCCGGATCCGATTGAAGCGGTAACGGAAAATGAATGGATTATTCTGGGGACAGCCGATCTGGAGGATGTAAATGAGGAACTTAAGATCAATCTGGATTTGGAAGCGGCCGATACCTTCGGCGGATATATCATGGGAATTCTCGGAAAGGTTCCGGAGGACGGAACAAGCTTCCATCTGGATACGGATAATCTCAGCATTGATGTAGCGGAGATCAAGAATCACAGAATCGGAAAGACGATAGTGCGCTTGATTGAGCCGGAAGAGAAAAAAGAGGAAGAGGAATAAAAAAAAGAGAAACAAAGAATGCACTTGACAAATGACGAAAAAAGTCTAGCATAGTTAGTTGTATTAAACCGATTAATTATGGAGGCAGATATGGGAAATTATATCATTATAGGAATTGTAATCGTAATCATATATTTTGCGGTGCGGAGTGTCATAAAAAGAGGAAAGAACGGTTGCTGCGGTGGAGGATCCTGTTCCGTGCATGAAGTAAAAGCGGAGGATCAGGACTTGAGCCACTATCTCTTTAAAGCAGTCGTTACTGTTGAAGATATGCACTGTGAAAACTGTAAGAAGAAGGTGGAAAGTGCCTTAAATGCAGTACACGGTGTTTGGGGAACGGTAGATTTGAAAAGTAAAACGGCAGAAGTTCGTATGAAGGAAGAGCATACGGAGATGGAGATTCGAGAGTGGATCAATAAGGCCGGCTACGGCGTTTCTCAGGTAGAACTAGAAAAGATATAAACTAGAAAAGAAATAAACGAGAAAAAAATAAACGAAAAAAGAATGAGAAAAATGCAAAACGGAATGCCAATCTAAAAGAAGAGGCATTCCGTTTTATGGTAATCCGTCCATAATCATGGTAAAATAGATAAGTTTGAAAGAGATGGAAAATTACGGAACGGAAGGACAATATGGGAGAAGAGAAAAAAGACTTTCATGTAAAAGACATCGAAGAAAAAAAGCCGGTAAAGCTGATTGAACGGAGTCTAAAATATAAGGGTTCCGTTTTGGAAGTGTATGATGACTATGTGGATGTGGGAGGGCACAAGACCCACTGGGATTTTATTCATCACATGGGAGCCTCGGCCGTACTTCCGGTTCTTCCCGACGGGAAGATTCTTATGGTCAGGCAGTACAGACATGCTTTGGGCAGGTTTACCCTGGAGATTCCCGCCGGAAAGAGGGACAGTGAAGATGAGGATTTTCTTCTTTGTGCGAAGAGAGAACTTTCCGAAGAAACGGGCTACAGCAGCGAAAACTGGGAGTTCCTACTCTATGTCAACACAACCGTTGCCTTTTTGGATGAGAAAATCGGACTCTTGCTTAATCATGCGGCAACGGCTTATAGGAGATAATCCTTGTCTGTTATTGGAGGTTCAGGCAAGAGATTAAGAAAAGAGGAGAGTATGAAAAAAGAGCATTTGGCGGATTATGTTTTATCTATTCCGGATTTCCCGGAGAAGGGGATCATTTTCAGAGACATTACTTCCCTGATTCAGGATCCTGACGGTTTAAAAGATTCTGTGGACGGGCTCATTCGTTCGTTAGAGGGGATTGACTTTGACCTGGTCATCGGTTTGGAAAGCCGAGGCTTTATCTTCGGAACGGCAATTGCCTATGAGCTTCACAAAGGTTTTGTTCCGGTAAGAAAGAAAGGAAAGCTTCCCCGGGAGACGATTTCCGTTGCTTACGACCTTGAGTACGGAAAGGCGGAGGTGGAGATTCATAAGGACGCCATAAAGAAGGGAACAAAGGTGGTTATCGTGGATGATCTCATTGCTACCGGAGGAACCTTGGAGGCCGCTTGTAAGCTTGTAGAAATGCTTGGCGGAGAAGTAGTGAAGATTTCCGTTGTGATGGAGCTTGCCGGCTTGGAGGGCAGGAAGAAGCTTTCCGGCTATAAATTGGAATCCTTGATCTGTTACGAAGGAAAATAGGGTTATGTCTGAAGAATTAACGAAAGAAGATGTCCGAAAAATAGAAGAGGAGATTGTAAAGCGAAAGCTGGAGACGCGTCCGAAGCTGATAGAAGCGGTAAAAGAAGCAAGAGCGCAGGGGGATTTGTCCGAGAATTTTGAATATTATGCCGCAAAGCGGGAGAAGAATCAAAATGAATCCCGCATCCGTTACCTAGAGAGAATTCTGAAGTTTGCCAAGGTGATTTCTACGGAGAGTAAGGACGGTGAAGTCGGAATAAACGATACGGTGACCCTGTTCTTCCCTGAGGAAGGAGAAGAGGAAGTCTATCGACTCGTGACTTCTATACGCGGACAGTCCTTGGAGGGGAAAATCTCCAATATTTCCCCGCTGGGAAAGGCAATTGTCGGGAAGAGAGAGGGTGAAACGGTAGAGGTGAGACTCGAAACCGGTGCATCTTATACAGTTGAGATTCGGAAAATAGAAAAAACGGGAGAAAAAGAAGAAGAGAGCATCCGGAAATTCTAGATGCTCTCTTTTATTCTTAACAAGTATCGCACGCGCATCGTGCGATATGGTTTATAACAAGTGTCACATGCGAATTGTGCGATATCTTGTATTATGAGTATCACACGCGAGGGCACGGTCTTTCGGACAGAAAACTATCCTGTCAAAGAGGAATCCTCCACAGGGAAAGTCATGATGTCGCTATGCCCAAAGTTTTGGAAGTCTGCATGGCGATAGAGGTAGTTCATGATTTCCCTCCTCTTTACCATACCGATAAAGTGCCCCAAGTCATCGACTACCGGCACAAAGTTTTGTGTTACAGCCCTATGTACCAAGCTTTCCATGGAGCTGTTGATATCCACGGCTTCATAGTGCTTACACATGGGGATATCCTTTACCATGATTTTTTCCGCTTCACGAAGGTCTAATTTCAACTGGTTTTTTATCTCCCAGAGCAGATCACCTTCCGTCAGAGTTCCGGCGAACTTTCCGTCTTTTGTTAAAACGGGAATAGAAGAATACCGATGATATTCCATTTTTTCCAGAGTGTTCCGCAGACTATCCTCTTCCTCCACATAAGCTACATCACACTTAGGAGTCATGAAGAACAAAATATTCATAAAAGTGAAACCTCCCACTTTTCATTCTCGTCTTCTTATATATCGACAAGATTCACAAAAAATATACCTTTGCTCTAAGCATAAAAAGAAGATATGACAGAATTGTGACTGGAAGCTTAAAAAAGAAAAAAGATATAGGAGATTTTGGAAAGTCATTCTTGAAAAAGGGTGAACAAACGATGTTTATGCTTAAAAGACAAGCAAAAAAGACTCATTTTGACAAGGCTTAAGGAACAGAGTAAAATACTCCTATATCAAAGAATGGAGTCATTATGCTTTTAGACAAGAAGGAAGACAGACCCTTAGAAAGACCTAAGGACAATACTCCTCCTGAAGAACTGCTCAATATGCTTCTCGAAAATGTGCGTTCCTACCACCCTTCCGAGGACCTTTCCATGATTACGAAGGCGTACGAAGTGGCGAAGGAGCAACATAAGGACCAGAAGAGAAAATCAGGGGAGCCATATATTATTCATCCCCTCTGCGTAGCCATCATCCTTGCCGACTTGGAAATGGATAAGGAAACGATTGCAGCAGGGCTTCTTCACGATGTGGTGGAAGACACCGGTATGACCTTAAAGGACCTGGAGGCGGAATTCAATCCGGATGTGGCAAGTCTTGTGGACGGTGTAACCAAGCTGACACAGTTGAACTTAAATTCCGACAAGGTGGAGATGCAGGCGGAGAATCTGCGGAAAATGTTCGTCTCCATGGCAAAGGACATCCGTGTGATTATCATAAAGCTTGCGGACCGTTTGCATAACTTAAGGACACTGGAATACCAAAGTCCGGAGAAACGAAAGGAAAAGGCGAGAGAGTCTTTGGAGATATACTCCCCTCTTGCAGATCGACTCGGTATCAGTAAGATTAAGATTGAGATGGACGATCTTTCTTTAAAGTACCTGGAGCCGGAGGTTTATTATGACCTTGCGGATAAGGTGCACTTTAAGAGAGAGGCAAGAGAAGACCGGATCAATTCTATAGTGGAGGAAGTACGGGAACATATTGAGGAAAGCGGTATTGAAGCAAATATCAAGGGTAGGATTAAGCACTTCTTTTCCATTTACAAAAAAATGGTCAACCAGAATAAGACCATAGACCAGATTTATGA
>QWCI01001016.1_pt1 | contig 11382 bp, 13 predicted proteins | sample 1972541 | NCBI WGS metagenome assembly QWCI01 (sample SAMN09866712, study PRJNA288562) | Human oral metagenome isolate term3_saliva, whole genome shotgun sequencing... | isolation source: mouth | host: Homo sapiens | place: USA: California | reverse complement strand
TTTGTGGTTAATCTAGCTCAGCGCTCTGCCCAACGTAAAGCCTTTAACATTATGCTCCTTGTAGGTAAGAACACAGTCATTCCTAAGGAAGAACGTGTGAGAACTTACACTACGCTAGAAGCTATGTTAGCTGACGGCTTTACTACTAATGACCGCCTCTATAAAGCTGCGGCTTTAATCAAGGCACAGTCCCGCTCTCCAGTGAAGTTTTGCATTGGTACACAAGATGCCAACGAAACTATGCTCCAAGCTATTACAGCTTGCCGTGAAGCCAACTATGACTGGTATGTAGTAGTGCCATGTGCTGAGTTGACTGTATCACAGCACTTAGACAATATGGCTTATACTAATGCTTGCAGCCCAGACACAGTATACGCTTTCACATCTAAAGCAGCTGAAGACTTACAAGGCGGTGACGGTAGTATCTTCAAAAAGGCTAAAGACCTTAAATACCGCCGTACGATTGGTCTATACTCCACTAAACATGATGACGCTGTAGCGGGTATCATGGCTTATGCTATGGGTATGATGACTGGCACTATCAATAGTGCTTTTACTCTTAAATTTAAGGGTATCAATGGTGTAACAACTGAGAACTCCGAGGCAGCTATTTCTGTCTCTGCGGTTGATAAGTTGAAAAAGCAAAACGGTAATATCTATGTGAACCGTGGGTTCTACTATGATATGTTCGAAGAAGGCACCATGGCTGATGGCACATTCTTTGATGAAATCATTTACCTTGATAAACTCAAGAATGACTGTCAATTAGCTTTGATGGACCTCTTTGTACAGAATGCCAAAATTGCTCAGACTGAAGGCGGTATGACCCGCATCCACAATGCCCTAAATGGTGTGTTGAAAGATTATCAACGTATTGGCTATCTAGAAACTGGTGTGTGGCGTGGTGATACTATCCTAGGTCTTAAATATGGCGATACTGTCAACAACGGTTATCTAGTTCAATCTGAGCCAATCGCTGAACAGAACCAAGCTGACCGTGAGAACCGTATTGCTCCACCTATCTATATTGCTCTTAAACTTGCTGGCGCTATTCATAGTGCAGTAGTTCAGATTGATGTTAACCGATAGGAGGTAACAATGGCTAACTTCTCCACTTATTCCTTTACTGATATTGAACTAGTATTGTCCCACCCTAGCTATGGCCAATTCTCATTGAATGGTGAGGGTGCTGGCTCTATTCAAATCAATAAAACTACCGAGCGTTCTACCCACAATGTGGCCGCAGATGGCTCCGTTATGACCTCTAAAATCGCTGGTGATAATGGTACTGTAGTAGTGAACGCTCAGCAAACTAGCGACTTACACTCTTGGTTACAAGGCTTATTTAATTACTTAAAAAGCGCTAATACCAATGAGTGGGCTCAAATTTCTATGACAATGCGAGCTCCACATATGGGCCGTAATGTCATCGGTACATATGGTTCTATCCAAAAAGAACCAGATGAGACCTTTGAAACACAAGGCGGACTACTTGCTTGGACATTACTCTTTGGTGATGTGCAAAAAACTAACCGCTCTATCTAAGGAGGCAAATTATGAAAGAGAAATTAGTTGAGATTGAGGTAGAAGGTAAAAAGCGTACCTTCGTAGTGAAAAAGTTTGACGCTAGAACCGGCTCTTATGTGATTTATACCGTATTGAACCGACTCTTGCCATCTATCTTAGAATTCTCTCAGCCAGAAGCTCGTCAGAAGCTTGAGTTAGGTACTACTAATGCTGTGACTGAAATGGCCACTAAGGTATTATCTAGCTCCACGTTGAGTGAAGCAGAATTCTTAGACCTACAAAATAAATGCCTATGTGTATGCTATGAAGTATTGCCAGCAGGTAATACACCTGTAATCAACATGGCTGGCCAGTATGGCGTTATTGGTTTAGAGGATGACTTGGTAACAGTGTTCCGTCTTACATTGGAGGCCCTTGTGTTTAACCTAAAGGGTTTTTTCACCGGCGGCGGCTTGACACAAGCGTTCCAGAGCCTACAGGGTATGAAGTCTGCCAACTAAAAAATCTTGACCCATTCGTCTATCTACCTGTGATAGAGGGTATGTGGAGACAACATGAGGTCTTTGATGGCACTTATGACTTCGATGACCTTATGGACGCTCATGAGATACTCTTAGTACGGCAGGAGAATAAACGTAGGGCACAAGCCCACCAAGAATTATTACAGGGAGCAACATAATGGCGAGAAATATCATTGATGAATATCTAGTCTCTCTTGGGGTAGATATTGACCATTCTTCTATCTCTAAATTAGATAATGCTCTAGGTAAAATTGAGGGCATGGTAAATGCTACTGCTTCGCTCGGTAAGAACCTAGCAGTAGCTTCTACTGCAATCGTTGGCTCTATCTTTGGTATCATTAGTGCTGGTGCGGCCTTAGTAACTTCTAATGCTAATGTGGAGAATTCCTACGCCACATTGTCCGCCAGCATGATGATTACCGAGAGACAGGCTAAGTCAATGAAAATGGCTCTAGATGCCCTTGGTAAATCACAGAACGAGGTAATGCTTAACCCGAAGCTCCGGGAGCAATACAGAGCGCTTTTAGCTGATAATCAGGCTATGTCTGTGGGCGGTGATTATAAAGCCATGATGAATGAAGTCACGGACTTTATGTTTGAGTTCACACGTCTAAAACAAGAGATAGCTGTTGGTATGCAGTGGATAGCTTATTATATTGTGAAAGATTTAGCTGGCCCTCTCGGTGAAGCTAAAGATATCTTGAAACAGATTAATAACTATATCATCCAAAACATGCCTAGGATTACCAGAACTATCGCTACTGGCTTTGGTTATGTGAGGAACATATTCTTTGCTATTTGGCGTGTGTTCAAGTCGGTAGCGCTTCACATCAAAGAGTTCTGGGAGAATTTACCGAAAGCAGGCAAGAAAGCATTTATTGCTTTAGGCCTAGCGCTATATGCAGCTAGTGGACCCGTGGGTGCACTCATCGTAGCTCTAGGCAGTCTATTGTTACTCCTAGAAGATTACTTCGCATATATGGACGGCAAGGAGTCTATGTATGGTGAATATTGGGAGAAACTGAATACAACCCTAGACTCCCTCAACGGAGCATGGGACAGTATGCTAAAATATGTGAGAGAGTTCTTTGAGTGGCTAGAACACTCTGAGAAAGTAAGTAAATTTACTAGTCTTATCACACGTTTAGCTACGGGTGTTGCTTGGCTAGCTGAAGAGTTAGGCAAGCTTATTTTTAATTTCTTAAGCAAATTCTATGATACCTTATCCGATACCGGTACTCTTGATGAGTTCACTGGTGCCCTCTCTGAAATCACAGACGCTGCCCTTGATTTAATCAACACACTCGGGGACTTGGTCTATGATATACTCAGCATATTCTTTGAGGACATGGAGAAGACCGATATACTACAGGCCTTCTGTAACCTGCTAGTTGAGATTGTACGTATCTTCTCTATGTGGATACGAGCTGTGGCCAGCTTAATAAGACTCTTCACAAAATTCTTAGAGCAACTCAAGGGTGACCCTAAGATAAAAGCTTTCTGGAAAAGTGTAACTACTCTCTTTGATGAGTTCTTTAAAAAGCTAGCAAGTGGCTTATCCACGTTAGGTAAGATAGGTAAAATCATAGGTCTATTGATGACTGGTAACTTCGCTGAGGCGGCTAAATTAGCTGGCCAGACGATTACTGGTGGTAGTGGTACGTTCACTGGGACTGGAGAAGCTGGCACTACTGCGTTGGAAGATATTGAGTATCTTGTCAACAACGGTCTCTCTGAGCAACTAGCTATTGCTATTGTGGCCAATCATGGACAAGAGTCTGAGCATGACCCTACAAACTATGTGGCCAATGATGGCGATGGAAGACCGTCCGGTGGCCTAGGTATGTGGCATGCTGACCGGCTCGAAGACCTCAAAGCCTTTGCAGCTGAGAGAGGTACTGACTGGACTGACCGTAAGACACAGCTAGATTATATCATAGCTGAGTCTAAGGGTCTCAGAAAGAACTATGATTACTCTGCAGTAGCAGCCCGTGCAGCAGCAGCTAGCTCCGTAGAAGAAGCTACACAGATATGGACTGACGGCTACGAGGTACCAGACCCACAATACGCCAACTATGAACGAAGACAAGCAGATGCTACTGCTTTGAAATCGGTATGGCAGTCTAAGAAAGACACTAAGACCGCTATGGGGGATGGCTCGTTTACTGGTGTGATAGCAGGCCATGCTCAACTAGCTAAAGAGAAGTTTAATAACTGGATAGGCAACACTAGTAGCCTACAAGGTACATCAAACTCCTTTGCTAGCTCACCAGTTGTCTTCAATGGTGGTATAAATGTGAATGTAGCCAATTCCAATGCTTCTGCTGAGGATATTGCTAACGCTACGGCTAATGGTATCAAGAAAGCTCTTCCTCAACGGAATATAGATAGTATGTATGATAGGGGGTCTGGTGTGGTATGAATTTAAAAACTCTAGTAACAGCAGCTAAAGACTATGGCAAAGAGATTACTAGCTCTCGTGCTAGCTGGACTGACTTCACAAAGCAAGTGGCTAAGACCCTGGGTAATAGAACCTTGCTTGATTATACTACTATGTTCAATAACATGGATGCCTTCTTAGTGCGGTCAAACAGCTGGACCATAGGTGGTGCTGTCTTTAATGGTATCCTAAGCACGGACCACATGATACAAGTTAACCCAACGCATTACCCTGTACAAACTGGCTCTGTAATGACTGACCATGCTATATTACAACCAGCTGAGCTTGATATTGAGATACTTGTATCAGATGCTCAGAGCAATACTGCTAACTGGGGTAATGTGCGTACGGGTAACAAATTTGTGGACCGTCTACTAGACGGCTATGGTAAAGTACAGAAGTTCAAGAACCTACAGACCATGTTCTCCGAGCCTGGCCAAGTTGCCTCGGCTGGTGAGCGTGGTGTATCTGCTTGGGCTCTCTTGAAATCAATGGCCGAGGCACGTATACCGGTAGACATTGTGACCCGATTAGGTACATATCACAATATGCTCATCCAAAGTGTAAATGCACCCGATGAGCTATCTACTTTATATGGTCTTCGTGTGAGTGTTCACTGCGTTCAAATTCAAGTATCGAATGTGGCCGAGGTAGCTGTATCTGCGAGAAAGCAGGTAAGTCAATCTACTAATGGGGGTGTACAACCCGTGGCCACTGAGTCTGACGCTAATAAGAAGAGTGTGTTAAAAGCTATTAATGATAACTTATAGGGGGTAAGATATGAAATCAATTATACCCATTACTAATAGGCCTAACAATACCTTCTCTTGTAAGATACCGATAGACAGCAAGAACATCACTCTCACCTTTACTACACACTTCAACGAAGTGGCCGGGTACTGGTCCGTATCTATCACTAATTCTGATGGTAGAGAGCTCATTCACAATCTACCTATATTACCTAGCCAGAATATTCTATCACAATTAGCTTATATGGGTATCGGGAGTGCTTATATAGTTAAAGGTGATGACCTTACTGGCGAAGAGTGGCCCGGCGAAGAGTCATTGGGCACTAATTGGTATTTAGTTTGGAGTGATACACCATGACGGCTAAGCAAGAGATATTAGGTAATACGCAACAGACACTCTATGGACGTATGTGGCAGGTACTAGTGTGGACTGGTGAAGAGAAGGCATTAGACGTATCTGACTTACGGATAGTCTTTGAAATCAAGCAGAACGCACTAGGCCAGCCTGGTATTATGCACCTTGTGGTCTATAACCTTAGCCCTGAGTCTGAAGCCAAGCTTATCCAAGAAGGGTTCCATATTCAGCTTATTGCTGGGTATCAAGCTCAGTACGGCATACTCTTTGACGGAGATATTATACAAGTATTCCGGAACAGAGAAGAAGGTACTGACTACAAGCTTGAAATTATTGCAGCTGATGGCAAGAATTGGATGGGGGTTAATTTTGTGAAGGCCACATTGGCCGCTGGGTGTAACCCAAGACAAGTAGTTGAGGGTGTAGCTAAGCTATCATACTACCCGATTGAAATTGAGACCATATCCGAGTCTTTGCCAGAGCAAGAGCTGCCAAGGGGCAAAGTGTGTTGGGGTCAGCCTAACAAGATACTCAATGACGTATCTAAAGGCACGGACTCCTTTTATCATGTGAGCCAGGGGAAACTTACTGTCCGTAAATATACAGACCCGATACCAGAGGACAAGATGATTGTCCTAACTCCTACATCGGGTCTTGTGGGGCCTCCAGAATATACCGATGACGGTATACATATCAAAATGCTACTGAACCCCCTTGTGGGCCTTCATAGCATGATTAAAATTGATAATGAAATCATACAACGCCAAGCGATTGACCTGGGTTTAATAACCGGCACCGCAAACCTTGACCCAAAATCTGTGAAAGCAACAGACCAGAACCTGAAGTTTGACCCAGACGGAGAATATGAGGTATATTCTTATGTTCACTCTGGCGATACTCATGGACAGGTATGGACCACAGAGGTTACAGGTATTGGCCGGAATGGCCGTGCTGGTTTACCGGTGGCAGTAGAAAGTGCAGAAGGGACGGTGAGAAGTTGATAAGTGTAGAGAACAGAACTCTGGGTGAGTTAGACAATCAGCAAAAAACTGAAGACCAGATAGCTCGTTCATTGTGGACAGCTATACCAGGTATTGTTGAGAGTGTAGATTATCAAGAGCAGACTGTGACTGTACAACCCACTATCCGTGAGAAGGTCAACCTCGAGGGTGAGTACCAATGGGTAGAATTACCTAAGCTTATCCATGTGCCCTTCTTTATCTACAGCGGTGGCGGGTATACAATCACAATGCCTATAAAGCCTGGTGATGAGTGTCTTGTAGTCTTTGCTGATATGTGTATAGATGCATGGTGGCAGTCTGGTGGTATCCAGAACCAGATTGACCGGCGAAGACATGACCTCTCAGACGGCTTTGCTATATGTGGCTTTAAATCACAGCCAAACACTGTACCAGGCTACAGCGGTAGTTCTGTACAGATTAAGAGCGGGGGTCACACTATCTTTGACATCACCGCCAGCAAGGTGACTATCAATGCTGATGTAACTATCAATGGTAGCCAAACTGTATCGAATAACCACAAGGTTGGCGGTACACTTACTGCTGGTGGTGTGAATATGAATAGACATACCCACCCTGGTGATAGTGGTGGTAGTACAGGAGGTCCAAGATGAGGTATCGAAGACTAGACAATGAAGGTGACTATACCTTTGGAGCTGGTAGTGCAGATATGCTTCTTGATATAGAAGCCTGTGCTCAAGCCATTAAAACAAGGCTGTGGCTGTTATTTGGTGAATGGTGGGAAGACCTCACAGATGGTCTACCTCTGTTCCAAAAAGTACTGGCCCAGCGTGATATAACTATAGCCTCTGAGGCTATTCGTGACCGTATCATAAAGACTCCACACGTAACCAGCATTATCTACTTTAGTGCTGATTGGGACAACGAGCAACGTCAATTAGCTATCTCGTGTGTGGTGGAGACTGACTATGGTCAACTTACAGTGGAAGGGGTGAAATTCTAATGGCTTATTTCAAGCCCTATGTGGATGCTTCTGGCTTCCACTATCCTACCTATGATGACATCAAGCAAGAGCTTGTGAGCGAGATGAGGCGTATCTACGGCCAGGACTTGTACCTCGAGAACGATAGTCAAGACTACCAGATGATAAGTGCCTTTGCTTTGAAGATATACGATACTTACCAAGCTATTGAGCTTGATTATAATAACAGGTCTGTGAAGACCGCCATTGGCACCGCACTTGATACTCTAGTAAAGAATAGTGGTATCACACGAAAGAAAGCTTCTTACAGTACTGTGAAGCTAACTATCACTGGTGAGCCTGGTACTGGTATCATTGGCGGTCTAGCTAAAGATACCTCTGGTAATACCTGGGCGCTGAATGACTATTACTTAATCATTCCAGCGGGCGGGTCTATTCAAGTAGGTGCTACTTGCACTAAGCTTGGTGCTATCACAGCCAATGTAAATACTATCACTAAAATAGTAAACCCTACTAAAGGCTGGATATCTGTGACCAACCCCGCTATGCCTGCTATGGGCCAGCCAATCGAGACCGATGAACAGCTACGGCGAAGACATTCTATTTCTGTGGCTAACCCGTCTCAAACGGTTATAGAGTCAACAGAAGGTTCAATAGCCGCTATACCTGGTGTAACTCGGTATCGTGTGTATGAGAACGATACTTCTCTAACTGACTCCAACGGCATACCTTCTCATAGTATATGTGCTGTAGTAGAGGGCGGTGCTGATAAGGAAATAGCTCAAGCTATCTACCTACGCAAAGGTCCAGGGTGTGGTACATACGGTAGCACTACGGTGCAGCTCATACCTCGCTCAACAGTGCCTATCACTATCAAATTCTCTAGACCAACCGTAGTAGATATTGATGTACAAGTAAAAATTAAAGCCTTAAATGGTTATACCAATGAGTCTGAAATGGCTATCATCGAGCAAGTTAGGAGTTACCTATCACTACTCGAGATAGGCCAAAATGTTTATATTTCGTCCGTGTGGTCGGTGGTCGCTCGTGCTATATCAAATATCACATTTCCTACTTTCTCCGTGTTAGAAATCAAATTGGGCTCTAATACGAGCGGTTTAGCTCCTAGTGATATACCTGTAGGCTATAATGCTGTGGCTAAGTTTAAAAGCTGTAGGGTGGTGAAGTAGATGGCTCTATATGAAAGTTATCTCAACCTCATTACTAGTGAGCATAGAACACGGCCTAAGTATATCGCTACTGTGAAGAAGCTCTTAGAGGACACTGACCCCATCATGGAGCTATCCTTCACAATGCCTAGCTACTTTGATATTGATAATGCTCAGGGTAGTCAACTAGACATGATTGGCGAGCAGCTCGGTAAATCAAGATACCTACCGTATAACCCAGCTACTGGCACTAGTAGTGTGCTAGATGATGTCATGTATAGACTTCTCCTCAAAGCCACTATTGCTAAGTTTAACTGGCATGGGGGTATTGAAGAGCTATATAAGCACTGGGATGAGCTACTACCAGACATTAAAATCTCTATCCGTGATAATCAAGATATGACCATGGATATTACTCTTATTGGTATTAAGAACCCTCAGCTAAAGGAGCTAATCATGCTGGGTTATATTATACCGAAGCCCCAAGGTGTGCGGTTGAATATACAAGTATCCGCTAACCCTGTATTTGGCTATGATTTAGATAATAGCTCCTTTGCTGGCTATGAGAAAGGTGAGTGGGCAGAAGATGGCCAATAACAACTTTAAGGTCTTCAACGAGGCCAAGAATAACATAATGAGTGATAGCGAGTATAACCTACACTCTCAGCGCCGTTCTGGTGTAACTAGTGGTATCGCTAGTTCAGCGCTTCACAATAAGCTCTATCGTCAGACATCACTAGTAGCTAAAGCTGTGGCTGACTTCGTAGCTAGCCAAGGGCTAGATGCTACGGATAATGATGATAGACTTTTCTCCTCTAACCTAGATACGGCCCTCAAGAAAATCACGAAGGTACCTCTCGAGGAACACCGTACCAAGGAAGAGCTAGACCACCCCGATAGCTCTGTGACTAGCCGTAAAATCAAAGACAAAGCAGTCACAGAAGCTAAGCTAGATACAGATGCTGTTACTACAAGCAAAATCAAAGACAAGTCTGTGACTGAAGCTAAGCTAGCAGATAAATCTGTAACTATGGCTAAGGTAAGTGATGAAGTCAAACGATACTTGACCGAGACTTATATACGTAAGGCCGGTGATACCGTAGAGGGTGACCTCACATTCAGTACCTCTAAGGGTGCTATCTTCATGGATAACACAAACCGCATCAGTGCTAAGGTTTATGTGAATACCAACGGCACATTAGACATCGGGGTCAATGGCTCTGAGAATAAGGCCATAGACAATATCTCGCTATGTAGCATGAATAAGCCACGCTGGTACAATAAGAATAATGGTTCACATGAGCTAGCTACACTAGATGAGCTCATGGATGAAGTTAAGAAGTATCTACCGCTCAAGGGTGGTACTCTCACTGGTAACTTAACCTTTGCCAATAACTCCGGTATTCTTATCAACCGTAAAGCTGGGGGTGGTGTTCACTCTATCACCGATGGTGGTGCTGGGCCTAGCGGTCAAACTAACCTAGACATAGGTAACAAGGATGTGACCCCACAAGCTAACCTGTGCTGTTACCAAAGACCAGGCTGGTACGGTAAAGATAAGACTACTACCTTTAAACCGTTCCTCTTCGATGATGACATGATTATCACCTCCGGCACGGTAAATGACGGCCAGACACTGCCTATACCAGACGGCTTTAGAGCTGATGAGTGCTCCTACCTACTTAGTATTAATACCGTAAATATGACTAAACAGAAACATGAAACACTCTTAGGTCAGACTATAAAATGCTATAGAGAGGGTAATAAGGTAGTCTGTGGTGTAAACTTGAACCTACTATTTACAAGACATTATAGTGGCGGCCGTAGCGATGACGTAGACGAGACCTACACAAGATGGTTACCAGGTACGGCTAACTATGTGTGTATAGCTCGTAGAAAGGTGTAGCCTATGGACTTTGTAAAACGTATCAATGAGACATTACATATAGGCTCTGACTGGGGCCGAGTATATGAGATTACTGGTGATATTGACTTCAATAACGCCTATGGCTTATGTAAAGTTCGTACTATGACGGACAAGCTCATACTAGAGGCCGAGTGTACTGTGGACAATAATCGACTAGTAGTGTGGATACGGAGTGCTGAAAGCTTAAAGATAAGCCGTAAGCTACTCCGTGGTAAGTATGACGTCTTCCTCGTTACTGAGGCTCAGACTATAAAATTAGTGATGGGTACGATGACTTTTGTACCTGAAGTTAGTATGCACTAGGAGGTAAAACTATGGCACAAGAAAACGAAGTAGTAAATGTTAAACCCGCTGGAGTAGTGACTATCAATGTGGGTGTACCTGGTATCACTGGAGCACCTGGCCAGTCTTTCCGTTTTGAAGACTTGACAGAAGACCAAAAGGCCGAACTACGTGGCCCTAAGGGTGATACTTTCCGCTTTGAAGACTTAACGGAAGAGCAAAAAGCAGAACTCAAAGGCCCTAAGGGTGACCCAGGTACGGCTGATACCACATACCATGCTCTCTTAGAAGGGAATGTGTGGTGTGAATCCGCATCAGTGGACCACGTTCTTATGGCGGTATTAGGCAACTCCGGTAAGCCGTTCCCACGTACCGGCTTCAAAGAGCTTAAGGTATTAAATACTTTCCGTGGTCAAAAAGTGATTGGTGTTGAAGGTGAGCCACACTATA
>QWCI01001010.1_pt1 | contig 11430 bp, 13 predicted proteins | sample 1972541 | NCBI WGS metagenome assembly QWCI01 (sample SAMN09866712, study PRJNA288562) | Human oral metagenome isolate term3_saliva, whole genome shotgun sequencing... | isolation source: mouth | host: Homo sapiens | place: USA: California | reverse complement strand
GCCTTCAGGATCGCTTCCTGATAACGTAAATGCATCTGTATGGCACACGCCCGTGTGCGTGTTACGAATTAACACCTCGCCTTTGCGTGGCATTTCTACGTCGATTTCCACAATTTGTAAGGGTTGATTTGGTGCGAATGCCACCGCCGCACGAGATTTGATGGTTGAATTGGTTTGTTTATTTTCCATTATTTTTGCCTTTTAATTCATTAAAAAAGTTATCTAGCCAAAGTAAGATAACAACAGCTTATACTCTGACCTCCACTATAAAGCAAGCATTTTTGCAATTTTCACTCCAGCGGTAGCATAATCGCCTGAAGAGCCACCATACAATCGGCGGTTAAAGGCTTCCGAATATTTCCCCAAATCATGAAGCTGTCCCGTCTGGCAAGCAATTTCCTGCGCACCAAATACCCGAGCAAACTCCGCCGCCATTTCCCCAACATTGACTGAATGGCTTTGCAAGGTTTGCCAATGTTCGTAAGGTAAGAGATTACCGAGTTTGTCTTGCGCGGAATGGGCGTAGTAAATTAGGGATTTCATTTTGAAATTCTAAAAAAATTCAAATTGATACAGATGCAATGATAATATGCTATCAAATTTAATATGTAAATAGAAAAAATGCCGTCTGAAACTTTTTCAGACGGCATTGTTATTGATTACCCTTTATAACTTGCTTCTAATATCCTTCACAGCTTTCACTAAAGCTTCGGAAAGCGAAGGATCAAAAGAAGAGCGGCCTGCTTGGACGATATTTGAACACACAGCCTCCCGAAGGCTGCTGACGGGATAGGTCGGCATAGAATTCGTAGTTGCTGGAGTTTCAACACATAGCCCAGGCCAACACCGCTGTGCCTTTAAATTCTGCTTCGTTGTTTCAACACACAGCCGCCTGAAGGCGGCTGACAAAAGACATCGTTATCCCTTTCGAAGTTTTGCAGTTTCAACACACAGCCGCCTGAAGGCGGCTGGTTTTTGCCCCAATCCTGTCAGCAATTTATAGCCCATGTTTCAACACACAGCCGCCCGAAGGCGGCTGGAACGCTGATATGCGTGGTTCGGCAACTGAGCTAATGTTTCAACACACAGCCGCCCGAAGGCGGCTGGGAAAGAGTTCGGATACAGCCTTGCCGATATAAAAGTTTCAACACACAGCCGCCCGAAGGCGGCTGGACATCACCAATACCCTCCGCCATAGTCAAAGCAGTTTCAACACACAGCCGCCCGAAGGCGGCTGGGACCGCCTAAACCACTCGTTCCACCTTGACCGCCTGTTTCAACACACAGCCGCCCGAAGGCGGCTGGAATTTTTGGCTGTTCTATTGGTTTTCCCATGTCCTGTTTCAACACACAGCCGCCCGAAGGCGGCTGGGTTATATATTTTTTTTTTAAGTATTAAGTAATTCAGTTTCAACACACAGCCGCCCGAAGGCGGCTGGAAAGTTTTAAACAAACATTTGCAGTGTTTGTTCTTGTTTCAACACACAGCCGCCCGAAGGCGGCTGGTGCTCTTTGCGTCTTTGCTGTTCTTTCTTTACCTGTTTCAACACACAGCCGACCGAAGGCGGCTGGCCCAAAAACGGCACACCTGAAAGCAAGTTTATTGTGTTTCAACACACAGCCGCCCGAAGGCGGCTGGAGCATCGTTTCGGAGTACAAGCATCGGAGCGAATGTTTCAACACACAGCCGCCGGAAGGCGGCTGGTACCTCGGCATTCGCTTTTAGGCCTCATGTTATGTTTCAACACACAGCCGCCCGAAGGCGGCTGGTAAAGCCAAAAAGACCGAAACAGCAGAAGTTAAAGTTTCAACACACAGCCGCCCGAAGGCGGCTGGGCCTTCAGCGTCGGCCAAAATATCTACTTTCGCAGGTTTCAACACACAGCCGCCCGAAGGCGGCTGGCGCGGAAAGGTCGTAGGTTTGCAGACCAGTTGTGGTTTCAACACACAGCCGCCCGAAGGCGGCTGGCTTGCCGGGTCGTTGTCTTGGTCTCAATAGTGGTGTTTCAACACACAGCCGCCCGAAGGCGGCTGGCCATGCCGTAATCATCAATCAATTCCAACTCGATAGTTTCAACACACAGCCGCCCGAAGGCGGCTGGCCCCCCCTGTTAGATAGGGGGGGGGCATAAGCCCCAGTTTCAACACACAGCCGCCCGAAGGCGGCTGGCTCTTTCAATTTATTCCTTGCGGTTCGTTGCTCTTGTTTCAACACACAGCCGCCCGAAGGCGGCTGGCAGTGTTTAACGCAGCCTGCATGGCGGCAACGCTGTTTCAACACACAGCCGCCCGAAGGCGGCTGGGAAATGTACAGGCGCGAAGAATTGCGAGACGCAGTTTCAACACACAGCCGCCCGAAGGCGGCTGGGTTTTCTTGTCGGGTCGTGATGGTTGTTGTTTTGCTGTTTCAACACACAGCCGCCCGAAGGCGGCTGGAGTTGCTGCATAGCTTCTTGTTTGAGTTCAATGACGTTTCAACACACAGCCGCCCGAAGGCGGCTGGTATCAACCAAGCCGGTAAATATGTGGTAACGATTGTTTCAACACACAGCCGCCCGAAGGCGGCTGGACACGTTGCCAACATCATGAGAATTAATGACTGGTTTCAACACACAGCCGCCCGAAGGCGGCTGGACACGTTGCCAACATCATGAGAATTAATGACTGGTTTCAACACACAGCCGCCCGAAGGCGGCTGGTTATTTCATCATATGTCAAGCCAACATAAAAAACAGTTTCAACACACAGCCGCCCGAAGGCGGCTGGGTTCTCTAAATGAGGCATTTATTGCTAATGATATGGTGTTTCAACACACAGCCGCCCGAAGGCGGCTGGTTTTATTTTAGGATTATCATGACTCTTATCCAACGTTTCAACACACAGCCGCCCGAAGGCGGCTGGTCCTTATAAGCATAAGCGACACCAATAGCACGAGTTTCAACACACAGCCGCCCGAAGGCGGCTGGTTTGGGCAGGCTTCTTGTAACGTTCCTACCCTCTTTGTTTCAACACACAGCCGCCCGAAGGCGGCTGGGTTGCAGGAGTTGCAATCCCTGTTTCTTTCGGTATGGTTTCAACACACAGCCGCCCGAAGGCGGCTGGGTGAAATCATTGTGCCATTATGCGCTGATACAGCTGTTTCAACACACAGCCGCCCGAAGGCGGCTGGCCGGCCTCGACCGCGTGTCAGATTGGGAATGGTTGTTTCAACACACAGCCGCCCGAAGGCGGCTGGATGCCGCCCCCTATGGCAAACAGGTAGCCAAATTGGTTTCAACACACAGCCGCCCGAAGGCGGCTGGCCACAACATGACGGCTGATGTACTGGACAGCAAAGTTTCAACACACAGCCGCCCGAAGGCGGCTGGTGGTCATAATGGTATTGCTTCAGATTCAGCGATGGTTTCAACACACAGCCGCCCGAAGGCGGCTGGTCCGCAAACAAGAAGTGCAGACTGGTTCTCAACGTTTCAACACACAGCCGCCCGAAGGCGGCTGGGTGGAAGAAGCCCTTGAGCGCGAAGCCATCAAGCAGTTTCAACACACAGCCGCCCGAAGGCGGCTGGGATAAAAGGGGTAAACCCCTATCGATAGGCAAAAGTTTCAACACACAGCCGCCCGAAGGCGGCTGGCTACATAAAATCATAGTGTTATATTTTTTTAAATGTTTCAACACACAGCCGCCCGAAGGCGGCTGGCGTACATGGTCAAGTTCGAGGTTGATGTCCAGATGTTTCAACACACAGCCGCCCGAAGGCGGCTGGCCAAACAATCAAAACGATCAATTTATGGGATTAGTTTCAACACACAGCCGCCCGAAGGCGGCTGGCGATGGAATCCGTGTTGTGGTCGTGGTCGTTTGAGTTTCAACACACAGCCGCCCGAAGGCGGCTGGCCGACTGCTTTGTTTACCATCCACTCAATCGCGGGTTTCAACACACAGCCGCCCGAAGGCGGCTGGTCGATAAAATCGGTCATTTTTCCGTCTCCTCGTCAGTTTCAACACACAGCCGCCCGAAGGCGGCTGGCAAATGTGATGACCTTGTCAACCAAGTTAACAAAGTTTCAACACACAGCCGCCCGAAGGCGGCTGGTTGGCGTGTGGGCTGACAACTTCGAGGCTATGGCGTTTCAACACACAGCCGCCCGAAGGCGGCTGGGCTATTACTTTCCCAGCAAGCACCACTGTCAATCGTTTCAACACACAGCCGCCCGAAGGCGGCTGGGAGTCATGATAATCCTAAAATAAAACGTGCAACGTTTCAACACACAGCCGCCCGAAGGCGGCTGGCAACTGACATGGCAAACAATCGTGATTTGAGAGCAGTTTCAACACACAGCCGCCCGAAGGCGGCTGGAATGTTTCGGCTGATGATTTTTTAAAAACAACATTAGTTTCAACACACAGCCGCCCGAAGGCGGCTGGGTTTGATAGCGTCATTGTTAATGGTTAAAGTGTCATAGTTTCAACACACAGCCGCCCGAAGGCGGCTGGTTGTTTCGCCAAGGAATCCGAGTGTAGTTGTCCGGGTTTCAACACACAGCCGCCCGAAGGCGGCTGGTTGCCGATAACTACGATGTATTGCGGTTGGTTATCGTTTCAACACACAGCCGCCCGAAGGCGGCTGGCAAAGTGTTTTAACGTTTTCAGTTTAGTATCTGGTTTCAACACACAGCCGCCCGAAGGCGGCTGGCCAATCTCCATGCAGTGTAAACTGCTGCATCACCGGTTTCAACACACAGCCGCCCGAAGGCGGCTGGATCCACGAATTCTTGTTCTTGGTTTACTGCGATTTGTTTCAACACACAGCCGCCCGAAGGCGGCTGGATGTCCAAAAATTGGCTTTTCATCGGTCAAGGATAGTTTCAACACACAGCCGCCCGAAGGCGGCTGGCTTTATATAATTTCCGCTTGTACCAAGTCTTTGCGGTTTCAACACACAGCCGCCCGAAGGCGGCTGGTTACCTTGTCGCCCGATTCAGGACTGGCAGATACAGTTTCAACACACAGCCGCCCGAAGGCGGCTGGGCCGGTAGAAAAGCCAAGCATTCCGTCTGTTTCAGGTTTCAACACACAGCCGCCCGAAGGCGGCTGGGCTCCGAGACCGCCTGAAACTCGTTGAGCTGGGCGTTTCAACACACAGCCGCCCGAAGGCGGCTGGGATTTAACGTCAAGTTCCGATTTATCGCTCCATTTTGTTTCAACACACAGCCGCCCGAAGGCGGCTGGTTTGATAAAATCCGTATTGGTACAAACCAAAATGGTTTCAACACACAGCCGCCCGAAGGCGGCTGGGTTCAAATGGATTAAATATTTTTTCATCAAAAATGTTTCAACACACAGCCGCCCGAAGGCGGCTGGTGAAATTCACAGGCTGAATGTCAACAATCACGTTCTGTTTCAACACACAGCCGCCCGAAGGCGGCTGGTAATGATAGAGTCGCAAAAAATCCAACAAGAAAAGGTTTCAACACACAGCCGCCCGAAGGCGGCTGGCACGTTCCGCCGGCTCAAAAACTCCTGAGATTGTGGTTTCAACACACAGCCGCCCGAAGGCGGCTGGGCACATAAACGCCAATCAAAGCTACACCGACAGCGTTTCAACACACAGCCGCCCGAAGGCGGCTGGTTAGGGCTTGATGATTCGGCGTCCTGCTTACTTGATGTTTCAACACACAGCCGCCCGAAGGCGGCTGGTAAGCATTGCCGTTCGAACCGCCAGCAGACATTCGTTTCAACACACAGCCGCCCGAAGGCGGCTGGTTAAAAAGTGCCTACACACGGCATAATAGTGGATAGTTTCAACACACAGCCGCCCGAAGGCGGCTGGATCAAAAAATTGTAACGGATGTAGTAACAGCAAATGTTTCAACACACAGCCGCCCGAAGGCGGCTGGGACAATCGTGCAAAATGGCATATAACGGATGGCTTGTTTCAACACACAGCCGCCCGAAGGCGGCTGGGGAACAGCCACCACAGCAGCCTGCTCCACATAAATGGTTTCAACACACAGCCGCCCGAAGGCGGCTGGAGGTGCGGATTTACTGTATTTTGGTAACACAAGCGGTTTCAACACACAGCCGCCCGAAGGCGGCTGGGAAAGCCTCACCAACTGAACTTATAGCAGTCTGGTTTCAACACACAGCCGCCCGAAGGCGGCTGGGGCGGTTGACCCGACTGGGCAGGGTAGCGGTGCAGTTTCAACACACAGCCGCCCGAAGGCGGCTGGTTGCTGGGAATAACTCGCTTAAATTATTGTTTTGGGTTTCAACACACAGCCGCCCGAAGGCGGCTGGAGCCTAAGCTTAAATTGCATATGGTCGTCGGCATTGTCGTTTCAACACACAGCCGCCCGAAGGCGGCTGGTTCCGATAAGTGCCGCTATTACACCAAGCCCAATAAGTTTCAACACACAGCCGCCCGAAGGCGGCTGGCTTACCCTGATTAGGGTTTTCATGGTTAGATTGCTGTTTCAACACACAGCCGCCCGAAGGCGGCTGGCATTTAAACCACCGTGTCAGCAGATGGGATATAAGGGTTTCAACACACAGCCGCCCGAAGGCGGCTGGATTGGATGTGGCCAACAATACGCGCGCCTCACTGGTTTCAACACACAGCCGCCCGAAGGCGGCTGGGCAAATCCGAGCGAGATTATCCGCGATATGCTGACGTTTCAACACACAGCCGCCCGAAGGCGGCTGGAACTAAGGCATGTTGTACCGTGTTTTCATCACGGTTTCAACACACAGCCGCCCGAAGGCGGCTGGACAGTCGATTTGGTCGTCATGCTGACCGTTTGGGTTTCAACACACAGCCGCCCGAAGGCGGCTGGGTTTCGTGCCGGGCGAACTATCCCGAAACTTTAAAGTTTCAACACACAGCCGCCCGAAGGCGGCTGGCCGCCCTAATGGTGCTGATATTTGCCATGCGAACGGTTTCAACACACAGCCGCCCGAAGGCGGCTGGGTTGACTGGCAGGCAGATGACCTGACCGCCGAACTGTTTCAACACACAGCCGCCCGAAGGCGGCTGGACCCTCCCGGCACATATACACCACTGTTATAAAGATGTTTCAACACACAGCCGCCCGAAGGCGGCTGGGATAACCGTTTAGACATTACGCCATATACAAAGGGTTTCAACACACAGCCGCCCGAAGGCGGCTGGATTTCAGGACTATTATAAAACTCGTATGAATAATGTTTCAACACACAGCCGCCCGAAGGCGGCTGGTGTCAATGCTGTTTTTACGAGATTCTAGTGTGTTTTGTTTCAACACACAGCCGCCCGAAGGCGGCTGGAACCGACGTTTTTGCCTACAACAAATGGCATGTTGCGTTTCAACACACAGCCGCCCGAAGGCGGCTGGCCCATTGCAAGCCCTCAAGCCTGTAATCAGAGTCGGTTTCAACACACAGCCGCCCGAAGGCGGCTGGATCTGTTTTTTGGCCATACAAATATCCTTTTAATTTGTTTCAACACACAGCCGCCCGAAGGCGGCTGGGAAGACCTGACCGCCGAACTGAATCGGGTAGCGAGTTTCAACACACAGCCGCCCGAAGGCGGCTGGCAGTCCGCCCATGTATGCTCTTTGTCAGGCATTTGGTTTCAACACACAGCCGCCCGAAGGCGGCTGGAATTCGCCTTTGGCTTTCAAGCGCATCAGTGATTGTTTCAACACACAGCCGCCCGAAGGCGGCTGGATCCCCATCGCCTGCCAACTAAGCTGATTCCTTTGGTTTCAACACACAGCCGCCCGAAGGCGGCTGGACGCGATGGCCGTTCAATCGCTGACAGACAGGCAGTTTCAACACACAGCCGCCCGAAGGCGGCTGGTGTTATAATCAATCCTAATCAATCATAAAGGATTGTTTCAACACACAGCCGCCCGAAGGCGGCTGGGTTCGATGGAGGATAACTCGCTGTATGCGCTCAAAAGTTTCAACACACAGCCGCCCGAAGGCGGCTGGAAATCAATGCTAAAACATCTATTTCTGATAAAGCTGTTTCAACACACAGCCGCCCGAAGGCGGCTGGATGATTATGATGGATTAACTATTTTACACAAATTGGTTTCAACACACAGCCGCCCGAAGGCGGCTGGTTTTGTAAATTCGCCTTCTTCATTAAATTTGTTTGGTTTCAACACACAGCCGCCCGAAGGCGGCTGGACATATTCAAAATTGAAATTTCATTTTGTGCATAGTTTCAACACACAGCCGCCCGAAGGCGGCTGGCAACACTATCAAATAAATCATTATTTGAACTAATAGTTTCAACACACAGCCGCCCGAAGGCGGCTGGGAATTGTAATTGTGCTTCCACAATTTGTTCGTCAGTTTCAACACACAGCCGCCCGAAGGCGGCTGGTGAATGCTGAACCACCAACAAATACATCATGAGGGTTTCAACACACAGCCGCCCGAAGGCGGCTGGCAACCTTTTCATACACATGACAGTTTGAAAAATCAGTTTCAACACACAGCCGCCCGAAGGCGGCTGGTAAGACATTGCCAAATGCTTCTTGTGTTTCAGGCGTTTCAACACACAGCCGCCCGAAGGCGGCTGGTCTTGGTCATATGTATTGATTTTTTTGATGTGTTTAGTTTCAACACACAGCCGCCCGAAGGCGGCTGGGTCGCTTTTTACCAGCAGAACATTTTTATACAACGGTTTCAACACACAGCCGCCCGAAGGCGGCTGGGAAAATAATTTGACGAGCAAAGTTTCCGTCTGGTGTTTCAACACACAGCCGCCCGAAGGCGGCTGGCTGAATCAAACGCCCTGCCGCTTGGCAAGATTGATGTTTCAACACACAGCCGCCCGAAGGCGGCTGGTGGATACAGTCGAGAGTCTTGCTCCTGGGCTGATGTTTCAACACACAGCCGCCCGAAGGCGGCTGGTCAATCCATTGCCAGTTTTTTGCCGCTGAAAACAGTTTCAACACACAGCCGCCCGAAGGCGGCTGGGCTTGGGAGCTTGTCAAACAACACGTCTTGATAATGTTTCAACACACAGCCGCCCGAAGGCGGCTGGAGTGAGGAAGCCAAAGCTTCCTCAGCCAAGGCAGTTTCAACACACAGCCGCCCGAAGGCGGCTGGCTGCCGAATATTCGCAAGGCGCGGGCTTCATGATGTTTCAACACACAGCCGCCCGAAGGCGGCTGGGCTGTCGTCTGAGGGCGGTGAGCAACAATTTTACGTTTCAACACACAGCCGCCCGAAGGCGGCTGGTCAGGCATTGCCCGAAAAAAAACAGCCACTTTATGAGTTTCAACACACAGCCGCCCGAAGGCGGCTGGTTGCCCCAGTAACACGGGCGCGGAAGGCGGAAAGCGTTTCAACACACAGCCGCCCGAAGGCGGCTGGGCCGAAACCGCAAACGGCATGAATAAAATCAGCGGTTTCAACACACAGCCGCCCGAAGGCGGCTGGCTGATTTGGATTAAAACGGACAACACGGACACGAGTTTCAACACACAGCCGCCCGAAGGCGGCTGGATCAACATTTTCCAAATTAAACCTAGCAGATACAGTTTCAACACACAGCCGCCCGAAGGCGGCTGGGTTTCATCACCAAAAAACGGTTCATCATTTTTTGTTTCAACACACAGCCGCCCGAAGGCGGCTGGACAATCACCAATCCAACATTATTTTGACCTCTAATGTTTCAACACACAGCCGCCCGAAGGCGGCTGGCTCGTGTGTTACTTACCCAACCAGCCACTACTTTGTTTCAACACACAGCCGCCCGAAGGCGGCTGGACCAATGTATTCAAGCCATTGTTGGTATTGCTTACGTTTCAACACACAGCCGCCCGAAGGCGGCTGGTTAACTGCCATGAATCAAACATAACCCTTTAAAAATAGTTTCAACACACAGCCGCCCGAAGGCGGCTGGGATTGCACAATCCAAAATATACAGCATTTGGCTGTTTCAACACACAGCCGCCCGAAGGCGGCTGGGGACAAACGTTAGTGATAGTGTTCGTTATGTTGGGGTTTCAACACACAGCCGCCCGAAGGCGGCTGGCTGAATTTCAAAGCACCGAACGACTTGACGAAAGGTTTCAACACACAGCCGCCCGAAGGCGGCTGGGCACCCGACTTGTCCTTTTCCTTCACGCGCTGGAGTTTCAACACACAGCCGCCCGAAGGCGGCTGGCCGGGGATATAAGTTTGATCGGGCGTGCCGCGCTGGTTTCAACACACAGCCGCCCGAAGGCGGCTGGCTATAACTTGGCTCGGCGGCGATTTGCAACGTGTTGGTTTCAACACACAGCCGCCCGAAGGCGGCTGGTCTTGAGAACATCCGACAGCTTTTGCAATCTCAAGAGTTTCAACACACAGCCGCCCGAAGGCGGCTGGGCGGACGAATTGATTTATCGCTCACGCAATAATCGTTTCAACACACAGCCGCCCGAAGGCGGCTGGTTTGATTCGTAAATTTATTATTGAAAGGTTGTAAATGTTTCAACACACAGCCGCCCGAAGGCGGCTGGAATTTCAAGTCTTTGATTTTTATCATAATTTACAGTTTCAACACACAGCCGCCCGAAGGCGGCTGGAGCCTCTCTTAAAAGCCTTGCTCCATCAGGTTTCGCAGCCCCGATTTCGCTAAGCTCCTAAGAAAAGCGCGAACGCGAGTATAACACAGCCTTTTCCGTTACACCCACATTCGCAATATCCTGATTGTTAAAGAACAATCCCAGTTCGCCAACCCTGCCGTATTTTCATGAGAACCACAGGTTGGCGATTCACACAATCAACGTATCCTTAAACACATCTACTGCCGGTTTTGCGCCATGGTGTTCCACTTTGCGCCGCCATTTACTACCCAGATGGTAAAAGCGCAAGCTGTCGGTTTCAGGGTTGTAGGTTTTCAAGAGTTTGTCTTTTAAAACAACCCACTGATCGGGTGCGATGTCGCATTCGAATACCGAATATTGCACGCGCACGCCGTAGTCCAGACACAATTTCGCCACGCGCCGTAGCCTTGCCTGTCCGTCCGTGTCTTCCAACGAAATATCGTAAGTAATCAGCATTAGCATTTTGTATTCCCATATACAGGCTGCTTTAAAGGCCGTCTGAAAATATCCGATCCGTTTTCAGACGGCCTGCAAACCTATCTCATCAAAAACGGCGGGTATTCCGCCAAATCCCCGCGCAAGTGCCGCGCCAACAGCATCGCCTGAATATACGGCAGCAATCCGATTTCCACTTCTTCACCCAAAAACGGATGCACGATTTTCTCCTGCTTTTTTGCCTGCAAGGCTTGGAACAAGAGCTTACGCGCATCGGCTTTTAAGCTTACCGCGCCGCTTGCCTCCGTAACAAAATCCTGCGGTTTGATTTGCCCACGGTTAATCAGCGACAACACCAACCTGTCTGCCCACCATGCGCGGAATTCTTCCAAAATATCCTGCGCC
>QWCI01002459.1_pt1 | contig 11475 bp, 6 predicted proteins | sample 1972541 | NCBI WGS metagenome assembly QWCI01 (sample SAMN09866712, study PRJNA288562) | Human oral metagenome isolate term3_saliva, whole genome shotgun sequencing... | isolation source: mouth | host: Homo sapiens | place: USA: California | reverse complement strand
CCGTTTCGACCATCTGAAGCAGACCATTCCCGATATTCCCCAACGTCCGATGCTCAACGGTGAGCCGCTCTTGGACAATCAGGAGGTGTGTATGATGCTACAAATCAGCAAGCGAACCTTGCAGCGTTACCGAGATTCGGGGACGCTTCCGTTTCATATCATCTATCACAAAACGTGGTATCTGGAGTCGGAGATAACCGCCTTTATGAAACATCATTTCACAGAGAACATGAAAAGGAAACGTAAGAGAAAAACATAGAGGAAAAAGCTTTGCTTTTTGTTTTGTCTGCATAAAATCCCGTCCCGTCGTGATGACGAGGCGGGATTTGCTCATCAAAAATGATTTTCTTATTCAGGAATTAGGTGTATAGAGAATAATTTGCTATTTTTGCAGCAAATTATACGCACTTGTTTCTTTTGTAAATATGATGAGACTAAATAGAATAAAAGAAGTTCTTGAGGAAAAGGGCATTTCCCAAAAATGGTTGGCGAAGGAACTTAATAAAAGTTTTAGTACCATGAACGCTTATGCTTGTAATCGACATCAGCCTTCTCTTGAGATTTTATATCAGATTTCAAGAATATTGCATGTAAAGATATCAGAACTTTTGGTTGATAATGACCATAAATAGATACAATGAAAAAGAACTCAGAACCCATATTTCGCTCTCTTTTTGAGGAAGACTACCTTGTTAGATCGCTGAACAGTTCTATAACCAGCCAAGCTGATATTGCTTTGACTGAACTTGTTGCAAATGCCTGGGATGCTGGTGCTACAAAAGTAAGCATATTTATTCCCGATGAATATGGAGAATTCCTTGTCGTAGAAGATGATGGCAATGGATTGACAGAAGAAGAATTTCAACAACGTTGGATGACACTGGCATATAACAAACTAAAACATCAAGGCAAACAGGTTCTATTTCCAGATAAAAAGAAAAGAAGTCCTCGTATGGCTTATGGTCGCAATGGTATTGGCAGACATAGCCTTTTGTGCTTTAATGACGAGTATCATATTGTCACATCAAAAAACGGTAAAGAACTTTCTCTTACTGTTTCAACTAAAATAAAAGATCAGGCGATCTCTGTCATTGAACAAAATATCTCATCCACTTCAAAGCATGGTACAAGACTGGAAGTTCGTGTTGAAAGAAACCTTCCCAATGTGGATAAAATCAGAGAAATAATATCCTCTCGTTTCCTACACGATCCTGAGTTTGTAATCGAAGTAAACAAACAACAGCTTTCCTTAGATCAATTGGAAGGGTTATTGGATACGACTGAACTAACGACTCCAGATGGATATAACATTACAGCGAACTTTATAGATTCAAAAAAATCGTCTCGTAAAAGTATTTATCAGGGAATTGCTTTTTGGGAAAGCGGTCGTTTAATTGGTATTCCGTCATGGATATTAGGATCTGTTTTCTATTTAGACGGTCGAACTGCCCTTGCTAAGAGATATACTATTGTAATACAAAGCAACGAATTAGCAGAGTTGGTCAAGGAAGATTGGAGTGGTTTCAAAAATACAAATGAAACAGAGAATTTGTACCGAACAGTTGCGGAGTATGTGAATACAATGTTTGAACAAACGGCAAAGGTTAATTTAGAAGAAACAAAGGCTGCTGTAAAACAAGAATTGGCAGCCAAATTAAAAGATGCTTCTCCATTGGCTCAGTATGAGGTAGATGAGATTATAGAGAACATCTCGATAAATTCTCCAACAGCAACTAAAGAGACTGTATATATTGCCGTTGAAGCTGTATTAAATTTAGAATCATCGAAAAATGGGAAGGAACTTTTAATGAAGCTCTCTCAACTTTCAGAAGAAGATATTACAGGTCTTAATACTATACTGAATAAATGGTCTGTAAAGGACGCCTTGACAGTTTTGAGTGAAATAGACAGACGTCTGTCTATTATTGAGGCAATAAGAAAACTTTCTAAAGATAAGAGCACAGATGAGTTGCATGTCTTACACCCTCTTGTAACCGAGTCTCGGTGGCTCTTCGGTCCTGAATATGACACTCCCGAATATACATCTAACAGGCAACTTCAGACGGTGATGAAAACATTGTTCAAAAAGGACATTTTAGGTGGGGACGGAGTAAAAACAAATAGAAGACCAGACCTTGTCGTTTTAGCCGATAACACTTCTCTTTCTATGACAGGTGTAGAAGAGTTTGGTGATAATGAACTGGCTACGATAACAAAAGTTCTGATAGTTGAACTAAAAAGAGGAGGATTCGAAATAACAAGTAAAGAAAGAAATCAAGCTACTGACTATGTTGATAGTTTGATTACATTGGGGATTAATACTGCTAAAATTGTTGCTTTTGTTGTGGGAGATAAAGTTGCTAAAGGACTACAACGTCAGTATCGTGCAGGTACTAAAGATGAAGGAAGTATCTTCTTGACAGATTTTGACCAACTTGTTGATACCGCAGAGAAGAGAATGTTTGGACTTAGGAATAAATTAGCTACGATGTATGATGATATTCCCGGAATGACTTTATATCAACAATCTAAATTAAAGTTGTTTTGACGTTATATAAATTCTAAACGGACGAATTACAACCTTGTGCAGTTCGTCCGTTTTGATTACATTTTCGGTCTGACGATAAAGACCTTACTTGCCAATGACGGCACACCGTCCGTAAGGGGCTGTGTATCTCGGATACTCTGCCCCACGTTTTCGGGCTGTCTGTCGGTTTGAGCCGAAAGCGTGCAGACAGAGGATGCGTTAGCGGCAGACTCAATCGGATGGAACTGCCCGGAGATGTTCTCTTCCATTTCCTTCTGCTCTTCTACATTCTCCTCTTCCTGCTGTGCGTCTCCCTGCTCAATCGGCTTTAAGGATAGTTGTATCTGACGGTCGAGTGCGGCAAGTTCCGTTTTGAGGTCTTTCAGTTGCTCTTCCTTTTTCCACGAGCCATTGACCACCTCCTGCAATACGGGAATGTCTTTGGCTATCTTCATCGTATCCGCCTCATATTTCTGTATCAGGCTCGGTATCTTTTCCAACGCATTGAGAAAGTTCATGGAGGCAAGCACCGGGTCTGCGGCAATGTTTCCGTTGTTGTAGCTGTACTTCATGCCACTCTCTCCCATGATGAAAAACCTGTTCTGCGATAAATCGAAAAGACTCTGTGAGGAGGATTCGGTCTTGACCACTATCTTGAAACCGTAAAGAGTGCCGATGTCGAAATACTCCCCTTTGGTACGGGCATGCTCCTTGACTTCCGCAAGTTTGGCTGCAATCCGTTTCGGGTCGTTGCCCTCTACGCCTTTCAACTGTATCGGGTTGAGTTTGTTTCCGTCCTTATCCTTTTGTGCTCTGCTCCCGAACAGTTCCCAGTCGCTCTTGAAGCGTGCTATCAGTTCCTTGTTCCCATCCACGGCACGCAACACTTCGTCCAATCGACTTCGGGAAGTCTGCCTGCTGCGCATAAAGGAACGTCGCTCACTCTCCAAGCCAGCAATCTTCTTCTCTAACTTCGCCTTTTCCAACAAGTCCGTATTTCCCGAAAGAATGGCTACATACTCGGAGAAATTCATCCCCGATTTCTCGTCCATGCTTCCCTCGTCGATGGTACGGCTGCCAAGACGATTGTTCTTCAGCTGCTCTATAAATAATTGCTTATTATATAATAGGTTGAACTTATAACTGTCAAGTGATTTTTCCACTGCATAAATGATTACATCCACCTTGTTGTCCGCATGAAACTTGGCTACTTCGTTTCCTTTACGCACCGCCCGTCCGTCCCGCTGTTCAAGGTCGGAAGGACGCCAGGGACAGTCAAGATGATGGATAGCCACGGCACGTTTCTGGGCGTTCACGCCCGTACCGAGCATAGAGGTGGAGCCGAACAGTACCCGAATGGTTCCCTCGTTCATGCCCGCAATGAGCGTCTTTCGAGCCTTGTCGCTCTTCGCCTCCTGTATGAAGCGTATCTCCTGAGCGGGTATGCCGTGGTCCTCCACCAACTTCCGTTTGATTTCGCTGTAAGGATTCCACTCTCCGGGCTTGTAGGTTCCGAGGTCGGAGAATACGAACTGCGTACCTTTCTGTGCGTCATACTTCCGGTAATACTCAGCAATCTTGGCGGCACAGTGGGAAGCCTTGTTGTCCACATGATCCGAGTACTTCTCGGGATCTATGAGCCTCAAATCAAGGCTCATCTTCCTCGCCATGTCCGTTGCTATCAGCATCTTGGCTTTTTCCTCCCGTTCCGTAAGCGGAGCTCTTCCCAACAGTTCGGCATTGCCCGTCTTGGCAAACTCCACCAATTTGGCGATGAACTCCTCCTGTTCGGGTGTTGGCGGGATATTGTGCATGATTTCGTTTTTCTCGGGTCGGTCTATGCCGATGTCCTTTGCCGTCCGGTAGTCCGTTATCTGGGCGTAGAACGCTGCCAGCTCCGGCACTTTGATGAAATAGCGGAAACGCTCCTTCTGCACAATCTCGTTGGTGACGGAGAACTCGTAGTCGATACTCTTCTTGGCGAAGATAGCCGCCCAAGCATCGAAGGTCTTGATATTCTGCTGTTCCAACGCCTGCGGGCGGAGGTACTTAAAGAGCAGATACAGCTCCGTCAGACTGTTGGAGATGGTCGTTCCCGAAAGGAAGGTAGCTCCCAAGTCCCTGCCCGTCCGCTCCTGAATGGTGCGGATGGCAAAGAGCATGTTGAGTGCACGCTGACTGCCCTCGCTGTTGCCCAATCCTGCCACACGGTCGTGGCGGGTGTTGAACATCAGGTTCTTGAATGTGTGCGACTCGTCCACGAAAAGATGGTCTATGCCCATGGTCTTGAAATCCACCGCGTCGTCCTTGCGGTTGTCAATGCGGAATTTGATGTCGGCAAGTTTCGCCTGCAAGTTCATCTGCCGCTTGACAAGCCCTTTCTCCATGGCACGTGAGATGCTACGTCCCTGCTGACGCAATACCTCCAAATTTTCCTCCACGCTGTCCAACTCATCCTGCAAGATGCTTTGCTGTATCTCGTCCGACTGGGGTATCATACCAAACTGGTCGTGCGTAAGGACGATGCAGTCCCAGTTGTTGTTCTTGATGTCATGGAAGATACGCTGCCTTTTATCGGGTGTAAAATCGTTCTTGCCCGGATAAAGCAGTTTTGCGTTGGGATATGCCGTGCGGAATGTTTGCGCAATCTCCTGCACGTTGGCTTTCAGGGCAAGAATCATCGGTTTGTTTGCCAAGCCCAATCGCTTCATCTCGTAGGCTGCCACGCACATGATGAGCGTTTTTCCTGCTCCCACCTGATGGTCGCAGATGCCCCCTCCGTTGAGTTTGAGCATCCAAACGGCATCCTTCTGGCTGTCATACAGACTTTCAATACCCAATCCTTTCAGGTCGAGGTCGGGAAATGTCTGATGCGAGCCGTCATATTGAGGTCGCACAAAACAGTTGAACTTGTCGTTATACAGTTTTTCCAGACGTTTCTTGAAATCGTCTGGCTGCTCGGCAAGCCAGTCTGTAAACCCGTTTCGTATCTCGTCTATCTTTGAATTTGCCATCTGTATGGCTTCCGTATCCCTTACCTTGACCTCCTTGTCTCCGACCATAATCTTCTTGGTGATGTCAGGAGAAGTATTCAACAAAGCGTGCTTCATCAGCGTAACGCCATCATAGCGGCGGTGCTGTCCCCGAACACAGAACTTGTCCCAAATGTTGGCATTGTGCAGGCGTGCATCGACCGAGTACTCGTCCGCACTTGAATTGTAGTGTATCGCTACCTCCGTGTCGAAAAGGAAGGAGGCATAGTCCGAGTATATCTGTACGGGAATCCATCTCTCCCCAAAGTTGAAGTCAAGGTCGGAGAAAGGAATGGGGACAGGCACGGCATCCCTAAGTGCCTGCATGGAAGTAGCGGCTCTTGTGTCTTCGGGATGTTCCAACAGATAATGCCCGATGTCGTCCGCCTTGGCGACCACATTCCCGGAAATGAACTTCTCGCTTGTCTCATATCCGCCTTCCAACGGATTGTAATAGACCTTGCCGTTTAATTCGTTCAGGATGTCCTCTTCCGTGCCATCGGGCAGCAATGAAGCCATGTATTCGAGATCCACGCTTCCGAACTTGTTCAGGGAAGCGGAAAGGGCTTCGGCGGCAGTCTCCACCTGCGTTACCTCGTGCAGACTGAAAGAGACGGGCTGAGAGAAGATGTCCGCTTTGACCATCTTTCCATCCATCTTGCGTTCCAAGAAAAGTATCTCACGTCCTCCTGCGTCCATCAGAATCATCTCATGGTTCTTACGGTCGTTCAGATGCCCATAAAGACGGACAAAACGGTCATACAGGTCATTGAGATTCTGTCGAAGAGAAACATTCTCCGCCTTGTGTTCCGCTTCATAATCATAGAGGGCGTGATAAGCGTCTCTCAGATCTATGTAGCCCAGCATCTTCTGCCGTTCTTGGGAAGAGAGGTCTATGGGCTGAAACAGGCGGTTGTCCTCCATATCACGGACAAGCGTACCTACCTGAAAGTCCGAGGCAAGCAAAGAACCCTCTTTGAGGTGTTCGTGCCATAAGCCCTCATAGGGACGTGCCAGCATTCCTTTCTCCTTATCCTGCTGCCACCATAACTCACCCGTGTCTTTTAATCCATTTGCCGTCTCGCTGCTTTGTGAAGTCTCGGAAAACAGGGAGGGCGAAGAAACCGGCTTCGGTTTTGCAGCTACTTTCCGCTTGGGTTTCTTCTCTTGAATGACATTACCAAAGAGGTCGAACAGTTCCGTCTGTGGCGATACATTTGTTTGAATGGGTTCCGTAGTTGCGAACTTTTCCTCTATCTGTACACTGTCAGAAGACAAAGGCTTTTGCTCGGTCTGTTTTTCCTCTGAAGGAGCAGGATGAATAACTTCGGGCTGTTGCTGTGTGGGGATATGTTGTTGGTATAATGAGAGGTCTAACCGCTTTTCCAAATCTGCCCGCAGGATTTTGCCCATATCTGTGGCAATGCCTTCCGCCCCTCCGCTGTGGTGGAACAGGATGGCAGGTTTCCCGTAAGGATCGGTGTCCTGCTTCCACTCGGTATGCAAAGAGATTGTTCGGCAGACGGACTGCTGAGACAAGGCGGGTATGGCTCATCAGCCATTCCCGAACAGGCTCGTTCGAGGGAGCGTTCATAACGCCTTGGGAGGTAATGAATGCCAGCACGCCGCCTTCACGGAGCATATCCACACTCTTGATGAAAAAGTAATTGTGCAGGGACATGCGTGCCACCTTTCGTGCCGGTTCGTCCGTCTTGCTGAATACAGGGTCGAAGACGGCGATGTCCCCGAAAGGAATGTTGCTGCTCACCACGTCGAAATAGCCCTCGAATTTGGACTCAATCTCCTCAAATCCGCGGATGCGTATCTTGTCGTCGGGATGCAGGGCGGAAAGCAGTTGTCCCGTCAGGATGTCTTTCTCAAAGCCGAATGTGGTGTATCCTTCGGCTGTGATAGGATTGAACGAGCGGATAAACTCGCCCATTCCTGCCGATGGATCAAGTATCTTGCCAGAGGTAATACCTGCCTCTTGCAAGGAAGCGGCAATCTCCCGTACTATGGGTTCGGGTGTATAGAAAGCGGTCATCACCGATTTTTTCAGACTCTGCATATAGCTTTTGTACTGAGACTCCGAAGCGGTATTGTCCCGAATAACCCGATGCAGTTCCATGACCAAGGGGAAGAGTTCCACTTCCGACTTATTCCAGCGTGCGATGTCCTCCATCGAGTTTGCCGGTGAAAGAATACACTTCAAAGCACCGAAACCCGTATAAGCCCGCAACACTTTCATTTCTTCCTCCGTTGCCGTGCGATGCTCCCGATGGATGGTAAAAACCGTTTGGATGGCATCTATATTCGCCCGAAGATGCTCTTTCTTGTTATAGCTTGCCATCTTCTTCGAGTTTTAATTGGATAAAGCCCGTCAGTTCCGTGTATAGGGAATTGTATTCGGGGGTATAGGCGAAGTCGTCCGAAATCGGATATTTGGAGAAGACCTCCTCCGCAGACGGACGCAGCCGTATTGCCGTCTCCCGTACCGCTTCGAGCGGCACATCTGCCGAGAACTCGTTCCACAGAACGAACGTGAGCGTGTCGTGTCGGGAGAAATGCAGTCCTGCATAAAGGGTTTTGTTGGCGATACCGATACATTCGGCTACGGAAAAGCCATTGTCAAAGGCTTCGGTATAGGCTTGCGAGGCGGCTTCGGCACGCTCCTTCACGAAAGGAATGTCATCCGCCAGCTCGGGGTGGCTCTCCCTGAGAAACGAGAGCAGGGAAAGTTCGTAGTATGAAAAATGAATGACTGTCATATGAATGATTTTAGTGAATGTTATGGATTGCCCCGAAAGGCTAATTAGTAATCGGACAAAAGCTAATTAGTAATCAAGAGAAAGCTAATGAGCTTTTAGTCGGTTGCTCGGTATGTATTCGGAGATTACTCGGTATCTTTTGAACGACCGTTTATCGGCTCTGAAAAAAACTTCTCTAAAGAATACTTTTTTGAGGCATAACCCTATAATGCAAAGGCACTCGACGTCCCCGCCGAGTGCCACCACTAAAATCCGCAGTAAAACAATAAGATTGTTATGACCGCATCATTCAGTGGCAAAATTAGCAATTTACAGGGATTTATCTTCGGGATTTGCCCGTTTTCTTGCGTTCGGGGAAGACAAAAACCGTTTTGAAGTCCCCGTCTAACGAGAGCGAAGCCTCGAACCGCTTGCCGGCTTTGGAGGTAAAGCCCTTGATGATGTCGGTCTCTCCGTTTACAGCCAATCGGGTCAGCTGCTCGTCTGTGAGGCTTTTGCCCGCAACGGTGCGGAAAAGCGTCCATCCGCAATCGGCATCCGAACACTTGGCACATCGGGGATAGAAGACCAATGAGCCTTTGCCGCACTTGGGACAATGGATATCACTTCGCCTTTGAGGGAAGAGGATTTTGGACGAGAGCAGTTCGTCCGTAATCTGCGTGGCATAAGAGTCGATGTCCTTGCGGAAATCTTTTTCCTTCATCTCTCCACGTTCTATCTTCGCCAAGTCTGCCTCCCACTGCCCGGTCATCTCGGCATTGCCGATTTTCATTTCCTTGACGATGGAATAGAGGACAAGTCCTTTTTCGGTAGGCACGAGCGACTTCTCCTTACGTACCATATACTCGCGGGCAAAGAGCGTTTCGATGATGGCGGCACGGGTGGCAGGAGTGCCGATGCCGCAATCTTTCAGACCGGCACGCAGTTCCTCGTCTTCCAACTCCTTACCTGCCGTCTCCATTGCCGCAAGCAGGGAACTTTCCGTGTGTAACGGTTTGGGCTTGGTCGTCCCTTGTGCCAACGAACAGGCGGAGATGGCAAGTTGTATGCCTTCGTTCCATTCCGGAATGAGAACACCTTCACCATTCTCACGGCTTTCCCGCTCTTCGGCTTCGAGCTGTTCTTTGTCTTTGCCTTTCTCGTTTTTAAGGATGCTTCGCCAGCCTTTCTGCCTGATGATTTCTCCTTTGAGCGTGAACTTCACGCCTTCGCATAAGGCGGTTACGGTGGTAACGTCTTTCTCACACCGAGGGGAGAAAGCTTCCAGCATACGCCCCGCAATCATATTATAGATGACCGCTTCCTCTCCGAATACATCTATTGGTTTTTTGCCCGTGATGAGCAGGGCGTGGTGGTCGGTCACTTTCTTCCCGTTTACCGACCGGGCATTGAGGACGGAAAGGTTACGGGTATGGATACCCCATACGGGATGGTCGTGCAGGAAGGCAATCAATGCGGGGATTTCCTCGAAGACATCCTCCGAGATATAACGACTTCCGGTGCGCGGATAGGTAATGTATCCTCTTTCATAAAGTTTCTGTGCCAGCGTGAGGGTCTGTTCTGCCGAATAACGGTATCGGCTGTTGGCTTCCTTCTGCAAGGTGGTCAGGTCGTACAAAAGAGGCGGTTCCTGCTTCGCCTCCTTGCGGACTATCGTTTCTATTGTGATGTGAGAGGCGGCTTTGATCTTCTCATACAGGGTGGTGGCTTCTTCCTTGTTGAAGCAGCGTTCGGGATTAGAAAAACGGAAGTTTTCATCGTCGTCCTTTACGGAAAGGCTTAGCTGCCAAAACGGTTGTGGCGTAAACTTTTTATTTTCCCAGAAGCGGGAGCAGACCATGCAGAGCGTCGGAGTCTGTACCCTGCCTAACGAGTAGGTGCCATAACCTGCCGCTATGGAAACGGCTTGGGTGGCATTGATGCCCACGAGCCAGTCGGCTTCGCTGCGTGCTCGGGCGGCATAGTAAAGATTGTCGTACTCGGCTCCGCTTTTGAGATTGGATAATCCTTCTCTAATGGCTTTGTCCGTGAGCGAACTGATCCATAGTCGCTCAAAAGGCTTGGCGATGCCGAGATACTCGTAGATGAATCTGAATATTAACTCACCCTCACGTCCTGCGTCGGTGGCTACGATGATGCTCTCTGCCGCTTTGAAGAGTTTTTCAATGACTTTGAGCTGGGCAACGACACTCGGGTCTGCCTTGTAGCCTTTACCGCTCTTGACTTGGCGGGGAATAAGGGTAAAGACGGGAGGAAGAATCGGAAGGTTCTCCTTGTGGAAACCTTTGAAGCCGTAGGCTTCGGGCATGGCCGCCGTTATCAGGTGTCCCAATGCCCATGTGACGGTGTAGTTACTGCCTTCTATATAGCCCTCTTTTCTGTTCGTTGCCCGAACGACACGGGCAATCTCACGGGCTACGCTCGGTTTTTCTGCTATGATGACTTTCATACGATTTTACTTTTGGATATTAGTGGTGGCGGATTATATTTTCATTCCCTTGGAACGCTTCTGTTCCTGCTTCTCTTCTCTCTGCTCTGCGGTGGGCTGTGTCTGTCCTTCTTTCAGAGGCTCTTTCACATGCTTCGTCGCTTCGTTGGTCTTGCCTTCGGAATTGACGGCGACCTGTGTCTTGGAGGCATTGTCGGGAACGACTTCTTTGGCTTGGGACTTGTCGGGATTCCACTTGAAGAAATCGAACTTGTCCTTCTCGAAGTTGGCACGGACGTAGGCGTTGAACGGCTGTCCCTGCTTGTCTTTCAAGCCTTCCATATAGACCGTTCCGCCTTCTTTGAGCTTGGATTGCTCTTCCGGTGAAACCTCCCTTCCCAACAACTTCTTGGGGATGCGGACACCTTGTCGCTTCTCTTGGTTTTCTGCTTTACGGCTGTCTTGCTGCTGTCCTTGGCTTTGCTTGGGCGAGCCGAAACGAAATTCAATTGCCCGCTTGTCAGCGTTGAACTGGAGGTTGGCGTTGAAACTCTTTCCCGTCTTGGCAGTCATTCCCTCCACATAGATGCTCTTGCCTTCCGACAAATCCTTCTTCTGCTCTTCGCTCAGTTTCACGCCCTTGATTTCATCTGGGATGTGAACCTTGTCGGCACTCAAAGCGATGATGTCGTTGGTCAGGCGGTCGATGCTCACGAAACT
>QWCI01000998.1_pt1 | contig 11480 bp, 9 predicted proteins | sample 1972541 | NCBI WGS metagenome assembly QWCI01 (sample SAMN09866712, study PRJNA288562) | Human oral metagenome isolate term3_saliva, whole genome shotgun sequencing... | isolation source: mouth | host: Homo sapiens | place: USA: California | reverse complement strand
AAACAACAATGACAACCTCCTCTAAACTTAACTTTAGGAGCTGTCAACCAAAACATATTTTAACAAACAGAACTGTCAACCTTTTTCAGTACAGAGCAGCTGTTATTAGGAAATAAGATAAAGTCTCTTAGAGACGAACAAGGAATATTGCAACGCCAAGTGGCTGCATATTTAGAAATTGACACTCCAATGTTTAGCAAGATAGAACGCGGTGACAGACGAGCCAAGAGGAGCTAAGTGCCTCAACTGGCAAAATAGTTTCATGTTGATAAAGAAGAATTGCTCACCTTGTGGCTAGCAGATAGGATTTTAGATGCACTAGATGGCGAGGGAGAAATAAAGTTTAAAGCAATTGATGTCGCAAAACGCGAATTAGACAAAGTTGATTTTTTAAAAAACATATAATCATGGAGAACTTGAAATCAATTGGATATGTGCTGTTCCATACTCTTAAAGATGTTGATCAGCATCTTTTTCGTGTGAAGAGCGTACAACTCATAAAGTCTGTAGAAGAACGATCTGTTGGCATATACAAAAACGTCTGCACACCGGAAATGTATGTTGTAGTTGATGTTGACACGTATTGCGAAATGGATGCCTCTGAGATGCGTTCTTCAAAGAAAGCATATATTCCTAATACGAGACATGATGCACAATATATCAAATTATCACAACTAAAGAGTATGAAATATAGATATTATAAATATGGTAGATAGCAAAAGGAAACATAAATATACTAATTCAAGAAATAATGCATCTTCATCCTCGAAGAAAAAAGAAAGTGAAGCCAAAGAAATTTTCTATTGGTGTATTGATCACTATAAGTTTTGGGTAGCTTTGGTTTCTATATTCAGTGGAATATGTGTAGCTTGTTATAAGTTTGGTATGTTTATTTCTGATGTAAAGTCTAAAATTGAATACAATAATCTCATTCAAGAGAATAATGAAAAGTTGGCAAAACAAAAGAGTGAATTTGACCAAGTAATGCAGGCGCTAAACAAAGAAATTCGAGACTTGGAAAAAGAAAATTCATCTTTGGAAACGGAATGCTTGCAATTGAAAATGTCAAAAGAGAAAAACAATTAGCAATGAAGAAAACTTCTATTATAAAAGGTATTTACGCACTCCCAATTGTTATTCTATTGGGTTGTCTATTCCATGTTATTTCTTTGACAGATAAGTTACAGGAGCAAATAGAGCAAAGAGATAAAACAATACAAGATTTAGCTTTTAGCGATAGTCTTGTACATAAATATTTTTTAATTAAAAAGGATTCTGTAAAAAAAGAAGATTCAATAATTACGACTACAACATACATATTAAAAGAAGAGTATCAACCCAAAGAAATAACAAAATATACAGATATTCATCATTATCATTCAGTGCAATATGAAAAGACAGAATATGCATTGAGAGGTAATGATACGATATCTCTTAGCAACAGTATTCAAGAAACAAAACAACTTGCAGCTAAATACAATGCACTTGTTAAAGATTACAACGCATTAGGAAATAAATACAATTTATTAGTTAAGGAAAATGGAGCGTTAAGTAAATCATACCAAGCATCCAAAATGGCATTAGGCTTAATAAAGAGATCTTATGACATTGATTACCATGTAGAAGACGAAGGGGAAAATCAAATAAAAGTATCAATCTCTGCTGAAAAGGCTGACTCTGCATTTATGTTATTGCCTTATTATCGCAAGAAATTAAAATTTAATAACATAAAGAATATTTGGATTATAAAATGACCAATAAAAACATATACGAACTTCTATCTGAAGGTGAGCGTGTAACGCTCGAATGTAAGAAAGCCACGAAAGGTGTACCAAGTTCACTTTGGGACACCTATTCCGCTTTTGCCAATACATACGGCGGAACAATTCTGTTAGGAGTGGTGGAACATATGGATGAGCAAGACAATGCCAAGCGGTTTGAAATCGTTGGCGTTGAGGATGCAGACAAAATCCGTAAAGACTTGTGGAACACAGTCAATAGTCGTGAGAAAGTGAATATCAATCTTCTATGCGATGATGATATTCAGACGATAGACATTGATGGCAAGAACATTATTGCCATCAACGTGCCTCGTGCTGATTATACATTCCGCCCTGTCTATATCAATAACAATTTGTCAAGAGGTACATTCAAACGTAACCATGAAGGTGACTACCATTGTACGGAGCAAGAACTGAAGATGATGCTCCGTGATGCCAATGAAGCTGGTAATGATGGCTTGCTGTTGGAATACTACACAATGGATGACATAGACATCCCTACTTTGGAACGCTTCCGTCAGATGTTTCAGAACCTACATCCAGAGCATCAATGGAACTCGTCTGAACATAAGGAGTTTCTTTCGAACTTTGGAGGTTATAAAAAAGACCGAAGGACTGGAAAAGAAGGATTGACTATGGCAGGGCTCTTGATGTTTGGCAAGGGGCTTCCGGTCCGTGAGCGTTTTGACAATTTGCGTATGGATTACATAGACAAGTCAAACTTAATTGGAGATCAACGCTATAGCGATCGACTGACATACGATGGTACTTGGGAAAACAATCTGTTCAATTTTATTCGTATTGTCATTCCAAAACTGACACGTGACTTGCCTCACCCATTCAGTATGAATGGTGTAGTGCGCAAAGATGATACGCTTCAAGCAAAGGCTGTGCGTGAAGCCGTTACAAACATGGTTATTCATGCCGATTTCATGGTGAATGGCGTGCTAAAGGTGGAGAAATATGATGATTGTTTCGTACTGACCAATCCTGGACTTTTGAAGCTGCCTATAGAACAGATTTACAAAGGTGGAGAGTCAAAGGCACGTAATCAGCGTATGCAGAATATGTTTCGCATGATTGGCTATGGCGAAAACCTTGGTTCAGGTTTTCCTCTCATCCTAAATGCTTGGAATGAAAAGCATTGGATAAAGCCTGAATTATTGGAACAGCCCGAACTTATGCAAGTAAAATTGACCCTGCATATCCAAAATGAGCCTGTAAATGAGCCTGTAAATGAGCCTGTAAATGAGCCTGTAAATGAGCGACAGCGGGCCATTCTGTCTGCAATGAAGCAATTTCCATCTATAACAAGAGATGAATTGGCCAATAAACTTGATGTTTCACTTGCAACGCTAAAAAGAGAACTAACTTCGCTAAGAAAGAGAGGTTATATAGCTCGTAGCGGAAGTGATAAAAACGGGCAATGGTTAATTCTCGGAAATTTTTGATACTTTACAGATGGCTAATAAAAATAGGACAGAGTACTCAGGCTCGAAAATATCCTTATTGCGTTTGGGAATACAATAAGGATGTGAGCTAATGGCCTTATTGTGTCAGCCGATGCGCTTATTGTTGCGGAGACGGCAACAGAGAAGGCGGAGTATAGGAGAAAGATTTCTTTTCTCCAGATGTTGTTTTTGTGTTGTCACGTCGTTACGTCGTTACACTTGGCAGTTAAAGCGTTGAAAATGCTTGTGTTATATGTGTGACAACGGCGTGACAACAAAAAGAGAATAAACATTTGTTGTCACGCGTCGTAAGTATTTGTCTGTCAGTTTTGTTTCGCTTATGTGTGACAACGTGACGACAAAAAATGGATTTTTTCTGGTAGAGGAGATATGCCCCTTTCTTATTATTTACACATTGATTAACGTTTCTGTGTGTCATTTTGAGAAAAGTTGTATTTTCGCAAAAGAATGGATATGAGCGAGAAAAACTGTCGGTCTCTTCAGGATATATATAACCCCTCTAAAAACAGACGCACATGAAAACGAAACTGTCGTTTTTGTTACTGGTGTCGGAAATGTTGGGAGTGTCCGCCGTGGCACAAACCACCATTCCGCAGTTGTACACAGATAGTATATTGTTCGGTCAGAAAGGTTCGGCAGATGTCATCACCCGCGACCGCATGAACAAAGGCTTAGTGGGCACTCCGCTGGAGGCACTCAGTGGGCAGGCGGCAGGTGTGAATATTGCCTCGAGCGGTGCTGACCGCATGGCAATGCTCTCCTCGGTGCGTGTGCGCGGTACTACTTCTCTAACGGGCGGTAACGATCCCTTGGTGATTATCGATGGGGTATATAGCGACCTCTCCGCGCTCAACAGTATCTTCCCCGCCGACATTGAGAGTTTCGCCATCTTGAAAAACGCAGCAGAGACCGCCCCTTACGGTTCGCGCGGAGCTTCGGGCGTCATACAAGTGACGACGAAGAAAGGCGCGGGCAATCATTTCCATATCTCCTACGATACCAATCTAGGACTGGAATCCGTCTATAAAACCCTTCCGATGCTCACCGCTGCGCAGTATAGGAGCGAAGTGGCACGCCTCGGACTGACAATTCCAGACGGTGGATTCAACACCGACTTTCAGCGCGCCATCACGCGCACAGGTTTTATCCAAAATCATCATTTAGCGTTCAGCGGGGGCAGTGAGAACTCCAACTATCGAGCTTCCTTGGCGCGCATGGACCATAATTCTATCATTCGCCTTCACGGCAGCAACAATTTTGCCGCAAAGGTCGATTTGATGCAACGCGCCTTCGATGGATTGCTACAAATCGACATGGGACTCTTCGGCACCTCGATGCAGAAGGACAATATCTTTGACGTGCAAAAACTCTTCTACTCCACAGCCGCGCAGAATCCCACCCTCGACTATGCCCCTAAGGCTTCAGGCGGTTGGGATCGCAATTCGCAAGCCTCACAAATCGTACCGCCAGGCGCGCTCCTTAATGAACAAGACAAGGATAAGCTCCTGAATTTTAACACCCATCTCCGACTGACAGCGCGCCTGTCGAAAGATGTGAGCCTCTCGGCTTTCGGCTCTTATTCCTACAACTCCTCTTCCAACGGGCAGTATCTCCCCACCTGGTTGTGGGCACAAGGGCAGGCCTATCGCTCCGAACTCAAGAGCGAAGACTGGTTGGGCAATCTGGAAGCGCGTTGGAGTCACACCTTTGGCCGTCATGCACTGAGTGCGCTCTTCTTTGCCGAATTGCAAAAACTCGAACAGCGCGATTTCTACACCACCGTGAAAGGCTTCACCAGTAACGAATTCGGTTTCGACAATCTGGCCGCTGGCAGTCTGCGCCCCTATGGCGGTACGGGCAGTAGTTATGAAAATACAAATACCACCTCCTTTATGGCACAAGCCGAATATGGATACCGCGATTTGTTCACGCTGACGGGCAACATCCGCGCCGATGGTTCTTCCATTTTTGGCGCGGGCAACAAATGGGGCTTCTTCCCCTCCGTGTCGGCAATGTGGGACGTGCTCAATACGCTTCCCCAAATGCGCACAGCGTGGTTCAATACGCTGAAACTGCGCTCCGGCTATGGTCTTTCGGGCAATACGGGCGGCATACGCTCCTATAATTCGCTCCTCCTGCTCAATCCCGTTGGGGTGATTTCTTGGAAAGGCACACCTGCCACCACGTTTGGCATCCTCTCCAATGCCAACCCCGATTTGAAGTGGGAAACGCGCAGTTCCTTCAATGTGGGAGCTGATATGGGCTTTTGGAAAAACCGCGTGGTGCTGACGGCGGAGTACTACTACTCTCGCACGCGCGATATGCTCTATATGTACGATGTGCCCGTACCGCCTTTCGTTTATCCGCAAATGCTGGCGAATCTTGGCTCTATGAGTAATAGCGGTTTTGAATTTGGGCTCGGTGTCACCCCTTTGCAGCGCAAGGATATGGAACTGAACATTAATGTGAACATATCGTTCCAGAAAAACAAACTCCTATCGCTGAGTGGAAACTATCAAGGACGCTATTTGTCAGCCCCTACGGTGACGCCCATCGGTGGCTTGAACGGTGCCGGCTTCCACGGTGGCGACAACAATATCGTTTATCAAATTATCGGACAACCCTTGGGTGTTTTCTATCTGCCCCATTGCAAAGGTCTTGTGAAGCGTGCCGATGGTAGTTATGCTTATGATATTGCCGATTTAAATAGGGATGGAAAAGTAGACCTTTCCGACAGTGGCGACCGCTACATTGCCGGACAAGCCACGCCAAAGATGACACTCGGCTCGAACATTAGTTTCCGCTATAAAAACTTCGATGTGGCGCTGCAAATGAATGGTGCGTTCGGGCATAAGATATACAACGGCACTGCGCTGACCTACATGAACATGACCAGCTTCCCTTACTACAACGTGATGGCGAAAGCGCCTGCCGCCAACATTACTGACCAGATAGCTTCCGACTACTGGTTGGAGAGTGGAAACTATCTCAATTTCGACTACCTGACGGTGGGGTGGAACATCCCCGTGCAAAAATGGTCGCGCTATATCAGCAGTTTGCGCATCTCTATGTCGGTGAACAATCTCGCCACGATAACGAGCTACAGCGGACTGACACCGATGATCAATAGCTATGCCGTCAACAGCACTATCGGCATTGACGACAAACGCACCTATCCCATTTATCGCACCTATAGTTTCGGACTTTCAATACAGTTCTGATTATGAAGAATTCGCTCTTTACCATAGCACTTTGCCTGCTGCTGACGGGCTGCCTCAGTGAGGATCCCAAAGGGCAACTGCCGGAAAAGGAAGCTTACGCCACAGCTGCTGGCGTGGAGCTTCATCTTGTAAATAATTTGTACAACTATATCGGAGGAAACCAAGATAGTCAGGGATTGATGGGGACGCCGCGCGGCGTTTACGACTTCAATTCGCTAACAACGGATGAGCAAATGCTACCCATTCGTGGCGGCGACTGGTATGATGGTGGTTTCTGGCAACGTCTGCACACCCATCAGTGGACAGCTTCGGAAAAGCCGCTGCACAACACTTGGAACTATCTCTACAAGGTGGTGATGCTCTGCAATCGTTCGCTTTATAAAATAGACCGCAATCGCAATGTGCTGACTTCAGCGCAATATGAGAGTTATACGGCAGAGGTACGTGCCATTCGGGCAATGTACTATTTCTACATCATGGACCTCTTCGGGCGTGTGCCACTCGTGACCAACTATTCCGAAACTCCTGAAACAACGGGGCAGACAGATCGCAGCGCAACTTACGCCTTTATCCTGAACGAGCTCAATGCTGCTCTGCCCAATCTCTCTATGGAGCGGAGCAACTATGTGGGAGCATATTACGGGCGAGTGACAAAACCTGTGGTGTGGTTTCTTTTAGCCAAACTCTATCTCAATGCAGAAGTGTATGCCGACGATGATTGGACGGATGCTCACCGCCCTTCGGGGAGCAGTTTGTTCTTCCAAGTTGATGGGCATAAACTGAATGCTTGGCAGGCTGCTATCGCTTATTGCGAAAAACTCACGGCGGCGGGTTATAGTCTTGAAGCCGATCCTGCAAAGAACTTCTCCGTTCAGAACGAAACTTCAGCTGAAAACATTTTTGTCATTCCGATGGATAAGCTTCTCTATGCCAATCAGTTCGATTATCTCTTCCGCAGTCGCCACTATGTCCACGGTTCAGCCCTTGGTATGGGTGCCGAAAACGGCACATCGGCCACTCTCTCCACCGTTCGTGCTTTCGGCTACGGTACGGAGAATCTCGACACGCGTTGGGCGATGGATTTCTTTGCCGATACGGTCAGTGTGGATGGGAAGGTGGTGATGCTCGACAATGGCGAGCCGCTCGTTTACAAACCGCTCGAAGTGTTGCAGAGCCTCACCGGATCGCCCTACGAACAAACAGCGGGTGCACGCATGAAGAAATATGAAGTGGATCGCCAGGCTTATTCTGATGGGAGATTACAGAATAACGACATTGTGCTCTATCGTTATGCAGATGTGCTACTCATGCAGGCCGAAGCTCTTGTGCGCAATGGCGATGATGGCTCAGCCCCCTTTGATGCCGTCCGCGCCCGCGCTGGAATGCCCCTCCGCTCGTGTACGCTGACAAATCTGCTCACCGAGCGACTTTTAGAACTCATGTGGGAAGGTTGGCACCGCAACGATCTCGTACGCTTTGGCGAGTTCGATACCAATGCCTATCTCACTGTCTTCCCCATCCCTCAAAGCGTGCTCGACCTTAACGGAAAATTGACACAGAACAAAGGGTACAAATAGCGGGAGAAAGCCCCTTTGCAACGCAATATAGAAAAGCATCTGTAAGTACATGTTTGATGATACTGGCTTACAGATGCTTTTCTATATGATTGTGTTTTTTTCATTCATTCCTTTCGGAGAGTTTTTAGAAAAGAAAGGTCAGGATGTGTGCAAGCGCTTTCATTCTAATAAATAAGAATTTATCCTTTTCTTTTGTCTTTCTTATTCTATAATAGTATCTTTGCATCGATTTCACGGTATATAAAGATGAAACATTGAATAGATAGAGTTCTATTTTTGATATAAATCGTTAATAATCAGTGCGTATTTTTATAGCGCTGTTAGTGATGATGAGTGAAGAGATTGTTCTATATATCGTCTTATTATTGACGGAGAATAATAATAGAGAGTGTAATTAATAATGTTTGAAAAAAAATTAAGTTATGAAGAAAACAAGAACACTTTATGTTCAGCCTAAATGCGAAGAATTTTGGTTGGATAATGAGCCTATTCTTGCAGAGGTAAGTGCAGGCATTTCCAAAGGAGATCCTACGCATGGTGGGGAAGATGATTTAACACGGAGACAGAACTCCTGGGAGAAAGAAAGTCACAATGATAATCTTTGGGAATGATTCCCGATCTACTAAACCAATTTACACCAGATGAAAAAGAAAAACTTTTTATCCCTACTTTTGGGGACGATAGCACTCTTCGGAATCTCGGCTTGTAGCGATTCTGAAAATATAGAAGGAGAGGAAAGCAAGGGCTATACCTATCCGGTGGAACTCTCTGCAGGCAACAGCTTTGCGGGAGAGACTACAAGCCAGAACCCTTCAAAAATCAGCACGCGTACACTAAAGTTAGACGAGAACAACAACGTATTATCCTTTTGGGCACAAGGCGACAAAATTCTTATTTATAATCTCAACGACAACAATCAGAGCACAGCCACAAAGTATAGTATGCTGACGGCTGTGAACGGTGGTAATAAGAAATCTGATTTCTTAGGTTCTGTTGTAAGTAAAAACAAACTACAGCAAGGACATAAGTTCGCTTTCTTCTATCCGGGGGATGCTCTTGAGAGCGATAAGACGGTGGTGCAGGTAAATCCAGATTCAACAACAGACGAGGACGGAGGTTATTTCCATATCCCTGTTAGTGACAACAAGATTAAAAGTACTGTTTCGCTCGATATGAAGCAGCAAGACGGTACACTCGCCACTATCGATAAGAAATTCGACTATAATTGGGGCGTTGCCACTCTATCTGAAGTACCCGCTGAAGGAGGTAAACTCAAGTTCGATACAAATTTGAACCGATTGGTGACCATCTGGGGCATGAGATTCAAAGATGCTGACGGCAATATCATCAAAAATATTAGCAGCGTAAAGATAAATAATTTACGCTCTTATGATGTGCTCAATATGCAGGACGGAAAGCTTATTGGAACAGAAGATGAAAAGGAGCGAATCATCAATGTTGATATTAAAGATCGGTCGAGCCTCGCAAAAGATGGATATGTGTGGATTGCTTTCTTAGCTGATAATGCTGAAACAGAATTCACAATTACTGTTTACACTCCAACCGCAACCTATACAAAGACGGCAAAGAAAGTATTCAATAAGGGCTACGATTATCACTCCAATATCACCATGCAAAAAGTGATGCCTCAACCCTATGTGGAGGTGAATGGCGTGCTGTGGGCAACGGGTAACTTCATTCGCTACGTCGACCCCAACAACTCTTCGAATGTGTATTGGGGTATCGCACCTGCACAATGGTGGATTAGCAACTACGGCGAGAATCCAACAAGCGCCAACAAATGGAATGGGAAAGCTATCTCTTACGATGATTTAGGTTCGCAACATTGGTATATTGACAACCACAATGGCCAGTTTGCCCAAACTGCAAATGATTTAGATCTCTTCCAATGGGGAGTGATTGCAGATGCCTTAAATTTTAATGATGTTTGTTATCTGCAAGGAACTTCCTACAATATGGAAGGGAAATACTATAAAGGTAGAGGAGGTCCGATCAATGTTACTGCAACGACAACGAAGTCTGAAGCAACTCATGGAGATATTGTGAAGTACTGGACAGAAGGTAGCAATCATAACTATCATTATCAGTATCCAACTGAGGCTGATTTTGACGCCTTGGTGAGCGCCCGAACCATTGTTCCTGCTTTCTGCTATACGGATAAAGGCAATAAGGTGTATGGTGCCTATTTTAGTGATAACCCCATACATAGTGCTGGACCCAAGGATAAATTCCCCACAGGAAGAAAACTTTGGAAATATAGAGACGTGTCTGCACTTGTCATTGCCAACAAAGGTCTGTTTATTCCTATCGCAGGGCGTAGACCTATTAGAGGGGCAAACGTGGAATATCGTCATGTTGCAAACAATAGTTCTTTCACTGGGCAATACTACTGCTCTCGTGGTAGAGGATATTCCACAACGCCTGGTCTTATGTTTGGTTCAGGTAATGCCGTGCGTGTTGGTGTCCCTTCCAAGGATCAGGGAGCATCCATCCGCCCTGTCTACGTTGGGAAGAAGACTGATGATAAGACGAAGCCGCTAGATGCTGCCAACTTCGCTCCATTCCATAATATTCTTACTCCCGCAGGCAGATTGTACTAAGACTTTCTAACTATCCAAAAAATCCCAGCAACTTGAATGTGTTGCTGGGATTTCTTTTATCTGTAGAAAGGCTCTTTGTAGCCTTATGTGATTTTAATAGTGAATGAAAGCGCGGATGAGGACTTTATCATAAACGCCTAAAGAATGGTTCCCATCGGTTGTGTTATTCTTGAATACTTGCGCTAACCCTGTGTCAAAGTCAGAATAATAGGTACTTGACCAATAAGTTTTACCATTCTCATTTCCTCTGACACTGAGCGTAGTGCCTCCTGCTTCTTCAAAGGCCTTATCCACAACGTGATAATACCAAGCCTCAATATAGCTATCAGCATTCACCCTTGTGTTCGTTCCAAAACCAACATAGAGGTAAACATTCTTCCAGTCGGTATTGGCGCCAAGATACCATCGTTTCAAATTCGTCACGGCTACCCCCGGATTGTAGTGAGCAGCATGATAGAAGGCTGGGCAGTTTGTAGGCTCATTTGCCTTGATTGTTACTCCATCTAAACTCCCGCTGGCATCCCATGTGAAATGTTCGCCAAGAGAAGTCTCTGAAATCTGAGCCCTCCGACTGGGTCGCTCTGACACTGGGTTGTTGTAGACGTTTCTATTTGCAGTCCAAATATCGGGATTACCATTGTTTGCATCATGCAGGGCAATGGCTGAGCGATCTGTTTCGCTGATTACTAACGCGATAGGTGTGCGCGTACCCTTGTTGCGAAGAAAATCCACTGAACCATCATTGAACAGATACTTGAAAACCTTGGTGAGCTTCACATTCAGCAGATACGTCCCATTGGCCTCTAAG
>QWCI01003193.1_pt1 | contig 11492 bp, 11 predicted proteins | sample 1972541 | NCBI WGS metagenome assembly QWCI01 (sample SAMN09866712, study PRJNA288562) | Human oral metagenome isolate term3_saliva, whole genome shotgun sequencing... | isolation source: mouth | host: Homo sapiens | place: USA: California | reverse complement strand
TATCAATCTAATAAGCTCTTTTTACATTATTCTATTTAATTAAGGCCGCCCATGCATTGGCTACATCAGCAAACTCTTGAAGGGTAAAAGTCTCCCCTCTTCGTTGCCCATCGATATTGGCTTTTGCTAATAGCTCTTCGATTCTATCTTTTGATAATCCCGTTGTTTTCATTGTATTAGCAAATGTTTTCCGTCGTTGTGCAAAACCAGCTTTCACCACTCGGAAGAATAGTTTCTCATCAATAACATCAACAGGAGGCTTGTCACGCAATACACAACGAATAACAGAGCTCGTTACAGCTGGAGCCGGTAAGAAAGATTTAGGCGGTACATCAAGTACAATATCAGGCTCAGTATAGTACTGTACAGCTACAGACAATGCACCATAATCCTTTGTACCTGGCTTAGCCACCATACGCAAGGCCACCTCTTTTTGCACCATTACAACAAGGCGTTCTATGGGTAATTTACTTTCCAATAGAGACATAATAATAGGTGTTGTAATATAGTATGGCAAATTAGCAACCACTTTAAATGGTTTATGGTTCATAATGGTTGGCACATCGAGTTTCAACACATCCCCATGGACAATACGTACATTGTCATAGGAAGCCAATGTAGTATCTAGAACCTCTAATAAGCGACGGTCTAACTCAATGGCCGTTACATCAGCACCACTTTGTGCTAACCCCTGTGTCAATGTGCCAATACCAGGACCTACCTCTAGTACAGGTTCACCAGGTGTCAATTCCGCAGCATGTACAATTTCGTCTACAATACCTCTCTTAATAAGAAAGTTCTGCCCTAATTTCTTACTCATTTTAATATCGAAGCGTTTACATATATAATGTACTACTTCAGGGCTTGCAATTACTGATTCTAACATCTTAACTCCTATTTTAACTATTTACAGCCTCTTCAAAAGCATCTCGACTTATACCATAGTGATTTAAACGGTATAAAAACTGTTTCCCATTGCCATAACCAATGCCTAACTTAGCCCCAATAACCGCACGGCGAGCAGCACTATCAGGCATACCTGATAACCCATGACGAACTAGATCTACCATAGAAAATTCGTTAGATGATTCCAAGGATTCTACATGTAATGTGGATAAAGCCTTTCTAATGGATTCTGGAGATGCTTGTTCTATGCCAATATCATCATTTGCAAACGCTTCATCACGAGGGACAAAAGCATGCTGTGCATTAGGGAATTTTTTTGTTAATACACGACGAATTCTCTCCCCTGCTGTATCAGGATCGGTTAATATGATAATACCTCGCTTTTCATAAGCTACACGAATCATATCAATAACACCTTTACGAAGTGTAAAACCCTCTGTAGCAATACAGTCTGCTTCTACGGCTTGTGCAATACGTTGTATATCAGATTTTCCTTCTACTACGATGACTTGTTTAAGCATAGGTCCTCCTTTATTCTATTAGTACATTGTAACATATATATAACATTGCTTAAATACTTATAATCGAGTAGTATAGGTAGTGTAATATATAAAAGGAGGCCATTATGACCTTACAACAATTAAAGTATGTCACAACAATTGCAAATATAGGCAGTATTAGTGAAGCTGCTAAGAGACTCTTCGTGTCTCAACCAAGTCTAACAAAGGCTATTAAGGAATTGGAAAAGGAAATGGGCATTACCATTTTCGACCGTACCAATAAAGGGATTACTGTTTCTAAAGAAGGGGAACGTTTCCTCGGCTATGCACGCCAAGTACTAGAGCAAGCCGCTTTATTGGAAGAGCAATATAAAAGCCAAAGCGGTGGTAAAAAACAATTCTCTGTTTCTACGCAACATTACTCCTTTGCGGTTAACGCCTTTGTAGAGCTTTTAAAAGGCGCAGGCATCGATCAATATGATGTATCCTTACGAGAAACTCAAACCTATGAAATCATCGATGACGTAGCTCATATGAAGAGTGAGATTGGTTTACTCTTCTATAATGATTTTAATAGACCTGTACTGGAGAAATTAATTCACACTAATGAATTAACATTTACAGAGTTATTTACTGCACACCCACATATTTTCATAGGCAAAAACCATCCACTAGCTAATAAAAAGGTTGTATCTATGGACGAATTAGAGGAATATCCATATATCTCCTTTGAACAAGGCGATCACAACTCCTTCTATTTCTCTGAAGAAATTTTTAGTACCGTTGTACGACCAAAACATATTCGTGTACGCGATAGAGCTTCCCTCTTTAGTTTATTGCTTGGTCTAGATGGATATACCGTATCTAGTGGTGTCATCGATGAAGAAGTAAATGGGGAAAATATTATTTCTGTACCTCTCGCCGAAGAAGGTTTGATGCATATCGGTTACATTACCAATAACAAAATGCATCGCAGTCGTTTAGGGCAAGAATATATTCAAGCCTTAGAACAGTATGTAGGCAACTACGGTAGACATATTAAACTACCTGAAACAAAAGAATAATATTGTAGGATTCTTGATTATAGTTCAACTACTCTACATAATAGTGTAACTTTAAATAAAAGCACTCTCGATTTTGAACTGTACCTCGAAAAATTGTGTCCAATTTTTGGGGTGCAGTTCATTTAGAGAGTGCTTTTTAATATATGTAGGAAATCTAACTGCTAACAACTAAACCAAAGAAAAGCATAAGATAGAATAAGATATGCCACAACTGAGTTGATACTATATTACTTTTACATCTCGATATAACTGAAGCGCAAAAATAACTCTCTGATATAACTTAAAACTATATACAACATTAATATATTGATATTTTTATATATGCTCATCCTTAGTTATAATAAACCTATCGAATCTATCGGTTTTACCGTTTATATAAGGAGGATTATATATGTCCAAACAATTAGCACCATTTCATTTTGATATCGTAGGTTCTTTCCTACGCCCTGCAGAATTAAAAGAAGCTCGTGAAGCTTTTACAAAAGGAAATATTACAAGAGAAGAACTAACAACTGTTGAAGATCGTCTCATTACAGACCTCATTCAAAAACAAAAAGCTGCAGGTCTTCCTGTTATTACTGACGGTGAATTCCGCCGTGCATACTGGCACTTAGATTTCATGTGGGGATTCAATGGCGTAAAAGAAATTGAACTTGAACACGGTTACAAATTCGTTGGTCAAGAAACAGCGCCAGGCTCCCTCGCCCTTACTGGTAAAATTACAGGTACTAACCATCCATTTGTAGAGCATTTCAAATTCGTAAAACAATTTGAAGATGAACATACTACAGCTCGTCAAACAATTCCTGCGCCATCCCAATTCTTAGCCGAATTATTCCGCGAGGATAACGGTATTACAACACTCTCCTTCTACCCTGACTTAGAAGAATTAATTCAAGACATTGCTGCTGCATACCGTCAATTAATTAAAGATCTCTATGAAGCAGGTTGCCGCAACATCCAATTTGATGATTGCACATGTATGCCGTGGTAATTATAACTCTACTTGGGCTGCTAGCGGTGGCTATGAACCAGTTGCACCAATTCTATTTGCAAAAGAAAATGTAGATGCTTACTACTTAGAATTTGACGATGATCGCTCTGGTGGCTTTGAACCATTGCGTGAAGTGTCTCCTAATAAAAAGGTCGTATTAGGTCTTATTACATCTAAACGTCCAGAATTAGAGGATAAAGAGGTTATCAAAGAACGTATTAAAGAAGCTACAAAATATATTCCACTCGATAGACTTTGCCTATCCCCTCAATGTGGCTTTGCATCTTGTGAAATCGGCAACCAATTGACCGAAGAGCAACAATGGGCTAAACTTGCATTAGTAAAAGAAATAGCTCATGAAGTTTGGGGTGATTAAATGAACGAACATACTATATATTTAGGGGGCGGTTGTTTCTGGGGCCTTCAAGGGTATATCAGAAAAATCTCTGGCGTGATTTCCACTGAAGTCGGCTATGCCAATGGTCCTACGGAAAATCCAAGTTATGAAGATGTCTGTCATGATAGTGGTCACGTGGAAGCGCTAAAGGTTACATACGATGCAGATGTACTTTCCTTAGATCACTTAATTCAATACTTCTTACGCGCCATCGATCCATTCAGCGTTAATAAACAAGGTGGCGACGTAGGCATTCAATATCGAACTGGTATTTACTATATAGATAAAGCCGACAAAACTATTATTGAAAGTACCTTGGCTCGTGCGCAATCCTTCGAAGGAAAGCCATGTAGATATCACTACAGGAGAACCCCTCTTCGTGTCCGCCCATAAATTTGAGTCTCACTGTGGTTGGCCTAGCTTCACAAAGCCAATCGCAAAGGATGTCATTAAATACTATCAAGATGACTCTCATGGCATGAATCGGATTGAAGTACGCAGCCGTATTGGTAATGCCCATTTAGGCCATGTATTTGAAGATGGTCCTAATGGTTCACTTCGCTACTGTATCAATGGATCATCTTTACGATTTATCCCTAAAGATGAATTAAAAGGTACAAAGTACGAATATCTAATTCCATATATTGAAGACTAAAAAAGGACGCCTTAATCATAAGGCGTCCTTTTACTATATCTATTGTGATTACTTACTGAGCTAAGTAAGTACAACAAAAAAGAGGATATATCTTATAGATATATCCTCTAAATCATCATATTAGTCCAATACGTACACTGTAACGTCTTGGCGACCAAAGTCCATAGCCTCACCATAAGAGTCCATTACAAGGTCAATTTTGTTACCCACAATGGCACCGCCTGTATCGGCAGCAATAGCTTCACCGTAACCAGGGATAAATAAACGTGTACCCAATGGAATAACATCTGGGTCAACCGCTGCAATACCGCGTACTGCAGGTACACCCGTTGCCGTAATACCAGCACCATCACCATCGCCAGCAAGGTAAGCCGAAGCTTCCATTACGATAGCACGAGATGAGCGACCAGCAATATTACGGGATGTAGTCACTTCACGAGTACCTTCTTTAATAATAGTAGGTACCATTTCGCGTTGTGTTACTTTAGATACGTCATTTGTTTTAATAACCGTACCATTACTATATAATGTTTCACGTTGCACTCGTTCTAAACCAGGTTGGCCAACTTGAACAACCTCTTCTTCACCTTGTGCCATTGTATCATCTTTTTGACGAATCACTTGAATAGGAATCTCTTGATCTACTGTGGATAAAGAACGGCTTGTTACTTGTGCAATTGTAATATGTGTACCACTTAATACAGAACCATTTGCATCGCCTACTACAGCGTAGTTAGGCATTTTGAAACCAAGTTCATATCGCGTACGATACCTTCGTTAGAATTTAAATGCGTTCTAACAGTGTGCGCTGCACCATCTACCATAACGGTAACGGTTTTATCATTATAAGAAAAACCTGTCATAGTTACAGCTGTTACAATCAATCCAGCAACAACAGACGAAATATATCGTTTGTGTGTCTTATGAATTCTCATATTGTAATCCCTCCTGTAATGTAATTATTCTACTACAGATAGATATAACCTGTCAAACGCCAAAGGTTAACAATAAGAGATAATCCTATATAAATACTGGTTTTTCATTAATATTATTTTCTATATTTTTACAAAAAGTCCACTGCATGCGTACATATCTATATTTTTTAATACTATACAATATATTCCGAATTGTGTACATATATACGATACCACTACCATATATAGTATGCTAGGATTTTTTATAATATAAATTGTATTTTTATGTGTTTTTCAATTGTTACCAAAATTTTCTACATATCAGAAAACTTCATTTTTATCTCATTTTTAAATATGTATACATGTAAAAAAGCCTGTAAAAACAGGCTTTTTCAGTATTATATAAATGTATTAAAATTCATCATTCAACACTATGTATGAATTTCATCATTTATTCATCTTAAACATTGGTTGTAAACGCTCAATGACGGTCATCGATTCCTTGTGTTCTCGAGCAATAGCTTCTTTCATAAGTTCCTCTTGAGCAGAAATTGGATGTTCTCTATCATTAATTTTACGATACGAGCCATCTGCTCTCATAATATGAGCTTTTAAGGTATCTTCTAAATATAAATCTAAAATACCTTTAACGCGCTCCTTATGACGTTTATCTTCAATAGGAATCATAAGTTCTACACGTTCATTTAGATTCCGTGGCATCCAGTCTGCACTAGATAGGAATAGACTTTCATTTCCCCCATTACGGAAATAAAATAAACGATGATGTTCTAAGAAACGCCCTACGACGGAACGAACCGTTATATTATCACTAACACCTGCAATGCCAGGCCGTAGTGTACAGATACCACGAACGATAAGATCAATACGAACACCTGCAGCAGAAGCTTCATATAGTTTAGCAATGACTTCTTTATCGAGCAAGGAATTCATTTTGCCAATGATATATGCCTCTTCTCCCTGTTTTGCGAATTCGATTTCACGGTCAATCAATTCCATTATCTTTTCCCGCAAATTTAAAGGGGCTACAATAAATTTATTCCAAATTGGAGGATCGGAATAACCAGAAATTAAATTGAAGAAGCGAGATGCATCGTCGCCATATTCATCATTACATGTGAATATGCCACAGTCCGTATACATTCGTGCTGTCTTGCCATTATAGTTACCTGTAGCTAGGTGAACATAACGCCTAATACCCGCATCTTCCCTGCGAACAACCATGGTAATCTTGGAGTGAGTTTTAAGTCCTTTCAAGCCATAAATAACATGGCAGCCAGCCTTTTCTAGACGGCGTGCCATATGAATATTATTTTCTTCATCAAACCGTGCTTTAACCTCCATAAGTACGGTTACTTGCTTGCCATTATCAGCCGCTTTTATAAGTGAAGCTATAATAGGCGAATCGCCACTGACGCGATATAATGTTTGTTTAATAGCCAATACATCTGGATCCGTAGCTGCTTGTGCTATAAATTGTTCTACCACCGCAAAAGACTCAAAGGGATGGTGAACAAATAAGTCTTGCTTTCCAATAACAGAGAATAGACTTTCCCCTTCATGATCTACTAATTCACTAGGAAGTTTAGGTTCAAATGGAGCATAACGAAGATGATCTAGACCTGGATAGTTACAGAAATCAAAATACATACGACAATCAAGATGACCATCTATACGGTATACATCCTTTGGCTCTAATTCAACGCTGGTGAGTACAAAGTCTAACAGATTATCCTTTACATCACCACAAACCTCTAATCGTACCGCATCACCACGACGTCGACGACGCAAAGATGCTTCTACCTCAGAAAGCAAATCTGTTGCTTCTTCTTCATCAATTTCTAAATCCGCATCACGAGTTATACGGAACACCATAAAATCTTCTATACCATAACCTTGGAAGAATTGAATAGCATAATATGTAATCACATCCTCCAAATATACAAAGCGATGTTCCTTATTGCTACGGCTAGGTATTTCAATGATACGATTTAGTACAGACGGAATTGGTAAGATTGCGATTTTATAATCTTTTGTACCATCTGGCAATACTTGAAAAATACGTACAATGGCATTAATAGTATGGTTTGTTAAAAATGGAAATGGATGTCCAGAGTCAACGGCTAGAGGTGTTACAACCGGGTAGATATGTTCTTCAAAATAGTGCCGTAACCAAGCCTTTGATTTTACGTCTAACTGATCTGGATAGGTAAAATAAAATCCATGAGATTCTAATTCACACAATACATTCTTTAAATATGTACTTTGCATCGATACGAGGCGCTGTACAGACTCATCAATAGCCTTTAACTGTGCCTTAGCATCCATATGAGCCGCATCGTACTTAACAATACCATTAACCACTTGATGACGTAACCCAGCCACACGAATCATAAAGAACTCATCTAAATTAGAGCTAGCAATAGCAATAAATCGAAGTCGTTCTAATAAAGGAGTATTAGTATCAATAGACTCTAATAAAACGCGCTGATTAAACTTTAACCAAGATAATTCACGGTTAAAATAATACTTTGCATTACTGAACATGACGATCCCCTCCCCTTACTAGTACGATTTCCATACCAAATACCTCTGTAAAGTATTCCGAATCACGATCAAAGGTCCACCATTCTAATGAAATATCCTCATTAGTACGACAGAATACATAAAGTACATTATCTCGTTCTTCTAATGTTACTTCAGAGATTTTTTGGTTACTACCTGCATCGAGTGCACAAGCAACCCGAATGATGGCTACCAGCTTAGTAACTTGAATTTTTTGTAATTCTGTTAATGCATTGAAATATGCGTCGTCATCATTTGGAGTTCCCTTGTAGTGGTAATACACAACATTAGCAACTACTTGTTTTTCTTCTTCTGAAAGGCCAAATATATCTGTCCCCATTACAATATGATACGCATGCTCTCCATGATTTCGTAAATTAACGAACTTACCTACAGAACAAAGAATGGCTGCAATACGACATAGATAGCCCCACCGTTCTGGTAAACCTTTATGTCGCAATGCTTTACAGAATAAGGAGCTAAATAGCTCTACCTCGGCATCATGAATTCGGTCTGTATGATATCTTGCAGCAACAGCACGCGCTAACTGTGCATTTTGTTCACGCAATTGATACATAAACGGATTATTCTCGGTTTCCACACCGTAGAACCAACTAATGCCTTGAGAGAATGAAAAGCTACTGAAAATTAATGATTTAGGCTCTATGGCCGTAATGATTTCATTAAATAAAATCATGGTAGGCATTAAAATATTGGCCTTATATTCAGGTAATTTATAACGATTCATCAACTTGGTAGCTGTCACACCGTCAAAAGAATTGATAAGCCCTTTAAATCGTTCTGGCTCAATAGTAATAATGTCTTCTTTATTATTTTCTTGTCCCATTAAATGAGTCATATATTGCGCCTCATCACCAGATAAGACGATACTATTAATATTGAAAGTTTGTAATTCTTCACGAAGGGGGCCAATCATACGATGTAAGTATTCTGTAATAGCCCTTGGGAATGATATGGAAGATCGTTGATTTCGATTAAATGACTCCATAACCCGTAAGGACCCACTATGCATATTGCGTTGGAACAATAAATTCTCACCACGCCAAACCGTTAAGCCTACCCCACCAGATGTAATATCCAAGAATAATGTTGCCTTAGTAGGATCTGTCAGTTTATATTGATGCGTCATCTTGTAATATAACAAAGCATATTTGTAATATACCTCTTTCGGCATATCGATGACCTCAACGCGCATCCCCGTTTGAATATAGATTTGATCTAGAATACTACGACGATTAGCGGCTTCGCGTATTACGGTCGTACCATATAGTTTAGAACGACTCACGCCATAATCTGCCATTAATTGCTTATAACCTTTTAAAATATGACAGATTTCTTCAATTGTTTTAAAGCTCAAGCGAGATGTTTGAAATAATTCTTCCCCAAAGGTTACCTCCCGCGCCGCATAATCGATAACACGTACATCATCTATGCCTTTATATTCTAATATGGTAATACTCATGCTACTGGATCCCACATGTAGTACTGCATATCGTAATGTTTTTGGTAATGCCATTATGCCTCCTTACGAGATTCATGCCATTCTATTTCTAAGGATTTCTCGAATTCTTTTTTGAATGATTTTGAAAGTTTTTCTACCGCCGTTCTAGTGACACTCACATCGCGTCCTTCTAAATAGAACACTTTTATGACTACACTAGTGTATTTAATATTTACCTCTAACTGTTTGATAAATTGTTCATGGCTTTCATCAAGAGCCTCTGCAATCGCTAAAATAATAGAAAGCTTTTGACCTAATGAGCGTTGTTCTTGATCTAACAATTTACCATATAAGAAATTCTTATATTCCTTTGGCGTCAATCCATGAGAATTCATGACTAAGAATGCACTAAACGCCTGTTCAACATGAGAAATCCCATATAAATTACTATTGACGAGCATATAGCAGCCATGACGAGCATGACTATAATAATTAACTCGTTTACCTATATCATGCAACAGTCCCGCTGCAATCAAACATCGTCTAAAATTCTTATCGGCCTTATGGAGTGGCTCTAATGCATCATATAAAGTAGTAGCTAATTTCGTAATATACTTAGCATGCACGAGCTCATGCTTTGTCATACCTAATAGTACATTCTCTGCAGAATGAACTAAAATATCATCGATTATAGAATTTCCGCCTAAATAGTACTCACCGTAATAATCGTAGAATAAACCTTCACGCAAACCACAACCGCCTACAACAAGGGTCTTAGCATTTACATAGTTAAACAGCTCATCCACTATGGTGAGTCCTGCAATAATAATATCTGCACGTTCCGATGATAAGCCACTAATTTTTTTACGGGCCTCTAAGGATTTACCTTTTACATCTTCTAAGATTTCGTGAAATCTATGATATGGTAACTCATAGTTATGTAGTTTCGTAATGGGATATGATAACTTACGTTGATCTATTTTTGCAATATTACGAGCTGTACCGCCAATACCTAATAGAGGAAGCTTCACATTATGAAGCCAATAATGTTCCTTAATGGTTTTCTTTACAGCCTTCGTCATTTTTTCTAGTTCTTTAGGGGTATACTCATCGCCCTTTTGATAGGTTCCAGTTAAGGTAAGTGCCCCTATAGGTAGACTAACAGCTTTCACAATATGTCGATTTTTTACTAGCGTTACCTCTGTACTAGCACCGCCTAAGTCAAAAATAATAAAATCTTTAAGGCCAATCGTGTTGATAACCCCAAGGAATCCAAGGCGCGCCTCTTCTTCACCAGCAATACATTCTAAATCTAGACCTGTTCGTTCTTTTACGGCTTTAATAAAAGCATCCCCATTTTTAGCTAGACGTACTGCAGCCGTAGCAACAGCTTTTATGGTATCTACCTCCATAGCGTCAGCCATATGAACAAAGCCTTTTAAAGCACGCAGAGAGCGCTCCATTGCCTCATTTGTTAACTCATGAGTGCCCCACATATTTTCACTTAAGCGGACACTCTCTTTTTCTTGATATATGAGACGATAACTACCGGTCTTAGAAATCTCATAAATGACAAAACGAACGGAGTTAGATCCTAAATCTATAAATGCAATACGTTTCATGCTACTAACCTCGACTTACTATAGTTCAGTATGAATATACTTTAGTATACCATAGAAAAACGCGATTCTCACCGCTAAGGGAGAATCGCGTTTTATAATTGATGATTCTGAATAGATATCCTAAGAATTAGAACAATGTCATTAGACGTTTACAATATTTTATTTACCAGCATTTATGTTGACTAACATCAAAATTATTCAATACCAAATACACGTTTACCATTATTATAGGTAATCTCACAAAACTCATCTACATTCATACCTTTAAGGCCAGCAATTTCCTCTGCTACAAACTGAGTCTTGCTTGGGTCATTGCGACGGCCTCTAAATGGTGGTGGTGTCAAATATGGGGAATCTGTTTCAATAAGAATTCGATCTAACGGTACTTGTTTAGC
>QWCI01000994.1_pt1 | contig 11494 bp, 9 predicted proteins | sample 1972541 | NCBI WGS metagenome assembly QWCI01 (sample SAMN09866712, study PRJNA288562) | Human oral metagenome isolate term3_saliva, whole genome shotgun sequencing... | isolation source: mouth | host: Homo sapiens | place: USA: California | reverse complement strand
TTGTCCTGTTTCGTCGGTCTCATCCATTTTACCGTAGTTCAATATGCTTAGTCCGGCAGCGGCAGTGTGGCGCTCGCCAAAGGCTTGGACGTATTGCGCTCCCAAATAAAGGCTGCCGGAATTGAAGGTCATAAAATCGAGCCCTAAGGACTTATCACTCACATTGGAGAATAAGGCAGGATTTCGCCAACCTGCAGCGGGCGAATCATCAATGGCCGAAATATTCTCTCCGCCCAAAGCTGACGCGCGAACAGATGCGGGTAGTTTGAGAATTTGATATGTTGCCGACCCTTCTTGGGCCAAAGCGGGAATCGCTAAGACCGAAAGGAATAAAACTAAGATTACGTATGTTGCTTTCTTCATTACGTACAGCTTTTTTTCATTACGTTGCGTAAAATTCTCGCCAAAGGTACGCCTAATTTTAGATTTTGGGCTTACTTTTGCAACCTAAATGAGGGTCTTCAGCGCCTTGATTTTTTATATGGCAAAGTAGCTGACCGCCGCCCGAGAGCGAATGTTCACCACCTTGGAGCGCATTGGCCTACTTCTTGCCTTATTTGGGTAAACGTGAGTAAGGACAAATTATTATCAAGAGCCTGGTGTAATCTTATATTCGAGGGAAGAAACAAAGATTATGGGGCGTACGAGCTCCGGAGGACTGCCGGGCGTCGTTACGCTCGCGCTTTGTGGGCGCTTTTGATTGGTTTATTTTTAACTATATCCATTCCTTTATCTATCGGCTTGTATATTAATCACCGCCTGAAGCAGTTTACGGCTGAGCTTAACAACGAATTTTCCAAGTTGCATCCGGATCAGGCTAAAGAGGGCCACGAATTTAAAGCTTTGGCCGCAGGCCGCCACGTCCCGAAGGTGCGTGCGCTGCCGGGGGGCAAGCTTAACGTACCCGATATTGTAGATGCGCCGATTGAGGAGAAGGATTTTGGGATGAATGCGCCCAATACAGAAAACGACGATAAGGCCACAAGCACAGAAGTTCGCGACGATTCGGCCCACAACGCTGATCGCAAAGATCTTCCGGAAGAAGGAAAAACGCTAACGCCCACGCAAGTGGTCGAACAAATGCCGGAATTTCCGGGTGGCATCAAAGCGCTGATGCAATATCTTGATGCTCATATCGACTACCCCAAGGCCTGCGTGGAGTATGGTGTACAGGGCGATCTGGAGGTCTCATTTCTGGTTGATAAGGAAGGGCAGGTGCGCGAGGCGTTCATATCTCGCAAGCTCCACCCCGCATTAGAGCAAATCGCGCTCAAAGCTGTGCGCGAGATGCCCCATTGGAAACCGGGCCGAAGCGGCGGAAAGGTAACCATCGTTCAAGTTTCCGTGACCGTCCATTTTCAAATCAAATGATATAGTTCTCAATTATGAAAAAGATTATAGTGGCTATCGACGGCTATTCTTCGTGTGGAAAGAGCACAATGGCTAAATCCTTAGCCCGACGTGTGGGTTACATCTACGTAGATACGGGTGCGATGTATCGCGCTGTGACGCTCTTCGCCTTGCGCCAGGGACTTTTCAGCGACAAGTCGATAGATGCAGAAGGCCTGCAAGCTATGCTGCCCGAAGCAAGCATCTCTTTTCGCCTCGATCGGGCCACGCAGCGACCACGCACGCTTCTCAACGGCGCAGATGTCGAAGAGGAGATCCGCACGATGGAAGTTTCCTCGCGCGTCAGCCAAGTGGCCGCACTACCGTTTGTTCGCAAAGCGCTCGTGGCTTTGCAGCAAGCGATGGGTGCTGAAAAAGGAATCGTAATGGACGGACGCGACATCGGCACAGCTGTATTTCCACAAGCCGAACTAAAGATTTTCGTCACGGCATCGGCCGAAGTGCGCGCACAGCGACGTTACGATGAAATGCGAAACAAGGGTTTAGCGGCCGATTATGACGAGATTCTCAAAAACGTATCTGAAAGAGATTATATCGACACACACCGCGAAGTAGACCCGCTTCGCAAAGCGCCCGACGCGTTCGAACTTGACAACGGGCAGCTCTCCATTGCGGAGCAAGATGCTTGGTTGATGGAGCGGTTTGAGCAGGCTACGCGCTAAGACAGACTACTTTTATGAAAATAGAAATAGATATTCGATCGGGCTTCTGCCACGGCGTGACCACGGCCATCAAGAAGGCTGAAAGCGAATTGGAAAACGATCCGGCGCTCTTTTGTTTGGGCGACATCGTCCACAACGAAAGAGAGGTGGAGCGCTTGCAAACGCTTGGGATGAAGACGATCGACCACGCCTCGTTCGCACAATTGCGCGATGCAAAAGTACTCTTGAGAGCCCACGGCGAGCCGCCGGAGACGTACAAACTGGCGGCAGCCAACGGGGTCAAGTTGGTTGACGCGACGTGCCCCGTTGTGTTGCAGTTGCAAAAACGCGTGAAGGCGATCGACAAGGAATCGCCCGATGCACAACTGGTTATTTATGGCAAACGTGGCCACGCTGAGGTAATAGGTCTGGTCGGGCAAACGGCCGGGCGCGCCATCGTCATCACAAGCCTTGAAGAGGCTAAGCAGTTGGACTTTAAGCGCGACATTCACCTCTTTTCGCAAACGACCATGTCACTGGATGGCTTCCACGAAGTGATTGATTACATTCGGCAACACATCGAAGCGCCGGCTCAATTTCAATTTGTCGACACGATTTGTCGCCAAGTAGCCAATCGCCTACCCAACATTCGCACTTTTGCAGCGCGCCACGACGTGATCATCTTCGTAAGCGGGCAGAAAAGCTCCAACGGGCGAATGCTCTACGAGGCTTCTCGGCAAGTTAATCCTCGCACATACATGGTCGACACGCCCGCTGCGATCCAAGCAGATTGGTTTCAGGGAGCAGAAAGTGTAGGTATCTGCGGCGCAACGTCTACACCGAAATGGCTGATGGAGGCGTGCCGCGACGCGATTCGCCAACTCTGAACGCTCCCCTACCCTATGCCATCGATGCGCCTGCGATGGCAGGTCATCAGTATTCGAAAAATATACATTTAGCATACAACAAGGCTAACGAACTTGCGGGTTCGTTGGCCTTTTCTTTATTCGTTTCTATCTATATACCAAGTCTTTATCATTCTCTTTCTTGCTGTATTGAGCAAAGCAAAAAGCGGCATCTGCAGGTGGTCTTTTAGCAGCCTTCAGTCTCTAAATCATAGTTTCATTGTAGGCTTAAAGCGACCAAAAGGCGATTATGCGATTAAGCAACGTGTATTATTTTTCTGTGTGATTACTTATTGACTTCATATAAGTTTGGCGGCCAACCGACTGAATCGGCATATACTGCAAGAGGAGGCAGATTTTATGGCGAAACTTCGTAATAAAGCACAAAAAATCGTGCGCTTGGCCTACTTATAAGGGTAAACGCAAAAGCATACACCATCTGCAAGTTTTAAACACGCAATATGGAAATTATAGAACGCATTAACCAACTCTTTTCCAATTCATTTTCAAAGCAAGAAGCGTTTTATTTCCTCATTTAATCCCACCTACGTATCGTTTGCTCCCACCAAACGATAGTATGCTGCCGGCAAACGATGGTTTGGTCGCGGCAAACGATGGTTTGCTGCCACCAAACAATAAATTAGCAAGAAATGATCAGCGACAAATGGGTACTCGCAACAGAGCGATGGAGCAAAGGGAAGGAAGCATTGGCAACGAAGCGTTTAATATTCGTCGTTTCTCTTTATCTTATAAGATGCAGACGAAAACGGACTTGACGCGCCAAGCAAGATAAAGAGAGCAAGAAACAGAAAAACAGCAATTTACAGAAACAAAATTTGCCTAATGGGGTGAAAATATCAGTCTGCATGGCCGCCTTCGTGATGCGCCGCTTCCGGGTAGAGGCTTGTAGGAAAACAGGGGTGGTCGGAGTCGGCTTGGGGGAAGATGGCAGGATCGGCCATAAGAGGCCGCAACCGGCCGCAACTTACAAAAAAAGCCGCCTCGAGGACATCGAGGCGGCAGGATAAATATATTCTAATCCTATGGACGAAGATTAGCGAACAGAGATCTTACGCGTGATGTTTGCATTTGAAGTATCGACGCGCAAGATGTAAACACCGGCACTCAACTCGTTGAGGTTGATCGTCTCTTCTTGACCGCAACGAACGTCATTCAGCGTGCGGCGAAGCACTTGCTTACCATCGATCGTGTATACGGCGATGTTAGCGTAAGTTTCGTTGTTGTTGAAGAGCAGTTGCCAAGCATCCGGCTGCATAGAGATGGAGATCGGCGTCGTAGAGTTGGTCGGGATGTCAAGAATACCAACACCGGTCTTGATTTGCAAAGCCTTCTTCAAACCTTTGTAAGCATTGATCTTACCATAACCAAAATGCTTGTTCCATCCGGCCTTGGCATATCTGTCGTGATTTGCAGTCTCCTTGAAAATTTCTATCATCTGATCGTACGTCAAATCAGGGTTGGCGGACAACCAAAGGGCTACGATACCCGTAGCTGCAGGTGAAGCCATAGAAGTACCGCTCATTTGGCCGTAATAGTACTTGTAGAGGCCTCTTTTCTGAATGTCAACGATGCCGGCATCAGTCTGAGAGAACCCCTTGTCGTACTTAGAAATTGCAGACTTAATCAAGAAGCCGGGCGCAGCAATAGTTGGCTTATCGATCGGGCCGAGCCAAGGACCGGGACTTGAGAAGAAAGTTATGTCACCTACATCTTGACCGCCTTGCGAATAGGTCTGGTTGGTAATAGCTGACTTATACTTATTGGTAGCTGCGAAAGCGGCAACGCCAAATGCGTGAGGGATGGATGCAGCTCCTTCACCAACCAAATAATCGTGGTCAGGATTGATAAATTCTGCAACTGCTCCGGCCGGTCGCTTGAACGTTCCGTAGCCGTCGTTCAACCATCCGTGAACTACATCACCATTATCACCAACCATTTCCACACCAAACTCAGCACCGGTTGCACCCAAGAGGCGCCCCATGCTTTCTACGATCAAGCGGAAATCAAAGTGATGCTTACCGTTGTAGGGGTTTACTTCATCAGAGAAGACGGCATAGCCTGCATTTTGCATTTGCTTGAGCTGTGCAGACGTGAGATAAGTCTTCTGACCCTTTAAGTAGTAGAAGGGCTTAAAGGCGATGTGCTTCGTACCATCTGTATTCTGCGCCCAAAGTTGACCCATGATCTGCGAATATGCACCCATATTGTTGGTAGGCGTCTTTATGAGGACGCTTTTCGTTTCGCCGTCGCTCGTAAATGTATGAGTCGCGTGGATAGCCAAGTCGCCCTCATTACCCATAGCGGCACAAACGAAACCTTTTCCTTGCTTCAAGAGATCATTGATGGCTTGATCTGTCGGTTGCGTACCATCGTGCGGGCCGAGTTGCGAGCCAAAACTCATATTGATGACGTAAGGCATGTTTTTGCTCTTAGCAAATTCCTTGATTTTCTTAACGTCCTCGATCAACTCTCCGTCCATAAAGCTGGAAGGTATGAGATAGAGATCTGCCAACGGAGCATTACCATACAAACCATTACCTACGTCAGTTCCGGCTGCGATGTTCGTCACGTGAGTTGCGTGACCATGGGCCTCCATTCCGTCACCGCCGGAGGGAATATTTTCCGTCGGCACCGTTGCATTAGGATTCGTGTAGTAATTTGTGCGATTCCACAACTGCTTCACGCGAGTTTTGCCGTCCGCATCGTTGAATGCGATGTGCTTATACTCGAAGCCTTGGTCGATAACTGCGACTAAAACGCCGGCACCTTTGAAGGGAGTCTCCAAATCTATGCCTTGGTGAACGCTATCTACGCCCGTAACCTTACGAGTAATGTCCATTGTGGGCTTTAAGACGCGAGTCGGGTTGATGTAAAGTACGTTTTCGTCAGCTGCCAACTGAGTTAAGTAAGCGGCAGGCACACTTGCCGTCAACAGCGTATTGCTAATCACGGTAGAAACATAGCCTTCGGCATTAATCATGTCCGCTACGCTCTTCGCATCTTTAGCACTTATGATCACAGCAACGGGAGCCTCGCTCGCTTGCTTTGTAAGAATGTGCTTACCTTCTTTATTTACTACAATGGTAGTGCCGTTAGAGACAAGCTGCTCCAAGACACCATTCATTTTCTTACCAGTATTGAATTTGGGCACTTGTGCTTGCGCTGCTGCGGCAAACAAAAGAAAGGCCCCGGTAAGGAGATAATTAGCTTTCATTTTTTCTTTTTGGGTTATAGATGGGCGCAAAGATAGAAAAACTTTTCTTGAATAGCCCATAAGAATGTGACAATATTATTTGATAATACGTGTTTTTTGCGTACGTTTCCGCCCTCCGGTCAGGCGGTTTAAGTTTTGATTAACTAGGATGAACCTGCGCGGCAGGCCGGCGTGCCGGCCGCCGGTGCAGGCTTGTTTTTAGGATTTGCTAGTCATAATATCGAGCACACAGCGGTCGGTTTCGTTCATTGAGCCCGAGCCGATGGAGACGAGATTCAGGATACTCTTCTCCACATCTTTGTCGATGATTCCTTCGGCTGAGGTTACGAATTCTTCCTGCATAGCCATCATTGCAGATAATACGGCTGTGCTGACGCCCGTCGTAAGTTTGAGTGCGCAACTTGGTTTTGCGCCGTCGCAAATCATACCTGTAAGGTTCGCAATCATATTTTGGATGGCATAAGTCATATGTCTATATTCACCTCCCATTAAATATGTAATACCGCAGCTTGATCCCGTAGCGGCCACGACGCATCCGCAGAGCGCTGAAAGCGCGCCCAGACGCATTTTAATGTAGATTGCTGTAAGATGAGAAAGCGTTAAGGCGCGTGTTAGTTCTTCGTTGGTATTATGATTTTCCCGTGCAAAAACGACAACGGGGTTAGTTGCGCAGATTCCCTGATTGCCACTACCCGAGTTGCTCATAACCGGAATCATCGCACCCGCCATTCTCGCATCGCAAGCACAAGTTGTGCTCGAGAGGATATGTGAGAAGATGCTATCTCCCATTATTCCTCGCCCCATTGGTCGCGAGAGAATTTTTCCGAGTTTGTGTCCATAATTACCTTCCAACGACTTTTGCGCCGCGTGGAGGTTCATTTTACCAGCCTCGTTAATAAATTCGAGTTCTTCGATCGGAGCTGTCGTTGCAAACTCGTGGATTTTTCGGAGCGTAAGTTCGGGCACCTCTTCTTCATCAGCTTTTGCTTCTACGGCTCCCAGCTGCTTTTCGAGTAGCACCTTCTCCCCTTTTTTCTCCAAGATGAAGTTAGTATGTTGGCGTGCAATAGCAGCCGTCCCGTGGTTTTCACCCGCGATAGCTTTGACCTCGACAAAAAGCTTGTCGGGAGCATCTTCAGCCAGAGAGATTTGGATATGCCCCGCCTCGTCATAAGCTTTACCCTCAGCGACCGCTTCCGGCGTGCAGTCCTTCAAGACCTCGAGTCCGTAGCTCGATTTACCGATCAAGGCGCCCAAGGCAATGGCGATCGGCAGTCCGACCATACCTGTTCCGGGTATGCCAACGCCCATTGCGTTTTTAAGAATATTGGCGCTGAGCCTTACTTCAATGCGCTCCGGTCTCTGCCCGAGCAGCTCTGTAGCTTTTGCAGTGGCCAGCGCCACGCAGACCGGCTCCGTACATCCGATAGCCGGCACCACTCCTTTTTTAATAATGCGAATAATCGCTTCGCGTTCTTCTTTATTGATCATAAACGGTTCTAACAAGTTGCATTCTTGAAGGCCCGGCTGTGCGATTATCGTCACTTCGCGTTGGTGGGGATCAATCTTTCTCCTCCTCCCATTGCTCGACGTTTTCGTCCATTCTGTACTGTTTGGGCGTCACCTCCCTTTCGCGATGGAATGCCAGATAAAAGGCTTGGCGCGAAGAGAAGCCGCACATTAGGCCGATTTCCTCAACAGTGTATTCACTATATCTTGGGCTGCGTAGCATCCGGCAAGCATCGCGTAAGCGATAGCCATTAACCAGAGCATTGTAGTTATCTCCCGTGTGCAGCCCTACTACCACCGAGATGTAGCGTGGATTAGTGTGCAAATCAGTCGCCAGTTTCTTTGCAGAATAATCCGGATCCAAATATCGTTTTTCCACGCCTATTTTTTCAACGATTTGGACAAAAAGCTTGTCAGATAGTTCGTCACGTATCCGAGCGTAAGAGGCTCTTTCTTTCGACTTTGAAGCATTTGAATCCTTCATGATATTGCTATTGTATAAGTTGGATTACCGCAAAGATATAGATTCTCCTTTTTTTTTGCAAGTAGTTCTATAAATATTTTCTCAAGAATACGTTGATTACGCTTTTGTTTAGTAGTCTTTTCACTTTTAACCCTCAAAATATAAAGAAAGCTAAAGGCGCGAGGCGGCTAATCGGTGGCGTTTTTAGAGAGATTCGCTCAAAACAAGTCGGATTATTTGACTAATAGAAATAAAAATCAAAGGGCCATTCAGCGTCGCCCGGATTTTCCGACAAAAAGCTGTGAAAAATCATGACAGGAAAACCTATATCAACCTATGCACAACGCCGTTATACCCGGTTATCTTCCAACCTCCATAAAGACAGTCGAGAACGGCGAGGAAAACCACTAAAAAATGAGGGCAAATAATGGGAATTTTAACGACGAAGCAGCTACACGACTTTGGTTTGGTGGCAGCAAACTATCGTATGCCGGCAGCAAACCGTAGTTTGGTCGGGCCAAACGATCGTTTGGCGGCAGCAAACGATGCGCGAAAGCGGATCAGCCCATCAACACACCAACCGAACGCTATGATTTATTAAACTTAAAACAACAAATAAGCAAATACTTATAAGTTTGTAGCCGGCAACAATAAGCAGCGAGGGGGAGCAACGCCTTCGCTTCCCCCTCGCCGTTAAAACACAACAGACCTTACTTGCTTATCAATGAGGCATAAGAATCAGTCAAGGCCTATTCAGGCACATAAATGACCTCACCATTCTCCAACTGATAAGCCACGCCTACTTTCTTTCCACGCGCACCGTCTTTGTTTGTTTGATCTTCTGATGGCGTGTAGCGCTCTATCTTATCGCCTTTCTTGGTTATGATTTCCATATTGTCCTTGCCGGGATTTTTTACCATCGTATAGTCAGACTGACTAAAGACTTCGGTCATATTAAATCTCGTGACGAGGGCTACCATCAAGGCGACAGCAAACACCATAGCCACATCGAAGAGATTGCCGACAACGTTCATCGGGTTAAGCTCTTCCTCCGTATCCATTAATCTTCTTCGGCGTCTCATTTTTCAGACTTTTGATGAATAAGATCGGCCACATATTCGAGTCGGGTCAAGTCGTACATAAACCATCTGCGCTTCGTCTGCTGCGTAATGACGCCGATGGCGGCTGCAAACAAACCGACGACGGTCGTAGCAAAGGCTACCTGCATATTATAAGCCATCGAGGCGATATCGCCCTTAGACAAGCCGACCAGCGCCGGCCCCATCGGAATAAGCGTACCCATCAAGCCGAGCATAGGGCCCATCTTGGCCAGCGTTTTGGGCGTACTGAGTTCCTTCTCCATGAGCAATTCGTAGTCAGCAATCAGACGTTGCACTTCTGCCGGCTGATCCCGATGCTCCAAGATGCCCAAGAGCGTGCGGACGACCGGAGCGGTAGAATTGTGCGGCAATTTTTCAGCCACTGCATCCGGGCCTTCGGTCGTCACATCTTTCAGTGCGGTATCGACTATGGCCTGCGCCTTGCGCACACTTAAATATTGGCCGAAAAAACTCCCGATGAGCAGGAGCGCTCGCCCAAACAAAAGAATGAGCAAGACGATAACCGGAATGAGCAGACCGGTTGAAATCCAGAAAAGTATGTCAGAAATGTAATTCATATTACGAGTTATTTACGAGTAAGTTTGTGGTGATCATGTTTTATTTTGAGTCGGCGCAGCAAATAGCCAACGATACTGCCACCGGCAGCAATTGAAAGCACGAGCAGCGAAGCTCGCCAGTCGACGTTATCAATCGAGGCGGCCGCCGTAGTGCCATTTACGGTAACGATTATACCGATGAGTGCCACTAAGACATTGCTTAAGAAGAGCATCTCCAACCGCGTATCGCGATCGGTCAGCATGCGGCGCAAGCCAAAGGATGCTGCGATAAGCAACATCAGCAGCGTGCCGCTCACCCCCGCAGCAACGAGGGTAAAGTCGACACCCGGAAAGGCAAAAATAGAAGCCGTGAGCAGACTAAAGGCGGCGGGGAAGATGAAGAGGCCCGGATAGCAACGCAAAAATACGTCAACATAGCGCTGCCATCGGCCCTTGTGAGCGGGACGGGCACCATTGTGCGCAAGGCGCATGCAGAAAGCCGCCTGAACCAAGACATCAAGGCTCAGCACTACGGCCAGATCGCGCATCAGCGTAGGCGTAGCTAACCAAGCAGCGATCTGCGTGCTCGATTGCTCGATGGCGTAAGGCCACATTGCGAAAGTAAAACTACAAACTGCGACCATCGTAAAGAGCATAGCCCGCACGGAGACGAAGGTTTGCTTCAACACGAAATTGAAGCAAACCAATAGTAGCAATAAAGTGAACAATTGCTCCATCGTAGCAAGCTTTTATTGGCGGTGCTTCCGATTGCGACGCACCACCCATAGGAGTCCACCGAAGATAACTATGATCAAGCCCACCATCAGTGCACCGTTGATCAACTGACTTCGTTTTTGCGCCTCCGGCGTCAAATCTTCCTTCTTCAAGACTTTGCCGTCTTTGCCTTTCGCTGCGCGTATATCGTCAATATTTGCTTTATAGGCTTTAGCCGTTGCGGCATCAGTCTTAGAAGCTATGAAGTCGCGTAGCTTGGCATTGTCGCAGACAAATCCTGAGCAAGACGGCTTATATTTGTTCACAAGATCCGTATGCAGTTTGGCCAGTTCGGCCACCTGTGCGGCGTCGGCCTTCCACATACCCTTGCGCGCCGCTTCGAGCATCACGGCCGATATCTCCTCTAAAGCGGCAGGGTTGCGCTCTTCAAAGTACTTGCGCAAGCCTAAGTTGAACTTATCCTTTGCATATACATCGAAGATCTCCGTCCACATTTCTTCATCGATGGCACCCGGCTTCATCACTTCCCAGCCAAAGGTGTTCTGCACCAATTCGGCAAAGCCGTTGGCGGCACTCGCCTCCCCTTTCATCTGCTCCTTGATGTAGGTAGGATTGAACAGCGTCGTGCGACTCTCTACGCCGATGGCCTCTTTTACTTCCTGCATCCGCATACGATTATGGTTGCGGTAGTCGCTCAGATAAGCGTCGGGCTCTTTGCCCGTCACTTGCTTTACGGCAAGATTCAAGCCTCCCATAAACTCATATACGTGGTCGAGACTCAAAGCGCCCCACGTGTTGCTCTGGCGCGGCTGAATAACGACGTCAGTCCGCGTTAGGGCTGCCTCAAAGGCAAACTGATCGAAGGCTTCCCACTCTTTTTCATCGCCATAGAAAGCGCCCATATTATTAATATAAGTATCGGCGATCTCAGAGCGCTTC
>QWCI01000991.1_pt1 | contig 11504 bp, 7 predicted proteins | sample 1972541 | NCBI WGS metagenome assembly QWCI01 (sample SAMN09866712, study PRJNA288562) | Human oral metagenome isolate term3_saliva, whole genome shotgun sequencing... | isolation source: mouth | host: Homo sapiens | place: USA: California | reverse complement strand
AGCCACAGGTCGTTCCACCACTTCATGGTGACCAGGTCGCCGAACCACATGTGCGCCAGCTCGTGCAGGATCGTGTTGGCGCGAGCCTCCATCTGAGCCTCGGTGGGACGCGTACGGAACACGTAGGCGTCGCGGAAGGTCACGCAGCCCGCGTTTTCCATGGCACCCGCGTTGTATTCGGGCACGAAGATCTGGTCGTACTTCGTGAAGGGGTAGGCGATGCCGTAGGCACCCTCGAAGAACTCGAAGCCGCGACGGGTGATGTCGATGATCTCGTCGGCGTCCAGGTGATCGATGATCGAGGCGCGCGCGTACACGCCCAGGTCAATCGTGCGGCCGTTGGAGGAAGTGAGCGAGGCCGTGGTGCCCTCGTAGGGGCCGGCCACGATTGCGGTGATGTACGTCGACATCTTTTCCGTGGTCGCGAAGCGGTAGGTCCACGCGTCGCCGTCTTCCTCGGGGGAGGGGGTGGGGGCGTTGGAGAAGACCTTCCAACCCTTGGGGACCTTGACGGTGAGAGTAAAGACCGACTTCAGGTCGGGCTGCTCGAAGGTCGTGTAGACGCGGCGCGCGTCCGGGACCTCGAACTGGGAGTAGGTGTAGGCCTGGCCGTCCGCGGGATCGATGAAGCGGTGCAGACCTTCGCCGGTGTGCATGTACTGGCAGGACGCGTCGACCTCGAGGACGTTGTGCTCCGCCAGGTTGTTCAGCGCGATGCGGTTGTCCTGGTGGGTGGAGAACGGGTCGAGGCCGACGCCGTTCAGGCGAATCGAGTGCACGTTGTTGGACACGAGGTCCGCGAACGTGGACGCGCCTTCGCGCGCGTCAAACTCGATGCGGGTGAACGATCCGAAGTCGGTGTCGCCGCGCGTGAGGTCCAGCGAGATCTCGTAGCGTGTCACGGAGGAGATGATCGAGGCGCGCTCGGTTGCTTCCTCGCGAGTGAGGTTCAGGCCTGGCATGGGGTGCCTTTCCGTCGATGGAATGGGGGCGCTGTCGCGCCAAACATTTCTATGGTGTCATGTGTTGCAGGTGAATGCGCGGGGCGCGCCGAAATGTGTCCGCTGGGACACGCTTTTACCAGATGATGACACGCTCGGCCGGATCGAGCCACATGCCGTCACCGGGCTTGACATCAAACGTCTGGGCGAAGGCATCCAGATTGCGCAGCACCTGGTTGCATCGGAACTCCGCGGGGGAGTGGGGATCGACTGCCAACATCTGTCGGGCGAACTGGGGGCGGGTCGCGGTCCGCCAGGCGCGCGCCCACGAGAAGAAGAAGCGCTGGGCTCCGGTGATCTCGTCGATGACCGGGGCTGTTCGCGGGGTGAGTCCCTGCTCGGCCAGAGCGGCCACCCACGCCTTCCATGCGATTGTCATGCCGCCCAGGTCGCCGATGTTCTCACCGATGGTCAGGGCACCGTTGACGTGGGGGAGCGAGCGCTCGGTGCCGTCTTCGCTGTCGTCGGCTACGGCCTCGTCGCCCTTGGTGGGCAGAAGAACAGAGGGCGTGAGGACGTCGTACTGTCCGATGAGGGCGTGAGTGCGTTCCTCGAAGGCGGCCCGGTCCTCGTCGGTCCACCAATTCGACAGGTTGCCCTCGCCGTCGTATCGGGATCCCTGGTCGTCGAAGCCGTGACCGATTTCGTGGCCGATGACCGCGCCGATTGCGCCGAAGTTCACCGCGTCGTCCGCCTGCGCGTCAAAGAACGGGGGCTGGAGGATCGCGGCGGGGAACACGATCTCGTTCTGGGTGGGATTGTAGTAGGCGTTGACCGTCTGGGGAGTCATGTACCACTCGTCGCGGTCGACGGGTCCGCCCAGCTTGGCCCACTCGCGGTCGGTGGCGTGCGCGTTGGCGGCGCGCACGTTGTCCACGAGCGATGCTGTGGGATCCAGGTGCAGCGTCGAGTAGTCGCGCCACTTCACGGGGTAGCCGATCTTCGGATTGAAGGTCGCCAGCTTGGCCAGCGCCTTGACCTTGGTGTCCTCGCTCATCCAGTCGAGGCCTCGGATCGACTCGCCGTAGGCGTCGAGGAGGCGTTGGACGAGCGCATCCATCGCTTCCTTTGCGTCAGGCGGGAAATGGCGGGCGACCCACGCGCGGCCCATGGCCTCGCCCAGGTAGGACTCGATGAGGGACAGCGCGCGCTTCCACCGGGGACGCAGCTCCTGCGTACCGGAGAGAGTGCGGCCGTGGAAGTCGAAGTTCTCCTCCACGAAATCGGCCGAAAGCAGGGATGCGCGCACGTCGATGGTCGACGCACTCAGCCACTCCTTGAGGGTGGCCAGGTCGGTGCTCTCCCACAGGGAGGCCGCGCCGCGCAGGAAGTCGGGTTGGTCCACGTTGACGACGAGGCCGCAGACGGGCATGCGAGCTCCGCGCGCCCAGGCGTCCCAGTCGAAGCCGGGGGCGAGCGATGTCAAGCGGGTCCACGGCGTCGGGTTATCCGACAGGAGCGGGTCGCGGTTAGACACAGAGTCGCGGTGATGCGAGGCCAGGGCCGTCTCCAGGGCCATGATGCGGTGTACAGCACCTTCGGGATCAGCCACGCCCGCGAGCGCTAGGAGGTGTCCGGTGTGGGCGACGTAGGCCTGGCGAATTGACTCGTAGTCCTCCTCGCGGTAGTAGGCCTCATCGGGCAGTCCAATGCCGGACTGGACGAGGGAAACCATGTAGGAGGAGGAATCATGAGGGTCAGTACCCACGTAGGCACCCACCAGACCACCGATGCCGGCGCGCATAAGCGCGCCCATGGCCTCGGCTAACTCCTCTCGCGTCGCGCAGGCGTTGATCGCGTCGAGTTCGGCGCGCAGGGGAGCGGCACCAGCGGCCTCGATAGTGTCCTCGTCGAGGAAATGCGTCCACAGGATTGCGATGCGGTCCGCGTCCGGATCGTCGAGTCTGCCGGCGGCCGCGTCCTGCGCAATTGCGCGGGCATATTTTTCGGATGCGTCGCGCAGTGCGTGGAAGGCACCGTCCATCGGGCGGTCGGCCGGAATTTTGTGGGTTGCCAGCCAGGTGCCGTTCACGTGGCGGTAAAAATCGTCTTGGGGGCGCACGGAGGGATCCATGTTCGAAGATTCGAGGACGCGTGCGAGCAGTGTGTTTGTCATGCCCTCACTCTAGGGGGTCTGGTGCCTGTGGCGTGGATCGTAGCGATGTCGGCGAGGCGAAAACGGAATTACGTGACACGTATTGGTTGTTATTCCCGGTTTTCCGGACTAATCAAGGCAAAGACGTGCGAATGGAACTTTGGCGTACGCCGCGGGTGCACATATGTGCATAGGGGTCTGCGAATTCGTTCAAAAGGGGGCGTTTGGGGCAGAATTGTGAGCGCAATGAGGCACATCCTCATGAAGACGTGAAGGGAAAAACACGGTGAAGACACTTCGCACTGACGTGTGCGTCATCGGTGGCGGATCCACCGGTGCCGGCGTCGTCCGCGACGTCGCAATGCGCGGCTTTTCTGCCGTCCTCGTCGACCGGGCCGATATCGCTCAAGGTACGTCCGGTCGCTTCCACGGCCTACTCCACTCCGGTGCACGCTACATCGCCTCCGACCCCGAGTCGGCCACCGAATGCGCTGAAGAAAACGAGATCGTCAAGCGCATTAACTCCAACGCCATCGAGGCCACCGGCGGCCTCTTCGTGGTGACCGCTCGCGACGATGAAGATTACGCGGACCAGTTCCTGGCCCGTGCTGCCGCTGCAAAGGTGCCGGCAGAGGAAATCTCCATCGCCGAGGCCCTACGCCGCGAACCCCGTCTGGACCCACGCATCAAGCGTGCGTTCGCGGTCGAAGACGGAACGGTCGACGGCTGGCAGATGACCTGGGGAGCTATCCGCTCCGCGCAGGCCTACGGTGCCCAGATCCTGACCTACCACCGCGTCACCAATATTGAGCGCGACGGCGAGCGCATTTGTGCCGTCATCGTTCGTGATGAGCGCGGCGGCGAAGACGTGCGCATCGAATGCGGATTCGTCCTGAACTGTGGCGGCCCATGGGCTGGAAAGATCGCTGGCTTGGCCGACTGCCGCGGCGTCGACGTTGTCGCCGGTGCCGGCATCATGATCGCCATGAACCACCGCCTTACTCACTCGGTCATCAACCGCTGCGTGTGGCCCGCCGACGGTGACATCCTGGTGCCCGACCACACGGTGTGCATCATCGGCACGACGGACCTCAAGTCCGACGACGCTGACAACCTGCCGATCCCCGCCGACCAGGTCCAGCAGATGCTCGACTCCGGTGAAGCCATGATTCCCGGCTTCCGCAAGGCCCGGGCGGTGCACGCGTGGGCGGGTGCTCGCCCCCTCATCAAGGACTCTCGTGTGTCGGAGACTGACACCCGCCACATGGCGCGTGGCATGAGCATCATCGACCACAACTCGCGAGACGGCATCTACGGCATGCTCACCATCGCGGGCGGCAAGCTCACCACCTACCGCCTCATGGCCGAGCGCATCGTCGACATCATGTGCACTGAGACGGGGGAGACCCGTCCGTGTAAGACCGCCGACGAGGCCGTCCCCCCTGCCAAGGAAGCGCGCCTCTACACGATCGGCCACCGCCTCGAGAACGTCGAGTCCCGTAACGAGGGACCCACGCACGAGCAGATCATCTGCGAGTGCGAGATGGCCACCCGCGCCATGCTCGAAAACGTCATGGACACGCTGCCCAAGGGCCAGTTGGACGACGTGCGTCGCCAGATGCGCCTGGGCATGGGGCCGTGCCAGGGTGGCTTCTGCTCCCAGCGCGCCGCGGGCATCGCGCACGAGCGCGGTGATATCGACTCGATGCGCGCCAACGGGCTGCTTCGCCTGTTCTTGAAGAACCGCTGGATCGGCCTGTGGCCCATCCTGTACGGAAAGCAGGCCAGGCAGGCTGTTCTCGATGCATGGATCCACGAGGGCACGCTCGACGTTGAGCACCTGCCCGCAGCCAAGGAAGAGGTCGTTCGATGAGAGACGTCGTTGTTATCGGTGCCGGCCTGGCCGGTCTGTCCGCCGCGATCAAGGCGGCCGATGCGGGCCTGAGTGTCACCCTCATCACCAAGGGTGTGGGCGGTATTCAGCTCGGCACGGGCACGGTCGATATCCTCGGCTACGGCCCCGACCTGATTGACAAGCCTCTCGAGGCGCTGGAAGCCCACGTCGCCTCGCGTCCCACGCACCCCTACGCGCACGTCACCCCGGCTTACGTCGGTGCATCCGTCGCGTGGCTGCGCGACACGGTTGGCCCGGACGCCCTCATCGGCGATGAGACGCGCAACGTGCGTATCCCCACCGGCGTCGGCGCGCTGCGCCCCACCTGCTTGATCCCGCCCTCCATGGAGGCCGGTATCCCTCAGGCGGGCGCCCGCTACGCCATCGTGGGACTGAAGCGACTCAAGGACTTCTACTCCAGCCTCGTCGCCGAGAACCTGTCGTGTCAGACCGGCCCCGACGGCAAGACGATCACTGCGCGTGCCCTGAGCGTCGACTACGTCGTGCGTGACGGTGAGATCGACTCCGTGGGCACAGTGCACGCTCGCAGCCTTGACCACGAGGAGAACCGCGCGCGCCTGGCAGCCCAGATCCGTCCCCTCCTTCAGGACGGCGAAATCGTTGGCCTGCCCGCGGTCCTCGGCCTCGACGATCCGAACGCGTGGCGCGACCTGGCCGACAAGCTTGGTCACCCGGTCTTCGAGATCCCGATCCAGCCCCCGTCGATTCCCGGCATGCGCTTGAACGCGCAGCTGACCCGTATGGCTTCCGCCAAGGCGCGTGTCATCCTCGGTTCGCCCCTCACAGCGATTCACGCCGCGGATGGGCGCATCCAGGCCGTCGACTACGCCAGCGCTGGACGCGCCACACGCGTCGAGACGCGCGCCGTGATCCTGGCGGCGGGCGGCTTCGAGTCCGGTGCCCTCGAGTTGGACTCCTACGGTGCCGTGGCCGATACCGTGTGCGGCCTGCCCGTCATGGGACCCACCGGCCAGCTGCTGCACGCCGATTTCTGGGGTGATGAGCAGCCCCTGTTCCTGGCAGGCCTGGCCGTCGACGACTCCATGCGCGTCGTCGATGACAACGGCACGCCCGTGTACACCAACCTGTTTGCTGCGGGCGGCAACCTGGCCGGTGCCACCCGCTGGCGTGAAAAGAGCGGCGAAGGTATCGCGCTGGCCAGCGCTCTGGCCGCCGTCGACGCAATCGTGGAGGAGCTGAAATGACCCTGGAAATGTCAACGCTGATGGGACCGGGCGTGGAGGAAACCGACGTGCTCTCCCTGGAGGGTGACGCGGCTCTGCGCGCCAGCCTGGACGCCTGTGTCAAGTGCACGATCTGCGAGACGCAGTGCCCCGTCATGCGCGTCACTGACCTGTTTGGTGGCCCGAAGTACTCCGGCCCGCAGGCCGAGCGCTTCCGCAAGGACGGGCAGATGGTGGATAAGTCCATCGACTACTGCTCCTCGTGCGGCACCTGCTCGCTCGTGTGCCCCCAGGGCGTGAAGGTCACCGAAATCATTCACCACCGCCGCACCGCGATGAAGGAAGCGCACGGCATTCCGTTGCGTGACCGCCTCATCGGCCGCACCTCACTGATCGGCACCATGATGACCCCGGTCGCCCCGATTGCGAACTGGGCGCTGGATGTCAAGCCGATTCGCGTGGCGATGGAGGCTATCATCGGTGTGCACCGCTCGGCGCCCATGCCGCGCGCCTACGGGCGTACCTTCGAGTCCTGGTTCAAGAAGCACACGCCGCTGCCTGGCTCGGGCACGCGTGGCCAGGTGATCTTCTTCCACGGATGCGCCGGCCAGTACTTCGAGGTCGAGACCTCCATTCATTCGGTCATGGTGCTTGAGCACCTGGGGTACGAGGTCTTGGTCCCCAAGCACGGCTGCTGCGGTCTTGCGCTACAGTCCAACGGCCTCTACAAGGATGCGCGCAAGTACGTCTCGAAGCTGACCAACGACCTGCGTAGCGTGAACCGTGACGCCCCGATCATTTCCGCGTCCGGTTCGTGCGCGGGCATGCTGCGTCACGAGGCACACGAGATCTTGGAGATGGACACGCCCGAGCTGACCGATGTGGGTAGCCGCATGTGGGACATCAGCGAGTTCTTGCTGCACCTGTATGACAAGGGTGAGCTGGACACGAACTTCCAGCGCATCGACGTCACTATCCCGTACCACGCGCCCTGCCAGGTCAAGTCTCAGGGCCTGGGCAAGCCGGCCATTGAGCTCATGAGTTTGATTCCCGGCGTGACCGTCAAGGATTCCGAGCAGCCTTGCTGTGGCATCGCGGGCACGTACGGCATGAAGAAGGAGAAGTACGCAATCGCCCAGGCCGTGGGCGCTCCTGTCTTCGACTTCATCAAGCAGGTCAACGCCGAGCTGGCGGCATGCGACACGGAGACGTGTCGTTGGCAGCTGCGTACGGCCACGGGTGCGAATGTCGTTCACCCGATCTGGCTGATTCACAAGGCTTACGGTCTGCCCAACGGCTGAGACACGAGCGAATATCCCCGGGCGCGCACGACGATGCGTTCCCGGGGATATTACTGTGTGCTCATGAGCATCTCTCGCCGCGTCGTCGTCACTGGAGCCTCTAGCGGAATTGGGCAGGCTACCGCCCGCCTGTTGGCGAAGCGGGGATGGAGGGTCGTTGCGGTGGCCCGTCGCCGCGAGCGCCTGGAGGCTCTCGCCGCCGAGATCGGTTGCGAGTACTGGGCGGCTGACCTGAGCGATGAGGCACAGGTGGAGGAGATGGCCGCCCGTGTCCTGGAGGGTGGCCCCGTGGATGCGCTGGTGAACAACGCCGGTGGAGCTATCGGTGCGGACAGCGTCGCCGACAGTGACCCTGCCGGGTGGAGTGCGATGTTCGACCGTAACGTGCTGACCGCCCTGCACTGCTCGCGCGCTTTCCTGCCGGGTATGCGCGAGCGCGGGGGAGACCTCGTGTTCCTGACCTCGACTGCCGCCCACGATACGTATCCGGGTGGCGGTGGCTACGTGGCCGCCAAGCACGCCGAGCGCATTATTGCCAATACTCTGCGCCAGGAGCTGGTGGGCGAGCCCGTGCGCATCATCGAGATCGCGCCCGGCATGGTGCGCACCGAGGAGTTTTCTCTCAACCGCCTGGGCTCCCGGGAGGCGGCCGACCGCGTCTATGAGGGGGTTGCTGCCCCGCTCGTCGCCGAGGACATCGCCGAGGTGATTGTGTGGACCCTGGAGCGCCCGTCCCACGTCAATATTGACTCGATGATCGTGCGCCCGGTGGCTCAGGCGACGAATACTCTCGTGGCCAGGAACGCCCCCGAGGCGTAGACGGTGGGGCTGATCGCGGCGGTGGGACGAGGCCGGGGTGGGTTGGTCCGCGGCGAGCGGTGAGCGTCCCCGGCCTCGTGCGATGACGAATCCATGGGACGCAGCTGCGAACGGACCATGAAGATCGCGACCGCTACCAGGAGAGCGCAGAAGGACAGCATGAGGCATCGGGCCGACACGAGCGGGGCCAGCGCCGCTCCCGCCCACGTACCCGCCAGGCCAGCGAGCGCGAAGGTCGGTCCCTCACGCCAGGCGACGTTGCCGCTGCGAGCACGCGTGGCCAGGGAGACGGCGGCCGTCAGTCCCACGATGATGAGGGACAGGCCCGTTGCCTGGTGGGGGTCTTGGCCGAGGATGTAGACGAGGATCGGCATCGATAAGATGCCGCCTCCCGCGCCGAGTGAGCCGACAACGACGCCGACGAGCGCGTCGATGAGGAGTGCGTGAAGGATCATCGGATCCTCTGCCCGGGTGCAGGTGTGGGAGGACGGACCCCCAGGGAGGCTGCGAGCGCGGGGTCCATGATGTCGCTGGCCTGCCTGCCCGCCGCGATGAGCATGCCGATGGCGCGCAGGGCGGGGGTGGCATGCTCGTAGAAGGTGCGGTAGCCCTCGCACAGGTAGTTGTGCGCGCGCTCGCCCCGGCGCACGAAACGGTCTTTCGGACACCCGCCCCAGCACAGGCGCAGGTACGCACACGCGTGGCACTCCTCGTCCAGGTCGGGCTTGAGGCGCGCGAAGTCGCGCATCTTATCGGAGGCGGCCAGCTGCGACAGCGACGAGGAGGTGATCGAGCCGACCAACCAGTCCGGCTCCCCCCAGTGATCGCAGGCGTACACGTCACCGTTAAACTCCATCGCCATATTCGCCCCACACACCGGCGCGTGCACACACACCGATGCCGACCCGAACATAGCCGACAGCGTCGAATCCACGTCCTGAATGAAGACCTCACCCACGTCGGATGCCAGCCACTGGTCGAACACCTCGCACAGGAAACGCCCGTAGGAAGCGGGGGACGTGGAGCGGCTCGTCACGCAGTCCCCGTCCTGTCGATACAGGAGCGCCGAGGTCCCGGAGCGCCAGCCGCGCTCAGCCTGAGCCAGGTCGGCGGTGCGCACACGCTCAACAATGGGAATGAACTGCAGGTAGCGAGCCCCAAGCTCGTCACGGAAGTAGCGATACACCTGCGCCCCGTGCTCCTCGTTTGCGGCGTTGACCGTGCACAGGATGTTCGTCTCCACGCCCGCGCGAGCCAGAGCCTCCCAGCCGCGCACAACCATCGCGTGGGTGCCGCGCCCACCACGGTTCAGCCGGTAAGCGTCGTGCATGTGAGCGGGTCCGTCGATGGAAACTCCCACGAGAAACTCGTGGTCAGCGAAAAAACGCGCCCACTCATCGCTCACCAGCGTCCCGTTCGTCTGCAGGGCATGACGCACACGCTGGGTGGGGCGACGGTAGCGCTCACACAGCTCCACGAGGCGCTCGAAAAAGCTCAGGCCGCGCAGGGTCGGCTCCCCGCCCTGCCACAGCATCGTCACCTCGCCGTCGGGACTCGACCCGAGGAACGACTGCACGTAGCGCTCCAGCGTCTCCTCCGACATGGTCTGCGCCGCCGCATCGTAGAGCAACTCCTTGGACAGGAAAAAGCAATACTGGCAGTCCAGGTTACATGCCGCACCCGTCGGCTTCGTCACCACAGAAAAGGGGATCTGGGAACTCACGAACGCTCACCCCCAGCGCGCACCCCCACCCCAGGCGAGGCCGTGGCCCCTCCCCGGTGAGGCGCGCGCTCGCGGTCGGCGTCCTCGCCCGATGGGTGGGCCGCGATGTAGGCGCAGCCCTGGGCGGCCCCGAGCGGTCCTAGCGAGGCCGCGACCACGTCGATGTCCCACTCCATGACGGGAAGGAGCTCCGCGCGCATGTGGGCGGCTATGTCCTCCTTGATCTGGGGGAAAGTGTCCACGATCTCGCCCGCTACGATGATTGCTTTCGGATTGATGAGTAACGCCGCCGACCCGAGCACGTATCCGATCGCCCGTGCGGCTCCCTCCAAGGCTGCCAGCGCATGCTCATCGTCGGCGTGCACAGCCGCGCGCAGTTCCCTCAGATCGCGCGCCCCCGCTCGCTCGCATAGGGCAGGCACCGACGCGAGCGTCTCCACGCAGCCGCGCTTTCTGCACCCGCACAGTGCGTCGTTTCCCGCCACCGTGATATGTCCCAGTTCACCGGCCAATCCTCTCGCCCCGCCTACCAGGCGAAAATCGGAGACGACGCAGCCTCCCACGCCGCCCGACAGGCGCACGTCGATCCCCTGGGAGGTGGCGCTCGCAGACAGTGCCTTGCAGGTCTGTTCGAGGCACTCCAGGAGCGTCGGGGATGCGGGGGAGACGATGTGGGCGGCGGCTAGGACGGTGCCGGAGCGGCTGAGCATGACGGCGGCGCAGGATGTGCGTGTGACTAGGAGGCCGACCGCGTGGGCGGCGGATGCGTTGAGGGTCAGGAGCTGAGTGGGGCGACCGCGCCCGGGCGCGTTGGAGCGGACGGGCACGACCGATCCTTCGTCGAGGAGGGTGGTGAGGGCGCGGCCGAGGTTCGTGCGGGAGGTGTCCAGCGCCTCGCAGAGCTGCGAACGCGTCGCCGGGGAGAGGGAGAGGTGGGCGACGAAGCGGTCCTCGAGGGTGGGGAGGGGATGGCGCGTGGGGTAGTGCATGTCCGTCCTTCCCGGGTGTGTGCCGTGAGCGGTGCCCCGCCACGGCCTCGTTATTTTTATGATACGCGTCACTGAGTGTGTCTCGTGGGTGGCGTGTGTCTGCGTGGGTGTCGCGGCGGCGGAAGTCTGGAGTCCCTTCCGTCGCCGCGCGTCTAGTCGCTCGTGACCTCGTCGAGGTCGGAGCGAGCCGTGTTGACCAGTGGGATGTCGAAGTTCGTCATTGCCGCCATCCACTTGGCGAAGGAATGGTCTCCGCGCTCGCGCAGCTGCAGGTAGAGGTTTGTGGCCAGCTCCCTGCGGATTTCGTCGTAGACGGGCACGGTGTAGACGTTGGTCATCTCCGCCGGATCCAGGCGCAGGTCGTAGAGTTCGTTGATTGACTCGGGGTTGATGACGAGCTTGAAGTCCCGCGTGCGCAGCATGCGCTGCTGGAGGGGGAAGTGGTGGCCGTGGAACTCGCACACGATGTCCTCGCGC
>QWCI01000989.1_pt1 | contig 11507 bp, 9 predicted proteins | sample 1972541 | NCBI WGS metagenome assembly QWCI01 (sample SAMN09866712, study PRJNA288562) | Human oral metagenome isolate term3_saliva, whole genome shotgun sequencing... | isolation source: mouth | host: Homo sapiens | place: USA: California | reverse complement strand
TAATGCGGCGCAAAGATAGACGTGCATTCAAATAGGCTTTTGCAGCGACGGATTAGGCGCCCCCAACCGGCTCCGGGCGTATTGCAGGGCGCGCTCAATGCCTTGCAGGAATTCCGCTTCGCGGCCGGGCAGGGCCGCCAGACCACGTTCACCCGCTTCCCAGTTGCCGGGCGGAGCATTGAAGAGTGCCTGCTGCAGGCCGTTTTCCTTCAGCAGGCGGGCCAGCGTTTCCGCCTCATGCTCATAGGGGAACAGGTATTCCACAGCCCGAAAGCCGTCCCGGGCGGCGGCGGCAAAGCGTTCCGGGAAGGGCAGGTCGGTGTACAGGAAGGAGAGGTTGGCGGCGAATCGGGGCATGGGGGCCTTACGTCAGTCAGACTTGCGAGGGGAAAGCAGGTGCTGCAGATATTCGGCCAGCACCACGGCGTTGTTGTGGGTCTCGTCGTGGGCGGCGTACAGCAGGGTGAGCGGTCCCTGTCGGGCAATGTCCAGGAGCGGTTGCAAGGCTGACAGGTTGGCGGAAAGTTCGGTTTCGTACTGCTTGCGAAATTCCGGCCAGCGTTCGGGGGCATGACCGAACCACTGACGCAGCGTGTTGCTGGGCGCCACGTCCTTGATCCAGAGCTGGAAGGGTGCGTCTTCCTTCTCCATGCCCCGGGGCCAGAGCCTGTCGACCAGTACGCGGGTGCCTTCTCCGGCAAGCGCTGGGGCGTAGACACGACGGGTCTGGATGACGTGGGCGGGCTGGGACATGGGGCCTCCTTGTTCCGGGGCGGTATGCTGCCTGGGGGAGCCTGCGTGAATCTGCAGTCCGTGGCAACCGGCAGGCATCAGGTGTGGCGGGTTTCTTTCACGGATTCAGCGTTCAGTATAGACCGCGTCGAAGAAGGCTTTTTCCAATGCCACGGCGCGATGGAAGAAGCGGCGTGCCTCGTCCTGCTGTTCGACGGGGATGGTTGCGCCGACACGATCCAGTTCGCTGCGCAGCCAGGCCACGAAATCTCGGAAGAAGTCGTTGGCGTGCAGCGTGATCCATTCGGCGTGCTGGAATTCGGTGGGCAGTGCCCGTCCGGGCTGATCGGCCCACTCCAGGTACAGACCTTCAGCCACGCACAGCACGGCCAGTGCGCTGGCATAGCGACGGGTTTCGGCTGCCTCGTGCATCAGCTCCTGGAACTGCAGGGTGACGTCGTCCAGTGTGGGTGTGGTGCGCTCGATGGGGGGCACGCGCAGCAGGTCGAAGCAGCGCTGAAAATACGTGTTCTCGTCGCTGGTGATCATGGCGGCGAACTGCGAGAAGCGCACGCGCGCTGCGTACTGGTCGGCCGATGCGATGGCTGCGCCCAGCAGGGCGACGAAGCGGTCGACGAACTGGTAGTCCTGCACCAGGTAGTGGCGCAGGTGCTCGCTGGAGAGCGTGCCGGCAAAGATCTCGTCGACGAAGCGGTGCTGGATGGCAGCCTGCCAGTCTTTCTGGCATTCGGCGCGCAGGACCTGGGAAAACGGGGCGGGGGGGTTCATGGGTGTCTCCTCTTCATGTCGGGTGTGGGGCAAGCGTCACCGGCCTTGGCCACGGCGAGCGATACGCCGAGGATGGCGTTGGCACCGAGGTTAGACTTCGTCTTCGTGCCGTCGAGAGCGAGCATCTTGTGGTCGATGCCGCGCTGATCGAGTACGCAGTGACCCACGAGAGCGGGAGCGATCTTCTCGTTGACGTTCTTCACGGCGTTGAGCGTACCCTTACCGAGGTAGCGCTTCTTGTCGCCGTCGCGGAGTTCGAGGGCTTCGTGCTCACCGGTAGAAGCACCGGAGGGAACCGATGCACGGCCTACTACGCCGTTTTCGAGCGTTACGTCTACTTCTACTGTGGGATTGCCGCGCGAATCGAGGATCTCACGGGCTACGATGTTTTGAATTTTCATTGTGTATGAAATATTTTGTAGGGATGTTGCGAAGTTAGGGCTTATTTCACGAGTTCAACCCACTTAGCGATGCGCTCGGGGTTGTTTTCTTCGTCGGCTGCGTCGAGAGCGAGGCCGAGGAACTTGCCGTCGCGGTTGAGCTCAGAGTCAGTCACCTGGTAGCCTTCGGGCTCGTAAGCGCCTACGAACGTAGCGCCGGTGTCTTGAAGAGCATCGTAGATCTGAACGAGAGCGCCGCAGAACGTGTCAGCGTAGCCGTCAGAGTCACCGCAACCGAAGAGAGCCACCTTCTTGCCGGCGAGATCTTGACCCTTGAGGTTGTCGAGGAAGTCATACCAGTCGTCTTGGAGGTCGCCGGCACCCCAAGTCGAAGAACCGAGGAGGAGGGTGTCGTAGTCGGCTACCGTCGAGGCGTCGGTATCGCTCACGTTGTGAATGTTAGCAGCGTCAACGCCGAGAGCCGCTGCGATGTCGTTTGCTGCAGCTTCGGTGTTGCCCGTGCTGCTGCCGTAATAAATTCCGATCATGTTTTTGTGATTTTGATGGGTGAATGAATTGGCACGACAAAGATACAAATTCTTTGGAGCCCGCACAATCACCTCAACGGTGACTTTGCACGGCAAAATTACAAAGATAATTCGGAATAGCCCCGCCAACTTGCAGTTTTATGATGGGCAGAACGGCGAGAAATATCGCTCGCGCTTGATTTTTCTCCTTTCTGCCCTACTCTTCTCACAAAAGGGGAGGTGAAAAAAGCGAAAGCCGAGGCGGTGAATCATTTGTGGATCAGGGCACGGCGAGATGTCGGAGCAAAAGTGTATCTTTGCCGAAAGCACCGAAAAAAGTAGGGCGCTTTAGAAAGAAACAGCACGCCTTTTCGCCAAAAGTCCCCGCCTTTTGCCGAAAAAACGGCTTTCAATGTCCGCTGTCGCCGATAACATGGGGCGCCGGCGGCTCACTGCGCGCGAGGCACCGGCGCTCACGCACTCAGAATCATCGAACTATGAACGATCTGCTCAATCTCTTTATTTTTGCCCAAACCCCGGTCGAAGAGCTGCGCCGATGGTTGGCGGAGACGCCCCACCGCTTCGAGCGCTATGCGCCGGGCGAACGCATCATCGCCCAAGGTGTGGAATGCCGTTCGGCACTCTTACTCACGGCCGGCACGGCCAACACCGAAATGGTGCAAGACGGGCGCGATTTGGCCATCGATGTGCTCAAAGCCCCCATGCTCTTGGCCTCGGCCTTCCTCTTCGGCACCGAAAACCGCATGCCGGTATCGGTGACGGCGGCTACGGAATGCGAGGTGTGGACGGTGAACAAAGAAGCGCTCTTCGGCTTCATGCTGCAACAACCGGAGGCGATGCGCCGCTTCGTGGCGGAGGTGTCGGACAGGGCGCAATTCTTGAGCCGACGCCTGCGGCAGTTGACGCTCCAAAGTCTGCGTTCGCGCGTGCTGGACTTCTTGCGCGAACGCGGAGCGATGAGCAGCGTGCAGACGGCCGCCCAGCAGTTAGGCGTGCAGCGCCCTTCCCTCTCGCGCGTGCTTTCCGACCTCGTGGCAGAAGGGCTGGTGGAGAAGCGCGACGGGGCTTTTGTGGCGACAGACACTCCCCCACTCCGCCCGATGTGAGTCGCGTGTACCGTCCGAAGGCGTGAAATCTCCCCACAGCCTGCGCCGCACGGCATTTGGTCGCGGCTCGCTCTGAACGCAAGTGGCGAACCGGCGCTCATCGTCCTCGAAAAGGCTTCATCACAAGTTTTTCCCTTGTTTTCTCGTCCCCTCGATTTTCGCAAAAACGCCCCCTTGCCGCAGTGGCAAGGGGGCGTTGTGGTGTTCGGCCGCACCGAACCCGAATTGAAGGTGCGGGCCGAACGGTTGTCGCCCGAAGACGACAGCCTGAATGAGGAGGCTACAGGGCGATTAGGCGATGCCGAAGATCTTGAGATCGTTTTCGACGTCGGTAATGCCGGCGATGCCAAAGTTCTTGACAAGCACATCGACCACACCGGGCGAAAGGAAACCGGGCAAAGTGGGACCGACGTGGATGTCTTTGATGCCGAGATAGAGGAGAGCGAGGAGCACGATGATGGCTTTCTGCTCATACCACGCGATGTTGTAGGCGATGGGCAGTTCGTTGACGTCGGCCAATCCGAAGACCTCTTTGAGTTTGAGGGCGATGAGCGCGAGCGAGTAGCTGTCGTTGCACTGTCCGGCGTCGAGCACGCGGGGAATGCCGTTGATGTCGCCGAGAGCGAGCTTATTGTAGCGGAACTTGGCGCAGCCGGAGGTGAGAATGACGATGTCTTGGGGAAGTGCCTTGGCAAACTCGGTGTAGTAGTTGCGACCGCGCTGACGTCCGTCGCAACCGCTCATGACCACAAACTTGCGGATAGCGCCCGACTTGACGGCCTCCACCACTTTGTCGGCGAGGGCGAAGACTTGGTTGTGACCGAAGCCACCGACGATGCTACCCTGCTCAATGGAGCGCGGCGCTTCGCAGGTGAGGGCCACTTCGATGATTTCGGAAAAGTCCTTGTGTCCGTCGGCGTCGGCCACGATGTGCTTCCAACCGGGATAGCCCGTGGAGTTGGTGGTGTAGACGCGGTCTTTGTAGGTGGCGTTGGAGAGGGGCGGCACGATACAGTTGGTGGTGAAGAGAATGGGGCCGTTGAAGGCGGTGAACTCTTCGCGCTGCTGCCACCAAGCGTTGCCGTAGTTGCCGACAAAGTGCTTGTATTTCTTGAACGCGGGATAGTAGTGTGCGGGCAACATCTCGCCGTGCGTGTAGACGTCGACGCCTTTGCCCTCGGTCTGCTCGAGGAGCATCTCGAGGTCTTTGAGATCGTGGCCGCTGATGAGGATACCGGGACGCTTACCGGCGTCGATCGACACTTCGGTCACTTCGGGGTGACCATAGGTGCCGGTGTTGGCGGCATCGAGTTGCGCCATCGACTTCACCCCGTACTCGCCGGTGCGGAGGGTGAGTGCCACCAGTCCGTCGACGTCGAGATCATCGACAGTGAGGGCGGCGAGGGCTTCGCACATGAAGCGATTTTGGTCGAGGTCTTCGTGTCCCAAACGCAGGGCGTGTTCCAAGTAGGCGGCCATACCCTTGAGAGCGTAGATGATGAGTTCGGCGAGCGAACGCTTGTCGGCATCGGGTTCGGCGAGCACGCCCACTTCGCCGGCTTTGGCGTCGTAGGCTTCGCGGCCGGCGCGCCACGTCACGGCATCGGCAGTGGGCACGGGAGCGAGGGCGCGGAGACGTTCGGCGAGGGCGTCGCGGAGGTCGAGACCGCGATCCACACGTGCGGCGATGCTCTCGTCGTCGAAGTTGGCGTTGGTGATGGTGCAGAAGAGGGCATCGGTGTTGAAGTGATAGACTTCGACGTCGATGTTTTGGCCTAAGCGGCGGAGTTCGCGTTCGAGAACGGAAATGCCGCGCACCACAAAGAGGAGCAGGTCTTGCAGGCGGGCGGTGGAGGCTTCCTTACCGCAAACGCCTTTGATGAGGCAACCGGTGTTGCCGGCTGTTTCCTGGCATTGGAAACAGAACATTTTGGGATCCATTGTTATGTTTGTTTGTCTATGTTGAAGTATCGGAGAGTGGGGATCAGAAACGTACGCGACGGTCTTCCAAGCGTACGGCGAGGGGGAAGAGGATCTCGTTTTCGAGATAGATGTGCTCGTGGAGAGCGTTCATGAAGGCGGAAACTTCGCCCATGAGTTCTCGATAGTCGGTATCGTCGTCGGCGCTGACGGCGAAATCGTGGGTGAGTTGTGCGATGCGGGCATAGCGTTGCACCTCGCCTTCGTGGTCGTCTTCCATGACGTGGATGGGATTGGCCACGCTGCCGCAGTGCATTTGTTCCAACTGCAGATTTTCGCGATCGGCTTCGAAGAGTTCGAGCACGAAGGGGAAGAGCACGTTTTCCTCCTTCATGAGGTGCATGTCGAGGTCGATGAGCGACTCCTCGAAGAGGGCGCAGGCTTCGGCCAACTCGCGATCGGCGGGACGTGCTTCGACGGCGCGACGGAAACGGGCGAGAATGCCGGGGCCGTTGTCGCGGATGCCGCGGTGGTGGATTTTGAGAATGTAGTCGATGAGGAGATCGGCGGGCCAGTTTTCGGCCAACGCGTAAAGGGGATGCTGATTCATAAATTCGGGATTTTGCGGCAAAGGTAGTGCAGCGGTGCCTTCTTACGCGTAACATGGGTTACGGCGGAAGGAAAGAAAACAAAAAAAGCGCGCAAACTCACGGGGAGTTTGCGCGCTGCGCGTTATTGAGGGAACGACGGGCGATTATTTCACCACACGCTGTCCGTTCTCAATGTAGATATTGCCGGGACGGGTCTCGAAGACGCGACGACCGCTGAGGTCGAAGATCGTGCCTTGGGCGGCATTCGCACGTTGAGGAGCGAGAATACCGGTGAGTTTAGCCACACCTTCCAGTTCTTCGAAGGCACCCTTGGTGAGCATGAAGTCGCTGATGCAGAAGATGCGTTGACCGGTCATGTTCACCACCATACCGATGGCAACTTCCGTCTCTTTGTCGAGCGTGAAGTGGAGGGTGTTCGTGCCTCCGTTGCCCTTACCTTCCATGGCTTGCGAAGCAATGGCCGTGGAGAGGTTTTCGGTGTCGGGGAGTTTGTTGCCGGCGGCCACTGCGAGGTAAGAACCTGCAGACTGGTCGTGCTGGCCATAGGTCACTGTCAACGAATAGAGGCCGGCGGGGAGCTTCACTACTTGGTAAACCTTGTGGTCCTTGAGGTCGGCAAAGCCGTCCCAACCGGTGGCTACCGTGAAGTTGCCGTTCTTGTAACCGTCGTAGCAAGCGGCAGTCGTTACATTGCCGTTCTTCACTTGGTTCTCAAGCTTCCAGTCCTTCAACTCGTACCAACGTCCACTCTTCGTGTCGTTCATCTGCACGGTGGTGTGACGGAACTGAGTTTTGGTGTTGGCCAAATAGTCCTTCGTCACGTTTTCTTTGCCCTTGGCAGAGAAATTGAGGCTGAAGACACCCTTAGAGAGCGGCCAAGCGTCACCGTCAGGACCGAAGCCGAGGCGAGTGGCGTGGTTGGCGTTGGCACCGCGGTCTTGTACGTTACCACTGTTTTGGTTGAAGTCGTAGTAAACGCGGAGATCAGCGGCTTTCACGTCTTCGGCATTCACGTTGAGCGGTGCATTGCCCCATGTTTGGAGTTGCTCCTGGCTGAGGGCGCTGCCCCAAACGCGGAATTCGTCGATCTGACCGTTCATGTCAGCAGCGGCAGTACCGATTGAGAAGCTGTTGAGCCCCTTGACGGCGTTCAACACGTACTGCGAAGCCACCTTATGACCGTCGCGGTAGATGATCACGTTATTGCTGTTTACGACAACGGCATAGTGGTGCCATTCGCCGGGCACGACGAGATCGTTGTTGCTCTTCATCTGACGACCGCCCTTGCTCACGATGAGTGCACCGGCTGCGTCGGCCTTGATGAGGAAGTTGTCATCGCTGTTACCGATACCGCAGCAGAAGTCAGAGAGTTTGGAGGGGTTCATCCACCATTCTACGGTGAAGTTCTTGTCTGCTTCGGCGAGGGGCGATTTGCCGAGCACAACACGCGACGAAGCGCTGTTGAAGCTCAAACCACTCTTCGAATCGGCGTTGACTACGATGAGACCGCGGCTGCGAGAGAGGGTGCTTGTGCCGACATTGTTGGAGGCCGTGAGCACGACATCGTAAACACCGGGCTCGGTGGCCTGGAATTTCACGTTGCGACCGTTGACAAGATAGTTCTTGCCGGGGCTCGAGAGCATCCACTTCCAGCCGGTGGGGGTGAACTTGCTTTCGTCCTTGATCTTCACAGTGTCATTGACGGTTACCACGGGGGTAAGCACGTTGAAGTCGGCTTCGGGGCTGACTTCGGCCACCTCGATGGTCTGCGTTTGCGTCTTCACTTCGCCGGCGGCGGAGGTAACTTTGAGCGTCACTTGGTGCTTGCCGACGGTTTGGAACGTGGTCGCCGCCGAAATGGCCTTGGAACTCGTAACATCGCCGCCTTCCATCGTCCATTCGTAGCGATAACCGGCTACGGGCTGAGTGGGAATGAAGCTGACGCGCTGTCCGGCGGGCACTTGTTTGAGCGAAGCCTTGAAGTCTGCGCTGAATTCGGCAGCGGGGGTGACTTCGATCATGCGCTTCACGGTGATTTGGTTCGCCTCGGTGCTGCCTTTCGCGGTGAGGTTCACCTCGTAATTACCCACTTTGGGGAAGATGGCCGTGAGTTCCGCGCCGCTGTAGTTTTCGATACCGGCATCGGGGGCATTCCACGAGAGTTGTTCAACAGCATCGGGGAAGACGGCGCTGAACGCTGCGGGCTGGCCGGCTACTACCTTGGCAGGACCGGTGATACGGGTGTTGTTGATCGAGATCGTACCCTTCACTTCCGTGTTCCAAGTCTTGTCGCTGTTGATTTCCTCGTAGCTCTTGCTGTCGGGGTTCACAATGGGGGCGTTGTGCGCGCCCACGCAATCTTGGAGATAGGGCTTGCCGTCGATCATCATCACGTTACCCTTATAGTAAGCAATGAGGCCTTGGGGCAATACGCTGCCGCTGAACTCGGTGTTCATGGCTTGTTGGATCTCGTAGCGCGTACGGCTCTTGTTCCAGATGCGGATTTCGTCGTAAACGGCGTCTTGTCCGTTGGCTTCGCCCGACCAGAAATTAAGCGTTCCAAAGCCACCGATTCCACTAAATGTAGAACCGCCGTTGACAGAACCGGCGCTCTTGCCGTCAACATAGACATTGAAGCTACCCTTGTTGACCACCATGGCGATGTGGTTCCAGCGACCTACTTTCAAAGCACCGTAAGCATGTACGCGCTTTTCGCCCACTGCATCCCAACCGGCAGTAAACTCACCGTCTTCGTTGGCGTGGAACATGAATTGTCCCCAGCGACCGGCCTGCAAGTTCCAGTTTTTGAGGCTTTGGGGCTTCACCCAGAACTCAATGGTGCAGTTGCCGTACGTGTCGTTGAAGATATCGGGGATATTGAAGCCGTTGTTGTTGAACTTGGCGGCGACATTGGGTGTCTGCACGGCGATGGGCGTGCTGACAGTGAGGCGTTGGCTCTCCACACCGCTGTCAAACAGAGCAGAAACGCTGTAAGTGCCGGAGCCATCGATGGTTTGCTCACGCTTTTCGGTGTCGGAAATCTTCACACCATCCTTATAGATGTTGTAAGCCTTGACATTGTGACCACAGGCTTGCGGAGCATCCCAAGTGAGTTGTGTGCCCTTCAACTGCAAGTTGCGGGGCATGGTGTATTGTTCGCCGTAAACGACGCCGCTCACCGTGGTGATCTTACCGCCGGGCACGTCGAGCACGCCGTTTTCGGCATCGAGTTCGAGCGGAGTTTCTACACCTTCCTTGTCGAATTCGTAATCGATGATCGACACATTATAGATGTGTCCGCTACCCTTGGCGCGAGAAGCTACCTTAGACTTGGTGCGGGCGTCTACGTTGAAGAAGAATTTGAGAGACTTCGAGTGGTCGAGACCTTCGCAAAGGTCAGTCAAGTCGTAACCGAACTCCATGGGTTCGTCATGCAACTTGCCGTCTGCCCAACGACCGAGCATAGGAACTGCGGGCGCAGGGTTCATATCGCCGTTGTGGCCGTCGCCTGCCCAGCGGAAGTGGTGCAGATCGATGGTCTTTTCGGGACGTGTGGCGTTGGGGTCGGTGGCCACACCCACAGTGAGGAGCATTTCCGAACGGTGGGAGTAGTCCATCTTCACCTTGATGGTGCGCAGCGGACGATAGTTCTTGCGCACATAGTAAAGTTCGGGCTGCCACCAGCCGCCGCTCTGCTTGCGCACTTCTTTGCCGCCCTCTTTCGTGACGCTGTGTGCGGGGAAACCGTAAGCGTAGGGACAGTAGATCAGACCGTTGTTGGCCCATCCGCCCCAGGAGTTGGCGATGATCCAAGCACCGACTTCATCTTTTTCTTTTTCACCGGCCTTACCGTTGCCGTCGAGGTCAAATTCGATACGATCGTCGTAACCTACCACCGTGAGGGCGTGGTCGACGCTCGTACCCCACCAGCGAACGTAGCTTTGCCCCACCACACCGGCTGCCACGTTGGCATCCGTGCGGGGAATACCGCCTTGTGCACAGGCAGAGGCCACACCGATACCGGCGATACCGCCGCAAGCGAAGTCAGTGTCGCCGTTGTGGTTCCACAACCAGTTCTTCAACATGTTGCGGCCCTCTTCTGTGCCGACACCCATCGGCAAGTTGCGCGGGGGCAACATGCGGTTGAACATGGCTTCGTGCCACTTCTCGTAACCCGTCATCCAACCATAGTCTTGGCTGTCCCACTCTTTGTAACCGAAGAGGGCCGAGTTACCGCGACCACCATAGGTCTTCACCGAGGGCACACCCACATGCTGCACAAACTGGTCCTTACCGGAGTTACCGTAGGTGAGGAGCCACACGAAGTGCGTGGGATACATATTTTCGGGCAACGAAGCGTTGGTATGGCGGAAGGAGTTCAACTCGTGAGTGAACATATAGGCAATGCGCGATGCCGAACCGCACGAACCACCTTCTTGCGAAATGATGGGCGGGAAGTACATCGTGGCTGCGTTGTTCACGTGGTCGGGGCGCTGGCTCTCAGCAGGAACCGCTGCGCCTTTCAAACGAGCGCGCGAACCGTAGCGCATGAGCGAACGGTCGGGGCGCACGGTGGGATCGTAGTCGGGATATTTCTGACGATCCACTACGAGCTGTGCCGGAAGCGCCGCGGGGAAGGCGACGGCAGCCAGACAGACGAGTTTGAGAATGCTTTTCATATCGGAAATATGAGCGTTATGGGATTGATGAGTCGAGGATTCCGCCGTGGCGGTGGACAACCCGTCGGCACACAAACGGCAACGACGGACGCGGTCTGCTCGAAGAATGTGAAAGAAGGAGAGACCATTCAACACAAAAGTACACTTCTAAGGCTGCAAATTTACACTTTGGTTGGCAAAACAACAAGAAAGTACGGAGCTTTTCCGCACAGAGACTACGATTTTAACAATCACGCATTGCAAATGCGTCTGTAACTATGTTCCACGACATAAATTTTAGCCTATCATCGGTGGGCGCGCTACTCCTCTTTTATATAGCGGAATATTGCTGTCCGGTAAACTTCAAAACACAGAAAATCGGTTCATCCGACATTTGGAGCGATGCGGCAACGACCGAAAGACCTTTTTCATCTGTGTTCGATATAGCCTCTCGATCATGGATTCCACCGCCGGCTCCCACCTCAGCTCCTTCTGCCCCCACTTCAACGCCCAACGCGCGCGCGTTACACGCGCGTCCGGCGTTTTTCGTTATTTGCCTTCACCTCTTCACCATAAGACCGTAAAAAACTATGCATCAGCGACTTGCAGGTGAAGGCTTCACCCCTCTTTCCTTCACCGGTGAAGGCAAAAAAAGGCACAATCTTTCACCCGCAAAACACACTATATCAATAAATTGCGAGTGAAGGTGAAGGGTGAAGGCAGGAATTGCGAACTCGCTGAGTGCGCGATGCGCAGGGGCGTG
>QWCI01002750.1_pt1 | contig 11514 bp, 18 predicted proteins | sample 1972541 | NCBI WGS metagenome assembly QWCI01 (sample SAMN09866712, study PRJNA288562) | Human oral metagenome isolate term3_saliva, whole genome shotgun sequencing... | isolation source: mouth | host: Homo sapiens | place: USA: California | reverse complement strand
ATATCTTCAGATACACATACAACATATAATTTTATACTTACAATTTTCTTCTCACAAATGATACAACAACTTTATGACTATGCAGATAATAATGGTGGACAATTAGATATACCAACATATTTTTTCCTAGATGAGTTTGCAAATATAGGGCAAATTCCAGATTTTGATAAAAAGATTGCAACATCTAGAAGTAGAAAAATATCTTTTAATATTGTCTTACAAAGTTTAGACCAGTTAGAAGCAATTTATGAAAAGTCATATGAAACAATTTTAGCAAACTGTGATACACACCTATTCTTAGGTTCAAACTCATTTAAAACAGCAGAGTGGTTTTCAAAATCACTTGGTGAAATAACAATTGGAAAAGAACAAGAGTCTAAGAGTAAAGGGAAAGGTGAAGGAAGCCGGAGAAAGTACTACTAAATCAACAAATTATTTAGGAAGAGCACTTATGACACCTGATGAACTTAGAAGATTAGATGTTGAAAAATGCATAATAATTGTTAAAGGTATATATCCTGTAATGGCAGATAAGTTTATGTATTTTAAGGAACCGGAAGGAAAAGTACTTTTTAATTACAAGGCAAATAACAAGGAATATAGAGCAGATAGAGGATTCTGGCAAGAATTTGATCCATATAGAAAAAAGGAAAAAAAGAAGAAAAAGGAAATTGAAAAAGAATTTAGTGAAGAAGAAAAAGATATTTTAGGACTTTTTGATGAAACTGAGAAAAAAGAAAAAGATGATGTTATGCTTTTAGATATTGATGATATAATAGAAGAAGAACCAATAAAAGCATCAGGAATACCAGGAGCAGTTCCTATAAATATAGTAGAAGATGATGAAACATTTTTAGAAAGAGATAGACCAAAACCTGATGATTATAATTTAGATATAGAAAAAGAATTAGAAAATAAATTTGATGAACTATTTGGAAGCTTAGAATGAGGAAGAAATGAAGAGTAATAAAGGAATAACAATTGTAACTCTTGTAATAACACTTATAATTGCTGTTATTTTGATGGGAGTTACAATATATGGGGCATTTAATTGGACTAAGAAGGCAGGTGATAATAAGATATATAGTACATTATCATTTGTATATAGGAGAATTGTTGATTTAGAAGGTATAAAAGAAGAATGTAATGATGGACATATAGTACTTAAAAATGGAATAAATACAGATATATTTACAAATATACCAAGTATTAGCTCTGGAGATTTTCCAAGTGGAGTAGTACTTCCAAGTAATTATGATATATATGAAATAAAGGAAAATGGACTTAAAAAACTTGGGATATCAGAATCTCTTGTTCCAAGGGGAATGAGAATATTTTATTTTAAATCAAGACAAGCAAATATAAAAGATAAACTTATAACAAATAAAGGAATAATGAAAAAAGATAATTCAGGAAATACTGTAGTTTTGATAGATTATAGTGATATTTTAAAATATTTTGAAAATTCAGAAAAAACAGTATTATATTAATAAATTATATAATTAGTATTATAAAGATTTAGGTAAGATGATTAAAAACAAATTAGAATAGATAAAAATAATAAGTAGGGATATATGAAAAAAGAAGAAAGATTACAAAAGGAAAAAGAATATTTAGAAAAATTGAAAAAATTTGATTTAGATATCTCTAATGACAAGATACTTGGAATAGATGAAGTTGGAAGGGGCCCTATAGCAGGCCCTCTTGTTGTTTGTGGGATAATAATGAAAAAAGATAGTAATATTTTAGGAGTTAAAGATTCTAAAAAAGTTACTGAAAAAAATAGAATAAAATTAAATAAAGAAATTTTAGAAGATGCTGAATATGTGTGTATTAAAGAAATTGATGTAAATACAATTGATGAGTTAAATATATTAAATGCAACAAAAAAAGCAATGCAAGAGATAATATATGAGTTGGAAGAAAAATCTACAGTATGTTTAGTAGATGCGGTAAAAGGGTTAAGAGCTAAAAATTCAGAATATAATATATTATCAATTATTAAAGGCGATGATACATCATATAGTATAGCATGTGCATCAATTGTTGCAAAAGTATATAGAGATAGTTTGATGGAGAAATATGAAGAAGAGTTTCCAGAATATGGATTTTCAAAACATAAAGGATATGGAACAAAGGCACATTATAATGCAATATTAAAAAATGGGATTACAAAAATTCATAGAAAGAGTTTTTTAAAAAATTTAGAAGAACATAGAAAATAGGAGAAAAGTATGAAATATAATATTGTAGAGATAATAGAAAAGAAAATATATAATAAAAAATTAAAAGAAGACGAGATCAACTATTTTGTTAAAAATTATACTGATGGAAATATAAAAGATTATCAAGCAGCAAGTTTAATTACAGCAATTATGATAAATGGGCTTGATATTGATGAAACATATTTTTTGACAAAAGCAATGATAAACTCTGGGAAGAAATTAAATTTTAAAAGAGAAATTTTAGATAAACATAGTACAGGTGGTGTTGGTGATAAAGTTACAATAGCACTTATACCAATACTTGCAAGTCTTCGGATATACAGTACTTAAAATGAGTGGAAGAGGTCTTCGGATATACTGGAGGAACTGTAGATAAATTTGAATCAATTCCAGGATTTAAGATGGATTATACGATAAAAGAGATAGAAGAAATGATAAATAATAATAATATTGTTATTGCTTCACAAAGCAAGGAATTAGTTCCTGCCGATAAAAAAATATATGAACTTAGAGATACAATAGCATGTACAAATTCAAAACCTCTTATAGTTTCAAGTATTTTAAGTAAAAAAATAGCATCAGGTGCTAATAATATTGTTATAGACATAACATATGGAAGTGGTGCATTTATGAAGACAAAAAAAGATGCTGAAGAATTAAAAACTTTAATGCAAGAGATCGGAAAAATGCTTGGTGTTAAGATAAAAGCTGTAATTTCATCAATGGAAACTCCACTTCGGATATTGTGTTGGGAATAGTTTAGAGCTTATGGAGGCAATAGAATATTTAAAAGGAAAAGAAAATAAAGAACTTAATGATGTTATAATATTAATAATAAAAGAATTTTTAGGAATTACAGAAAAAGAAGCTAAAGAAAAAATTAAAAGTGTTATACAAACAGGAAAAGCATATTGTGAATTTGAAAGACTTGTGACAAATCAAAAAGGAAATCTTAAATTATTTTTTGAAAAATATAATGAAGAAAATTCAAGAGATAATGGAATAGAGCTCAAAGCAGGTTTTGATCGGAATAATAGAAAAAATAGATGCATTAAAGGTTGCAAAAGTAGCATTTAATATTGGTGTAGGTAGGATAACAAAAGAAAGTGAAATAGATTATTTTTCTGGTATTAAATTTTTAAAAAAAGAAAAAGATATAATAAAAAAAGATGATATAATTGCAAAGATTTATTTAGGACAATATATAAGGAAAAATAAAACAAATAAGGAAATAAAAGATATTATAAAAAATGCTATGAATGAATTAGTCAAATGTTATAAGATATCTAAAAATATCTAAGAATATTAAAAAATATCTTAAATAATATTTTTTGTTTTGATTTTAGAGGGCTAATATGATATAATAAGTTTGTATTAAGAAGAGAGGAGAGCAGTAATGTTTGAAATAGGTGAAAAAATATTTTACCCAATGCATGGCGCAGGCGTGATTGTTGATATACAAGAAAAAGAAATATTAAACCAAGTTGAAAAGTTTTATATTGCTAAAATGCCGGGTGAAGTAAAATTGATGTTACCAGTAAAATCAGCAGAAAACTTAGGATTAAGACCTTTAGTTTCAGAAGAAGAAGCTAATCGGTATAATCTCTTCACTATTAGATAAAAGTTATTTTATGCCAGAAAATTGGACTGAAAGATATAATGGAAATAAAGAAAAATTAAAAACTGGTGATTTGCATGAAATTGCAGATATATATAAAGGACTAAGTATACGAAATAATAAGAAAAATTTATCAACAACAGAAAAAAAGATGCTTACAAATGCAAAACAAGTATTATTAAGTGAGCTTTCAGATGTTGTTGGAGAATCATTTGAAAGTTTGGAAACAAAATTGGAAAAACATTTTAATGAGATGAAATTAGAAGATATGGAATAAGGTAGAGTACATAAAGGACTCTATTTTTTTGTTTTTTTAATATTTTCTTTTATATTTAATAAAATATATATTATAATTATATTAATAAATAATATTAAAAAATATAATAAATTAATTTAAAAGTTAATAGAAATATAAATATTAATAAAAATAGAGAAATAAATATAAATAAAATATAAGGAAATAAAATTGAAAAAAAATATAAATGTGAGAAAAATAAATAAAAAAAGTATTATAATAAAAACAATATTTTTTATTATAATTGTAGTTATAATATATGGAATACTTGAGTTTAATAAAATAAATAATGAAAAAAATAGTACTAGATTATTAGAATGGGAAAAAAGTTTAAAAACAAATATATTTCATGCAAGAGTTAAAACAATTTTGAAAGAAGATGAAATAAAAGAAAATATACAAAAAATTGGATTAACTGGAATAAATAATAAAAATATATTTTTTTCAGTATATGATAATAATGAAAATATAATATATAAAATTGGAAAAGATGGAGAAAATATTGTTCCAGCATCAATAGCAAAAATATATACATTAGTATATGTATTGGATATTTTAAAAGATTATGATAAAGAAAAGAAAGTAAAAGCTGGAAATGAAGTATATACTCTTACAAAAATTGCATATAATTTTGAAAGAGGTATAGAAATTAACACAGATATATTAAAAAACAATTCTACAAAAGATGAAAAAAGTAAAGTTGTAAGTGACATATCTGAACATATAACAAAATATTTAAAAGAAAAAATTAAACTTAGTGATGATACTAAAATAACAGATCCTACAGGAATATTAAATACATCGAAAACAAGTTATAAGGATATGTATATATTAATGAAATATATATATTCAAATAAAGATAAAATGAAAGAGATTATTTTAAATGCAGAAACTGCTGAAATGCAGATATCAGGTGATTTCTTATCAGGAAAAGGACAAAAGCTTAATAACACAAATCCATTTTTAAATAAGAAAAGCATATGGTATGAAGGAGGGGTTATAGGTTTAAAAACAGGAACATTAAGAGGATGGAATAACTTATTTAGTATATTTAAGAAAAATGATGGAAATTATTATGGGATTATAACAGTAGGATTTGAAAATAGAAAAGATGTTAATATATTAACAAAAGAACTTATTAGGAGAATAAAAAATGAGAGCATTAATTCAAAGGGTAACTAGTGCAAGTGTTAAAGTAGATGGAAAAATTGTAGGTAAAATTGGAAAAGGATTTTTAGTTTTTTTAGGAATATATGAAGAAGATACAGAAGAAAAGATTGAAAAATTAACAAAAAAGATTGTTAATTTAAGAATATTTAATGATGAAAATGATAAGATGAACCTTTCTATAAAAGATGTTAAAGGTGAGATATTATTAATATCACAATTTACACTATGTGCAGATACAAGAAAAGGAAATAGGCCTTCATTTGTATCTGCGAAAAATCCAAAAGATGCAAATAAGATATATGAAAAGATTATAGAAAGTATAAGAAATGAAAATATTGTTGTAGAAAAAGGAATATTTGGAGCAGATATGAAAGTAGAACTTCTAAATGATGGACCTGTAACAATATTATTAGATATATAGGAGATATAAATATATGATGAAAATAGAAGAAATTGCAAAAAAAATAAATATTGATGAAAATGATTTAGAATTATATGGTAAAAATAAGGCAAAAATAAATTACATGAGTTATAGGAATAAAGAAAGAAAAGGAAAGTTAGTTTTAGTTACAGCAATCACACCTACAAAACAAGGAGAAGGTAAAACAACAATGAGCATTGGAATTGCAGATGGACTTCGGGCGTATAGGGAAAAACGTAATTGTTGCATTAAGAGAGCCATCTTTAGGACCTGTGTTTGGACTTAAAGGAGGAGCAACAGGAGGAGGAAAATCTAAAGTAATTCCAGAGGAAGAAATAAATTTACATTTTACAGGTGATATGCATGCACTTACATCTGCAGTAAACTTAATAGCTGCATGTATTGATAATCATATATATTTTGGAAATAGCTTACGGAATAGATATAAATCATATATATTTTAAAAGAGCAATTGATATGAATGATAGAGCCTTAAGAAAAGTTACAATAGCACAAACACTAAAAAAAGAAAAGATAAGAGATGATAATTTTATTATAACTGTTGCAACAGAGATGATGGCAATATTATGTATATCAAAAGATATAGAAGATTTAAGAAAAAGAGTTGACAATATAATAATAGCTAAAAATGTTAATGGTGGATATGTATATGTAAGAGATTTAAATATAACTGGATCTGTTATAGCACTTTTAAAAGAAGCTATAAAACCTAATTTAGTAAAAACATTAGAAGATACTCCTGTAATTATACATGGAGGACCATTTGCAAATATTGCGCATGGATGTAGTAGTATAATTGGGACAGATCTTGCCTTGAAACTATCAGATTATGTTATAACAGAAGCAGGGTTTGGTGCAGATCTAGGAGCAGAAAAGTTTTTAGATATAAAAACAAGGGAGCTTGGAAAAGAACCAGATTTAATAATACTTGTAGTATCATTAAGAGCAGTTAAAGAAAAAAGCTTTGAAAAAGGAATACAAAATATATTAAAACATTATAATAATTTAACTAAATTTAATAAAAAAGTTATTATATGTATTAATAAATTTGAAACAGATGATGTAAAAGAGATTGATTTACTTAAAAATAAGTTAATGAAAGAAAATAATAATATAATAATAGAAGAATGTACATCATGGAAAGATGGTGGAAAAGGTGCAGAAAATATAGCAAGAAGAATTGTTAAAGAAATTAATGAAAATAAAAATGATGGTCTTGAAAATAATGAAATAAATTATGTATATAATATTGAAGATGATATTAAAGAAAAAATAGAAAAATTAAATAATAGAATATATAAGGCAAAGAAGATAATATATACAGAAAATGCAGAAAAAAAATTAAAAGAATTTGAGGATATAATAAAAAATAAGTATGTATGTGTAGCTAAAAGTCCATATTCTTTTACAGATAATGATGATGAAAACGAAGAAAATACAACTATGACAATAACAGTTATATCTGTATCAAATGGTGTAGGATTTGTAGTTGTATATACATCAGGAGTTATGCTAATGCCTGGACTCCCAAATGTTCCACAGGCAGAAAGAATAGATGTTGATAAAAATGGAAATATAGTACGGAATGCAATAAGTAAATATTTAATAAACAAGTTGAAGTATTAAAAAAATATGCTATAATTTAGGTATATTGAAGTTTAGAACGAAAATCTTTTTTGAATAAAAAGGGGTGATGAAGATGAAAAAACGTATAAACAACAAAAAAAGACTAAGAAGTACAGAAAATTTCCAAGTAGTTGTGATAGCAGTAATAGTTTGGGGGTTAATCATTGCAACCATAATAGCCATATCAGCAATAATATTATGGTTATTGAAAGAAGAAGTTACCCTTGAACATGCTATACTGTTTGCATGGTCAGTTATTGTGTTAATATGGTTATTTATTTCTCAATTACCAGAAAAATAAAATAAAAAAGCCCCTATTAGGGGTTTTTTTATCTAGAATAATCTAAATATCATTGTTATTACAGCAAAATGCCAATAAATAACAATGATCGCAAGGATGATACCACCGAAGATCATGCAAATTTTTTGTATTTGATTTAAATCATTATAGAAACTAAATTGTTCCTTTAATTCTTTGAAATCTTCTTCTAATTTTTTTGGTATTCTTCTACTTTCAGATTCTACTAAAATTTCGATAAGTTTAATATAAACCTTATCTTTTAAATTTTTAAAAAAAATATCTATCATAAAATTTGATAGATATTTTTTACAAAAATTAATATTTGCTTATTTCTTTTAATGTTTCTTTTATTTGTAATGATACTGTTTCTTTAGAGGGACCACCATATATATTTCTACTTTCTACACAATTATGTATATTAATTGCATCATAAACATCATTTTTAAATATATTTGAGAAAGTATTATATTCATCTAATGTTAATTCATTTAATGTTTTTTTCTTATCTATTGCATATTTTACAATACTTCCTGTAATTTTATATGCTTTTCTAAAAGGCAGTCCTTTTTTAGTAAGATAATCTGCAACATCTGTAGCATTTATATATCCTTCTTCTGCTTTTTTAGCCATATTTTGAGTGTTTACAGTCAATGTTTCCAACATTTTATCTAAGATTTCAATACATATTTTAGTGTTTTCAATACTATCAAAAATAGGTTCTTTATCTTCTTGCATATCTTTATTATATGCAAGTGGAAGACCTTTCATCATAGTAAGAAGAGCTACTAAATTACCATAAATTCTTCCAGTTTTACCACGAATTAATTCACACATATCTGGATTTTTCTTTTGTGGCATTATGCTTGATCCTGTAGAATACTTATCAGATATTTCTATAAATTTAAATTCATTTGATTGCCAAATGATCATTTCTTCACATATTCTAGACATATGCATACTTATTATTGCAAGAGCATTTGCAATTTCTATTACATGATCTCTATCTGAAACAGAGTCAAGGCTGTTTCTTGTAGGATATTTGAATCCTAAAAGTTCTGATTCTAAAAATCTGTTAATATTATATGTTGTGGTTGCAAGTGCTCCAGCACCTATTGGAGATTTATCCATTAAATTATTTGCATTAGTAAGTCTTTGTATATCACGTATAAACATTTGTGCATATGCCATTAAATGATGTGCAAATGTAATTGGTTGTGCAATTTGCATATGTGTATATCCAGGCATAATAGTATCTAAATTATTAGTTGACAATGTAGATAGTGTTATTATTAAATGTTTTAGGTTATTAATAATAATTTTAATTTGATTTTTTAGATATAGTTTTATATCTAAAGCAACTTGGTCATTTCTACTTCTTGCTGTATGTAATTTTTTAGCAGGATCTCCAATTTTTTTAGTAAGAATTTCTTCAATAAACATATGTATATCTTCAGATTCAGGATTAAATGTTAAAATATTATTATCTAATTCAATAGTAATTTCTTCTAACCCAGAAATAATACTGTTAAGATCGTTTTTGTTTATTATACCTTGTGATTCTAGCATTATTGCATGTTTTATGGATCCATTAATATCTTCTTTATACATTTTTTGATCAAAAGAAATTGAAGAATTAAAGTGGTTTGCTATATTATCTAATTTTCCTTTGAATCTAGCACTCCATATTCCAGTATTTTCATTACTATTTATATTTGTGTTTATATTCTTATCTTTATCTTTGTTTTTATTCATAGATTCTCCATAAATATTATTTTTATTTTGTTATTATTCTGTTATATTATTGTTTTTGTTCATTAAAGCTTGTACTTTTGTAGATAATGTATGTACATTTATAAATCCTGTAGCATCTTTATGATCATACATTCCACTTTCACCAAATGTTGCAACTTCTTCATTATATAGTGAATATTTACTTGTAACACCTGCTGAAACAGTATTACCTTTATATAATTTTAATTTAACTTTTCCAGTAACATTTTTTTGTGTTGAAGTTACAAAAGCACTTAAAGCTTCTCTTAATGTAGAGAACCAATCACCATTATATACAAGTTCAGCAAATTTAACTGAAATTAACTCTTTATAGTGCATAGTATCTTTATCTAGAGTTATTGATTCTAATATTTGGTGTGCATCATATAATACTTTTGCTCCTGGATTTTCATAAACTCCTCTTGATTTCATACCAACAAGTCTATTTTCTACAATATCCTCAACTCCAATACCATGTTTACCAGCAATTATATTTAATTCTGATAATATTTTAGAAGCACACATTGATTGTCCATTTAATTTTATTGGAAAACCTTTTTTAAATTCTATTTCTACATATTCTGCTTTATCTGGTGCATTTTCTAATGTATTTACTAATTCTAATATTTTTTCATAATTAGGTTCTGTTTCAGGTTTTTCAAGTTCCATTCCTTCATGAGATAAATGTATAATATTTAGATCTTTAGAATAATTAGTTTCTCTTGTTATTGGTAGAGGAATATTTCTTGCCTCTGCATATTCAAGAGCATCTTCTCTTGATCTTATATCCCATATTCTCCATGGAGCGATAACATGCATGTTTGGATCAAAATGTTTTATAGTTTGCTCGAACCTTATTTGATCATTTCCCTTTCCAGTACATCCATGGACTATCGCATCACAGTTTTCTTTGTGTGCAATATCTAAAAGTGCTTTAGCAATAATAGGTCTTGCAATTGCAGTTCCAAGTAAGTACTTCCTTTCATATTTAGCTCCTGCTTGCATAGTAGGTATAAAGTAATTTTCAATAAGATCATCTACTAAATCTGCTACATAATATTTTGAAGCACCTGAATTTAATGCTTTGTTTTTTATTTTCTCAAAATCATCATTTTGTCCAACATTTGCAGTTACTGCTATGATTTCACAATTATATCTTTCTTTTATCCAAGAAGTTATAACAGAGGTATCAAGTCCACCACTATATGCCAAAACAACTTTTTTGGGAATATATTCTTTGTTCATATTTATCTCCTTTCTTATAAATAATTATTATATTTATTATCATGTATCATTGTACTGAATATATGATAATTAGCAATATTATACTATTTTTATGTATATTAGTAAATTGAAAATATAAAAATAATAGTAAATATAATGAAGAATACTTTTAAAGTCTACATAAATTAGAGAAAGAAATAAAATTCTATATAAGTTATAAAATTATAGTATCTAATATAGACATAAAACTAGGATACAAAAGTTTACATAAGAACTAAATTGTGCTATTATATAGAGGCTTATAAAAGAACTAATAAATTAATTTTACTTTACTAAATAGTGAAGTAAGGAAAGAAGGAAAGATTATGAGAAATAATGAAAAAATTAGAAAGATTGAAAGATTATTTGAAGGAGGAGATGTAGATTTATTTGAAATTCTTCATTTTTTAATTGAAGAATTTGAAAATTATAAAGTCTTGGAGTTTAGATCAAATAAAGGTTTGATTAAATTTTACAGAAAAGGTGATTTAATCTTTATGGATTTTATAGATAGTAAAGGAATAAAGTTAATCAAAAAAAATAGGATAAAATATTTTTTTGAGATTATAAAATTAAGAGAAGTTGAAAAATTAGAATTAATAAATCAAAGATGGTCTATTAATCAATATTATTGAATAATAAGAAGACACCACAGGTTTTAAACTTGTGGTGTTTTCTTATATTGTGCACATATGTAATCTTAAATGTGGAAAAAGAATTGTATCTGTGGTAATATATGTTTAGTAAAAAGGGAGAAATAAATTTATGTTTGATAAATTAGAAGAAGTAGAAAAAAAGTATGAA
>QWCI01001453.1_pt1 | contig 11528 bp, 8 predicted proteins | sample 1972541 | NCBI WGS metagenome assembly QWCI01 (sample SAMN09866712, study PRJNA288562) | Human oral metagenome isolate term3_saliva, whole genome shotgun sequencing... | isolation source: mouth | host: Homo sapiens | place: USA: California | reverse complement strand
ATATGGGAATTTCCATTACTTCAACTAGTACCGATTGATGGGAGAGAGACATATGTGCATTAGTACAATTATTGGTAGCATTATATTCAGGTATCCAAGCGTGCTGGGTCTGGCTTTTTGATTACTCCTGATCCGTGTAATGGAATAGAGTACCATATGGTTCCCGGGAGCACATACACAAATGGAATTCGTTTTTTGTACGATACAAAAACAAAATGAATTTAACATAGTTACCCTAATAGAAGACTTTTCAAATTAAACCTATCTCCTTTTCTGGCTCCGATTTTGTGTAACTTCAATTACTAATTCAAATTTGAAAGAATCGATCTCATTCAAATTTCATACTGAACTTTTTATATATGAGTCCGAGTACTAATCCAAGGAAAGAGGATATTAAAAAAAAAAAAGATCAAACAACGATCCCACCACTCTTAGCAAGGTAATGAAGAATCTTTTTTTAGGGGTCCCATCGAAGAAAAACCAAACTCTAAAATAGTTCATTTTATGGAAGATTAGATCTTTTATACCGGGACTCATCTTTATCACACTTCTTTGTCTTCCAATAAAATTAGATCATTAAAAAACGGAGTTTAGAACTTGACCCCTATTCCTTTTTTCCATTTCACTTCTATTGTTTGTTTGGGTTTGTGATCAATGGAAGTGGAAAAGCGGTCAGATGAGACTTTATCTGATAATTGTTCTCGACGATGAATCAATTTGATAGCTCAGATATTGTTATTCATGATATTGATCCGATTCAATATCATCGAGATGTAATTCATCCCATTGAATTTACAGGCGAAGGATTTTGCATATCTATGGGATTCAATCCCGAGTTATTGCGAAATAAAAAAAAAATGAAACGATGATATTATGGAAGTCAATATTCTCGCATTTATTGCTACTGCACTGTTCATTCTAGTTCCTACTGCTTTTTTATTTATCATTTACGTAAAAACAGTTAGTCAAAATAATTAATTTGAATGAAACTTGAGTTATTTATTAGTTCTTATCAATGATTGAAGAAATGAAAGGGATTACAATTCCAAGTCTTAAATGAAATGAGTGGACTGGATTGAATCAGCGGTATATAGATCCAATACAATATATAGTATGGTAGAAAGAACTAGATGAACCTTTCTACCACACTTTCTATTGTATGAAGATATGGGATTGATATAGATCCATCTATAATTTGTATCTACATATATTTACATGTAAATATATGTAGATGTACATGTAAATAGCACTCCGATTCTATTTCTTCGCTACACCCAGCAATCAAACTAAAGCGCTAACGCGCAACGGCTTTCGCGCTACGCTAGGCGCTCAGTCCGTTGCTTGTTCCGTTCTCTACGACCACCCTTCATAGTAGCATCAGCCTGCTTAAGATCGTAGACCAACCTTGCTTCCTTCTTTGTTCCGGTAATCTATTTAATTTAAGTAGTTATTAAAGTACTGGTAGCCTCTAGCCTTGAATTCTCGTCTATCTATCTGTATAGGTCATCCCTTGAAATTCAATTGGGACAAGGGTCTCAGACTCTTCTTTCTTCAGATCTGTCAGCAAGGCTCTATCTTCTTTCTTTGGTCATCTGTCCGCGAATTTGTTGGAAAGGCTCTTTCTCTTTGCTGTCTCAATCGGTCCACGAGTACCCTCTCTTGCTTACTTGTTTACAAATAAAATCAAGATTTTCGAAAGTTATCGACTCCATTCATTGGTATGCGCGAATCCCATCCTTGGTCAATCCAACTCCTGCCTCGCCAAGTGCTCAATCAGTAAGACGACGAGCTTCTTGACTTGATCTACGACCAACCTTTGCCCTCTGAGCTCTCTCCTTCCTTTCCGGAGTGAGGGACTGAGTCTCTATGCCTTCCTTTGTTTAGTTAGTAAGAATATGCCAGTTCTCTCATTGAGAGGTACTAGGGTCCAGTTACAAGTCTTGATAAGAGGGCTTAAAAGCACCTAGCGTTCGCAGTCTCTCTGTGTCGTTAAGCGCCACCTCTTCGGTCTAGTGGCTAATTGCTTTAATTGGTCGAAGCGAAGCGCGAATTCCCCCTCTTCAAGCTCCACGAGCGCTCCCTCTCTCTATCGCCAGTAAGAACTCTCGATAAGGCGCCTTAATTTCCGTGCTCAGTATCCAATTTCAATGCGCTATCACTACCTCAATGCAATTCAGTATTCTAGTCTTCCGTGAAGGAATGAATTCAAGAGTGAACGGCTGCGGGGAATATGGAATTTGAAACTCAATTATGTATCGCTCGAAAGGGTCCCCAAAAGGGTTGAAGCTGTCGCAACATTTTTCACATCTGTCCGTATCGGCCCTCCTCATGTTTATAGTGCCTCTTCAAGCTCTTTTATAGGGGATTATACCGAGAATAAGTCTCTAAAATAGGCCTTTTTTTTTAGACCGGATCTCTCATAGGTAAACTGAAAAATGTACAAGAGCTCTGGTAAGACTCGCATAGGCTATGGCTCTGAGCTCATCTGGATCTGATAACGCCAATCTGCTTACTCCGGCTCTACTGGTGCAATTGGGAATATCTCTCTCACCTGGTCAGCAGTACCTCATTCATTCCTTTAATTTATCCCATGTCTTGAAGCGGCAACAAAGGAAGAAAAAAGGGGATAGGCGGACGGAGGTGAAGCGGCTTACCTTCCTTTCCTCTGATCTACGACCACCCTGCGACTTCATCTGAATCTGAATCTGGATCTTCCGCAGCAATTGGGATCGGCCACTCATCTGGAGTATGTCACCTGGTCTGATCTGGCCTGGCTGATGAAAGATCTCGTTTTTATGACCATCTTTCTTAAGCCAAAAGAGGAGCTTAGCTCTCATAGGGCTCGGCTACTATAGCTCGAGGCTGTATTTCGTCCATCATAGAATCAAAATCTATAAATAGAGGAGTCGGCGCACAAGCGTCGTCGCTTTAGGTCCAATTTCTGCTGCTTAGCTCAGTGCGCTATCCAGATCTCGAATCATTGGCATTCACTTTGCTTGCTTTCCGTTCTATTATATATAATGTATTCCCCGGTCAAACTGGTCTGGAATCAATCAGTAGTACGTCCCGCGCTTGATTGGCGAAGGAAAGCCGGGAATTTCAAATCTGGAATTTCGATATTAACTGCCCGGTCCTCTGTTGGTAACGATCTACGGTCAAGGGTCAATCGCTGAGGTGAATCTGGATCGGGATTGAGTTCTTTGCTCTGTGGCAAAGGGTCAAGGCTCATCCGCTCATCTGGAATCGAATGACTTTCTTTCTTTATTTATCTCCTTCCCGTACGAAACGATCGATCCCGGTCCAAAGTCTTGATCGGTCGAGCTCTCGTTCTCTATCTGGCCGGGTGATAGGTACTTTGCTTTCTCTTTTTATTATATCTATCTTCTTCTATTTTATTCATATATCTTCCATTTTCATTCTTATTTATGCTCTTCTTTCCCCTCTTCTCTTATCGTCGAATTCTTTTCTTTTAAAATTTTCATAAAATATTCTAAAAAAGATAATTTTTTTTTCATCATGTACAGCAATTCCACCAGAGAGAATTCAACCATAAATAAAAAAAAATAAAGGACGCTTAGCAATTCACCGAAGCAAAGACTTACTAATCAAAGTAGTTTGCATAGCACTGGATGTCATTTTCTTGTTGAGTTTGAACTTCCGGAACTCTTGAACTAAAGGAAGGAAAGCGTACTTCGCTAGCCAGGACAGACAGGGCAGGCAACTCCATTTACAGGACGGTATTTGTAAATGGATGGAACAGCAGGAGTGATTCGGGTAAGGGTGGGGGGGGATTATTTGGAACAATAAAACACAAGTGGCGTAGCAGTTCTCCAGATGCGCGCTTTGCTTATGGTGGTGCTGGCGAAACTCCAACGACTAGGTATGTTAGGTATGTGACTGCACTATTCTAAAGACAAGAGGTTTTTTCCCTACATACACATCACATGCGCACTCGAAGCATGACAAGGAGCGCAACCGCTCACAACAAGGGATAACCCTCTTTCTTTATGGAGACGACCAGTCTCTTTTCAATGAGGAAGACTTTACTCGGGTCTCGCCGGTGTCTTCACCAACGTAGTCACCAAGAGCCTCCCTTGCATCATCACCTCGATCGCTCGGGAGTGGTCCCATCGCTGTAATGGCCACTGACGCTACCCCGGGCACATCAGGATCGAATCTCGAGGAACGCCTCGCTCAGTTAGAGGCCGGCCTCGCTCAGAAGGATGCGGAGATAACTGCATTTAGAGCGCGTACCGCTCAAAATCCTCCTCCGACAGTGGAAGTCCCGCCTGTGGTCCACACCACTGCTCCTGCAACACAGCCAACGACACTTATTCCAGAGGCTGTACAGCAGATGATTACTGAAACTTTCAAAGCTCTTCAGCTGGGGGCAACGGCCAATTCAAGTACAGGGTATCAGAAAGCCTATCCTGCGTACATCGACCTTGTGCCGTTTCCACCAAACTACCAGCAGCCCCAGTTCTCGCACTTCGACGGAACTGGATCTCCAACTGAGCACATCGCTCATTTTCTTTCTCAATGTGGTGACACTGCTCAAAGTGGACCACTTTTGATGAGGCAGTTCGTCCAAACTCTTCGAAAAGCTGCCTTCACTTGGTATAGCAAGCTCCCACCCAGAAAAATCGAGAATTGGGATCAAATGGAGCGCGCTTTCCTTCAACGCTTCTACAGCACTCAAAAGAGCGTCGGCATCACTGAGTTGACTCAAACGACTCAGCGGAACTCCGAGGCAGCCGCCGACTTCATCACAAGATGGCGCAACCTCAGCTTGCACTGTCCACAAAGCATCTCCGAGCGAGAAGCTATACGCGCATGAACAACTTGAAGCGAGACTCTCCTTCTGCAGGGTGTCAAACCCGAAACCTTCAAGGACTTATCCTCCCGGGCGACAGATATATAGAATTCTCTCGCTCGTAATCCGAAGAGAGATAGACCCAAGAGGCCGGAGCCTAAATCCGACAATAAGACCAAGCAGTCCATGGCTACAACGGTCGTCCAGATGGGTAAAGGCAAGGCGCCAAAAGAGGCTGAAAAGCCTAAGGGCCGAGGTCGTTAAAAGAGCGTCTCGAGAGGTTTGTTTGTTTTTATTCCCGACGACAAGCTCGATGACATTCTCGACGGCCTCCTTGCCGCGAAGCTCATTCAGCTTCCAGAAAGAAAGAAGCCGGAAGAGGTGGATAAGACTGAGAATCCCAAAGTAGGTTCCACCGCATGATTAATCATCCGCTCAAGGTTTTTATTCATTCCTCAAGGTTGGTCGTAGATCAAGAGCTCATCGACAATGGGACCATCCGTATACGCCCCGTAGCCGAGCCATAGCCATCGAAGGAGTCTAAACAGGAGAAGGTCTCAGCCAACTCCACATCCATTGCAAAGATTCCTTCACCATTAAAAGGGTATCGTCCCGCACCAGTCTTAGAATCAGATGAGGATTGTCCTCTCCCATCATTAAGAGACTTGTTGCCTTCCTGTTCCGATGAAGACTTAAACTCATCAGCTTCAGAGGACGAGATGTCTGAGCTTGGAGGTTCCGCTTCTATAATGTTATAATAAATAAAGGTGCCCAGACCTTGCGTCTGCCTTTGCTGGCTAGATGCGGAAGTGAAGGTTCACGCTTGGGCCCTTGACGAGTACTTTTCTTTTAGTTAGACCATAGGCGCTAAAGAAAGGGCGGTAAGCCATGAAAGTTCTAGCTAAAGTGCGATATCCGCCGTTCTTTCGCGCTAAAGCAAGAGAAGTTTAGGTAGGAGTACGTCGCTTCTTTCTTTTTTATATCTGCTGTCCCAGCTGAGTTCCGCTATCAACTAATTATAGTCGCATAGCAAGCGATGTAATAAATCACTGAGATCTTTTTTATTTTAAGTAAATCATAGATAAAGCATTACGGAGGAGCTTCGCTTTCTGCTTCCGTTGGCGCGTTGCAGTAATGAAAAAAAGAATGAGATTGGTTCGGTCTTAAGTCTTTGGGTGAATTCATTTAGGTATCGAAGTTTTTGTTATTGCCATACCTTGCTTGGCAGCAGTGGGCTTGGTAGTAGCATAGGTGGGCCCTCGGGCAGTTAGTTCAGGGCGTAGGGATCACTGTCTCACTGTGATACCCGAAAACTGTCTATGCCCACATTTCATAGTTTTAAAGCGCTGTTTAGTGATTTTCATGTCTTCTGCTACTTTAGGAAGATTCAGACATTAATTTATGCCTTCTTTTAGGCGTCTAGACGCCTTCCCCCAATTCTAGGATGCGTAGTAGCTCTAGTAAGTCCGTAGCTGGATCTGGATCAGGATGCGGAGTTTGAGCTGCGGGGTGAGGGAGAGATGGCTATGTCTATCCCATCCCTTCTTTGGTTCAGTCTTTGGTAGTAGGTGCGATATTGAAGGAGTTAAGGGCAAAGGGCGGGAGCTTTATTCCCACTCCCAGTAGTCTGTCTTCAGTAGTTCGCTTGGAAAGTAGTCTTTCGTAAGCAGGAGCGTAGCGCTTCGCAGGTGAAGGTGCAGGATGTGCTTCTTCCCTTTATAGCGGCTTCTGTCATTTTCACATAAATGTTGTAAAAAATCCTATCTCCCCCTATCTCTACTTCTGCTAACGAACGCTAGAATTGGGATATCGATAAAGAGGGTAGACCGTCGAGGGTTCAACAAAGAAAAGCAATAAAACGGATGCGCGTTAGCGCAACGGCTTTCGCGCTAGGGCGTTAAGCACCTTTTGCTTGTTCGCTAGCCTCTCTACGCCCACTTCTGATCTTCGATCAGCCCTCTCGTTCCGACCACCTTCTGCTCCCAGTCGGGGTAGATGTCTAACCAGGAAGAGATATACATGGCAGCTAGCTGAGACCCCGAATGAATCTCCTGCGCCTGTAGATTCAAGATTGATTGTTCAACCTAGTTGCTCAACCTGGAGAGATTCGAATAGTATTGAATGGGGGGAGGAACCAGCTAATAGTCCTGGATGCCTTGCCTATCCTACGGAAGACTAATCCACATTAGCAGTGGGGTGGAAATGTTGAATTGTTAAGTGGTTTTATGAAACGATGCAAGAATTCGCCCCTATCACGTAAGGCTCGCCCTTATAGCTTATGGGGGGGCACACTCGCAGGAAGCAGACCCATTCGGGAACCAAGCAATGCCTGCCCTGCTAGCTGCCGCGATGAAGTGGGAACCCATTTGTGGGACCCGGGGGATAGAGTTTTTAGCCGATTTGAATATTAATTCAAGGGTGTGGTTTACATATTCATACATAGAAGATGCTCCTGCTTCGATCGAAAAGATTCGTTCATTACGTTCATTAAGTAAGTCGCAACACATTCATTTGTTGATGGGTGAGAGGCAAAGCAGGAGCCCGGAGCATGTGCCAGTGAGGGAATAATGGAGCAAGCAATAGGAAATGGCGCGGGCACCGCCACTAAGACTGAATGAATGCGGGCAAAAGCTATTACTTTCTTGATTCATTTATTTGTTATATACGAAATGAGGTCTTCCCTGTCAGTCACTGGTTCAATTCTTCCATTACTCCTTTCAGTGATGGCTATTCGCTATTCCCCGAACAACTCGATGAATAGGGAACCAAGCAGTCGACCATTCACCGCACCTCGAATTCGAAACCAAAAACATCTGGCGATCGACAACAAAGCGCCTTCCTGATCTTCGACCACCCTGCCGAAAACTTGAACGGAATCGAGGTTTCTTGGCAGCTCCTTCTCGAAACCCGAAAAGAATCCATCGACCTGGCCAACCATCCCTCGCTTTAAGTGAACCGATTAAAGCGGATGAAAGAAGAAAGTTCGGGTAGTCGGGTGCGGTATTTAATCACCCTCCCTTTCCGAATCAATCTACTGCCTCAGAATCCTATGCCGGAATAGTAGCTGTCACCGAATATTTTATTATTATTTTTTTTTTCATTAAAAATATTAGAATACGAAAATCTTGGAGTAGGAGCACCAAAGTCTCATTCAGTAGTTCCCTTTCCTAGCTATCAATTTGAAAATAACATTTCCATTTTTCCATTTCTTCTGAGAAGCATGTACCAAATTCTACTCATTAAATCGAAATAAGGAAATCCCTTTCTTTTTTAAACAGAAAAATCGGTTGGTTTGATAGAAACTGTTAGATCTGTTTGCTAGGAATAAAAAATAGGAGCTCTTGGCCGATGCCGATTCGTATTGAAATGCGGACTCAACTACTCGCTCTACTCGGTATGAGGATGATTGATGTTGCTTCTTGGAATAATGCTGCGCCAAACTGGCAAGCTATCCAGTAGTAGCTAAGAACTACACGAAAAAGCACATTATTAGTACACGGGGCTTTGACCTGCCTGATTGAAGCTCTTTGATTTCAGAAACAACAACTAAACGATATCCAATATATTTGGCACCTCGATGTCGGTTCTTCCTTCTCCACCTGGGGCAGTAGTATTCTGTTCCAAGGGCTGGGGCTGAGAAAGGTATGTATCGATTCCTCCGTCCCATGCCATGCTCCATTTCGTGGCTGGCAGAAAAACGCCTGGGAAATGAGATGGGAATTAGTACATATGGTAGTTATGGAATAGAATAAGATATACTGACTACTTCGCCCATGGTCGATCGGGAACATATTTAAACATCTTCTTCCTCTTACTATGGTTGAGCTGCCTGCCTTTACAGTCGATCGAGCTCACCCTGACTTTTGAAGTCGAAGGGGAAGAACAAACTACTCATAGCACACCCCGGAAGGGAAGATAGATCAGTTATTGTATTGACTCGTAGCCCAGCCTCACCTGATGATGAACGCTTCTTCCGCAAAAGCAGAGGCCGGCCCATCATGATGCCCGCACCTTTTTGCCTTGGGCTTTCGAAATCCGATCTTTACGACTGCACTGATGGAACTGCATCTATAACGGAGACTTTCATTTCAGATCGGTATCTATAACAGTCGCTCGTGAACCGATTGGCAAGGCACTGACCTTTAAAGTCCCTCCCTTACCTCGTAAGTAAGCAGGTACTAAATAAATACCCTAATAAAAAAAATTTTCGTTCGTTTTGAGGGCCTCCATCAACCAGGCCCTGTATCATATAGCCCCGTATCGTCAAACAAAGGAAAACAAACCTCACAAACCAAGGTTGACCTGAGATTTCAAACTTGCCGTCGTGCAATACTAGGGGTTAGTAGATCACTAATTCACTACTGTTTATGGTCAAGTAGTTGGCAAAGAAGATGCTTTCAAATACTAGGGGGCACTCTCTCTCAATCCATACTTCATCTACTCTTCTACTAAGGTTAAGGGCCAGCCCCTAACCACGGCCGGAAACGTCAATGACTAAGAAGGCTAAAAATCTGAAAGCTGGAAGCGGGAGATCACTAACTCTTTATATGAAATACCGGATTAATATCAGTAATTTACCGTACCAAAACCCTTTGACACCTACGCTGCAACCCTGATGTCTTTCAGACTAGCTTAATTGCTTGCCCTACTGGGTCCGTACTAGCCAGGCACCTTACGAAACACACTTTAGAGCGTGCATGAACTGACAAACTTGATTGACAGCATAGCAGATGTCAGGTCTGGTGAGAGTGAGGTACTGAAGGGCGCCAACAATGCTACGATATTCTGTTGCATCAGAGAGAGGAGCACCATCGTATGCAGAGAGCTTTGAGCCAGACGCAAGGGGTGTGGGACATGGCTTGGAGTCTTGCATATGAGTGCGAGTAAGCAGATCCAAGGTGTATTTAGTCTGAGTCAAGACTAGAGAAGTCGATGTACGTTTGGCTTCGATTCCCAAGAAAGAAATGAAATGAATATCACCAAGATCTTTCATGGCGAAGTGTGTACCCAGTCGCTGAATGAAAGAAAGGAGACGAGAAGAGACTGAAGCAGGAAATAAATACCTGAGAAAGATCCAGCTGCGAACTGCTCTGTGGCTGAACAGGAGAGAGGTCAACAGCGGCAAGGATAGGAGACTGATCCATATACGTGCGAGGTTTGGAATCCAACAAGCGAGAAACTTGACTTTGAGAAAGAAGGGGGGCCGCCTCTTCTAAAGGAGGAAGAGGGTCGCGGCATGAAGGTGGGACCGCCACTGGATCGAATCCCTTCCATAATGGAAAAAATGGAATCCTAATACTAAGATAGATAGCGGGGACAAAATGAGCGGCGGAACCGGCCGGCAGCAATGATCTATGTATCGATCGAGGTCTCCTATTCTGAATGAAGTTCGGCCTGGACAAAGAAGATGAGCAGCTCCTTCCTCTTCCTGGTCGCTCATTATTCCCCCTGGCCTACTGGAAGAAGTCAATCCTTGGATCCAGCCGAAGGGTCCACTCGCTAGAGGAAGCTAGGTCGACTTCCAGTTGCTCCCATCCCTCCTCATATAGGTAAAGTAAAGGTCGATCATCCATCATGTTACTGGATAGATCTATTCAGCTCGGAGACAAAAGCAAAAAACCGTTTTTATTAAAATATTTTTTATAGAATTATGCCGGAAGGAGCCAAAAAAGGTGAGCGCCCCTGCGCTAGTAAGCTTTTTGGCTGAGCCCTATCTTGCTGCCTCAGACACCGGCTATGAAGTGGAAGTTGTCTTTGCCTACTGCCTGCTTGGAAGAAGAGAGATTGATATTTTCTAACTGCAGGAAGTGGAAGTAGTGAGTTGACCTTTAGTTCCTCTTGTTCAAGTATCTTTACTTTTTCTTTCAGGGCTTGATGAAGGCTAGAGCTATCTGCTTGAACTGATGGAAGGAAGAACTCCTTGCGTAGCCCTGCCTTAGGGTGGAAAAGTCAAGTGAGACCTTGCAACTTATATACTTAAAAGACTTCCACCGAAAAGAGAGAGTTTCCAAAAGCCAACAGACGAGTGCCCTTACTGAAACCAAGCTTCCGACTTACAACTTGAAAGAAAGATGATCTTTTCAAAGTAGCCTTCCTAACGAGTTCCCTTCCTGAAGCCTGTGCTATCTCAGTTACCCGAAATCAAAAAAATCGGAAGGAAGATTTAGAGATTCAAGGTTGTTAAACAATATTCATCGAGGGAGAAATTCGGAAGTGGAAGGCTCAGAATTCAATAGTTGTCTTTCTTGGGCGGCTAAGAAAGACACCCTCAAGATAGATTGTCTATCGTACGCCTGGCCCCCCGTGTGCCTAACGAGAGAAAAAGCAAGGAAAGAGCTTGACTTAAAAGCTGGTAATGTCTTTAAATCTCTCAAAAGCCGACTAGTTTTTCAATCAACCGCACTTACCTTTAGAGCTGGAACGGAAGGACATATTGATTCTCTGACCTAAACCAACTATCCGAAAAGTGCCTACGCCCTTCCCGAAAGAAAGAGGGAATTCCTGATCTTCTCAAGAACTGAAGGACGGAAACGACCGAACAAGGAAATTCTCTGAGATGTCCCGCTAACCGTAATCTTAAAGAGTTGTTGTGATCTTCTCTGCTTTCCCGGAAAGTGGAATTCCTAATCCGCTTGCTACCCGAATAACTGACTTAACTGACGAGCGTGTACCTGCCGAGACAAAGCATAGAGCTTGCTGGCTATTTGCTTCACAC
>QWCI01001645.1_pt1 | contig 11531 bp, 12 predicted proteins | sample 1972541 | NCBI WGS metagenome assembly QWCI01 (sample SAMN09866712, study PRJNA288562) | Human oral metagenome isolate term3_saliva, whole genome shotgun sequencing... | isolation source: mouth | host: Homo sapiens | place: USA: California | reverse complement strand
TGTCTTAATGTATTATTCGGCTATGTTTGAACAAACATCATTCATTTATGGTAAAAAACAAGATGATGGAACTGTTATTCATGAATATTGGGAAAAGCAAGATACGAATAAGCCATTTAATAAAGAAACTAATCCATACATTAAAAAAGACGAAGAGGCTTCATATATTGAAATAGATGCTAATGACAATTATAGTGTTATTGGAAGAAATTTTAAGTATGTAATACCTTTTAGTATTTTCGAATCCATTCAACGAGGAATAATGGAAAATTGTAAAAAGAATAATGCTGAATATAGTGAAAAATTTTGTAATTGGCTAACTGAAAGTGTTGGGCGTTCAGGATGGATGGCTCGAGGTTGGGCATATAAAGGGCTTTATCGTGGATAGTTGTAACACAATTTAACCATCTAAATTTTGGTTATAATGAAAAATGAAGTATAATTTTAATGTAAATAAAATAATATTGATTATGGCAAAAAAATTTAAAGTTAATGACCGTGTGCGTGTAATCGCCACGGGTGAAAGTGGAGTTGTTAAAGGTCGTGAGATTCTGCCTGTGGAAGGCAGTAAACGTGTTAACATTGAGTACATCGTTAAGGTTGGTGATGGCTTTAGTAATTGGAAGACTTTTTCAAAGAAAGAACTTGAATCTGTACGAAAGGAAGAGGAAGAACCTCGTGTATACACGAAGGTGTATGATGTAGTAGATGGTTATAAGATTACCTTGTTTGCTAAGGTTTATAATCATAAAGGAGAGAACGATTTCTTTTCTTACAGTTATCGTGAACTAAAAATTGGTTATTCCATTTATAATCCTGATGATGAATATAATGAACAGATTGGTGTAAAGATTGCTCGTAAGCGTTCACGTTTGTCTCCTTTCTGTCGTTTGACAAGTGACTTCAACGGAGAGTTTAATAAAGAAACTGTTGAGGCAATTATGGACGTTAAAGCAACGTATATCAAAAATCATTTTGATAAGTTTATTCAAAAGCAAAATAAGTAATTTTGATTTCATAAACACTTATAAATGAGAAAAGCACCTCTGATCGAGGTGCTTTATTTTTACTTAAATTTAAGTATTGTTAATTTTTCTTTAAAGTAATTGTAAATTGTTTTAACATTAGTTGTTCCGCAAACATCAGAGCCAAACATAAATAAAAAGCCTAACAACAGACCAAATATGCCTAATATCTTATAAAGCATTAATGTTACAACAACAATAAGGAATGTTGTAGTGTTTTTTCCTTTTAAATTACCTTTTAAAAAGGAAAGAAAGTTAATAAATTTATCCATTTTTTTTAAGTTTTATAACATACATAAATATTATATAATACTTATAATTAAAAGAAATTCGTATTATAAAATGACTGTTAGAAAAGGAACATTAAAAGATACAATCAAGGGAATCGTACGTAAAGTACTTAACGAAAGTATTAATGCTAACCACTACAATCAATATCAGATAAATAAACGCAAAAATGCCTTATATGAAGCCATGATGGATGGTTTCTCGTTTGATAAGTTAAGAGGCCAAAGTTTTGCGAATAAAGTCAAATACTGTAAACAAATGTTTGGTGGCCAAATTGGCGGTGGTTCTTCTCGTATCGTTTTCCAAATTGATGACCATTGGGTCTTGAAACTTGCTCGGAATAATAAAGGTATTGCACAAAACGAAGAAGAGTATCGTATTGCGTCTGATTTATATGCAACTCCATTGGCAGTAAAAGTTGATGAAAATCGTTCAGATACTGAAAATTATGAATGGCTTGTTTCAGAGTATGTGCTGCCTGCTAAACAACAAGACTTTAAACAATGCTATGGTATTGATTGGAATGATGTTGTTGATTACATAAAAGACCTTAGAGATGGTGGTGGGGATGAATTTTTTGATAAATATTCAGAAAATGAAGATGCGTGTGATTTATTAAATGATCTCCACGATTATTACGCCAATTATAACGGAGCAATTGGTGATGCAGAAAGAATTTGTAATTGGGGGTTATCAAATAGAAATGGTTATCCTGAATTAGTATTACTTGATACGGGGGCTTCAATGGATGTGATAAGAAAATATTACACGTAAGCAAAATATGAATACCGTCAAAAAAAGACGGTATTTTTTTTGTTTTGACAATGTTATTCAGTATAATGATTAAAAAATAGATTTTATATTATGAGTAAAATAACTTTTAGAACTGTATTGGTTGTTGGTAATAATGCAGATGAGCTTATTAAAAAATATGACCTTGACACTAAGGTTGAGCCTTATGTTAAACTTAAACGTTCTGATGCAGGGAAGGTTCAAAAATCCCATTTAAAGTTTATTGATAGTATTCTAACATCAGATAAGATTGTGCTAACTGAACGTCAGCGAGAAGTTTATAAGAATATCTATCTTGACATTAAAGATATGGACGAGGGAGAATACTTTGAACAAGCTACAAGGGATTGCACATATGACCCCAATAATGGAGATGCATTAACAACTGTCAATCCAAATGCTTTTTATCAACATGCAATGAACCCACAAAAGCGTCTTGATGCAACGGGAGAGGAACATGATTTTGCTAACCCATTTATTCTATTGCCAGAAGAAGGTGAAGATGAAGGTGAAATTATTTCATATACCGCCAAGAAATCTGAGATTGATTGGAAATTGGTGTTATGGTTATCTTGATGATAAAGGTTATAAAGAACTTGACCACACAATCAGTGATAAAGAGTGGGTGAAGACTTTTTATGATAGATTCATTAAGCCACTGAAAGACGATGATATTCTTTCACTCTATATTGTACGGTCAATAGATTAACAGAAAAATATATTATGAAATTACTTGATTTATTTACTAAAGATATGCTCCCGTATTGAAGTAATAACTACTTAAAAAATAATCAAATTTTTAAAATTTGCATTACGAATGCTAAGTTAATAGGTATTCGAATAAGTTAAATTAAACTTGGTAGGAACCAATGGTGAATTAATTGAAAAATAGAATGTGATTTATGATAATACAGAGTAAGTACACAAAGGCATTTCATTCAATGGATATAACGCGTAAGAAGTTTGACGTGTTATACAACTTTGCTGTGCGTATTCGGAATCATAAAAACAAGGTCTCACAACACGTTAATGAACATTTACTACATTACCTTGATTGCCGTAAGTTCCAATTTCTAAAGGAAATAAGAGAACAATTTAAGGGTGTAATATCAAGCTCATTCTATGATAGGCTTTATACAGATGTATTTACATGTTATCAGAACAAATTTGATGCAATTCAAAGAAAACTTAAGTTTGAAGTGGCTGAGTTTAATGGTTTTGAGTTTTATCAACGTGATTCAAAGAATCATAAGAAAGGTGAGTTGAAAAGAGTTCTTCTTAAGAAGAAACAAACGCCATTATCCAATTGTCTCACTTACCTTGCAAGGTACGGCAATGAAGGTATCATCAATTATATTAAGGCAAATATCGATAAGTGTGATGCCAAGAAACGTGAATTTTATAACAATATATTAAGATGTTGTGAGAAATTTGGATTTGAACGTTTGTATAATTTAGCATTATCAAAAAGAAATCGTATTGTTCAACGTTATTCTGAATTTCCTATTGAGTTCAAGTCTCTATCCTTCGGTGGTAGAAGTAGGAAAAAGCAAATCATAGATTTCAACAAGAGGTTTGGTTTAAAAATTAATTCTTTTATCAGTCTTAGCGGATTTGATAGAAAATCCTTTGATATTCCCGTTAAATACCATAAAGGTTATCATGGTAATATGAGAGATTATAGGAAAGATAACCCTGAATATGAATACGTTATAACATTCGATGAAAAAAATCATCAAGTAAAGGTAAACCTTTGTAAGGATGGTGAAAGATACATTCCTGAACCAAATGGTAAAACTATTGGTATTGATGTTAATTGCAAGCATAACTTATTCAGTTTATCCAATGAAACAACCTACGATTATGATAGGAAGTTAGTTAATGATTATTGCAAGTTATTACGTGACATTGATTTAGTTAAATCTAAGGATAAATCCTATTCCATTGGTAAGAGGAAACAACGTAAGCTTGATAAGCTAAAGGAAAAGGTCATTAAGTTTGAGCAACAAACCATATCCACAATGTGTAAGGATATAAAGGCACAAGGATTTGGCCATGTTGTAATGGAAAATCTTGATAATGGATTTGGTAAGTGTTATGTTACAGACAATGACAACAAAAATATAAATTATAATCGTAAGGTTAGCTTTCTTGGTTTGAGTAGTTTAAAGCAAGAGGTTGAACACATTACAAGGAAGTATGATATTGCTGTTTCAACCGTTCATTCAAGCTATACCTCTAAAATGTGTCCAATGTGTGGCTGCATCAATGATGGTAATAGATTAACTCAAGAAGAATTTGAATGTGTTGAATGTGGTCATAAAGATAACGCCGATTTCAATGCAGCTAAAAATATAAGGAACAGAGTGCTTGTAACCGTGTTACGAGAATCGCTCTTAAAACAATTGGATAATGGTGCGTATGAACCTTGTTCACTTAATCGTTCGAAGGTTAAGGATGTGCTATTATCGTTTCGAAGAACTTTACAAGAATTTGTAAGGAGTGAATGTATTGAAAGTGGTTTAACCACTTTTGGCTATATTTAATTCTTCGGATATATGATACGTTATCACATGATGCTTCACAACACCTTAAATAAGGATAAAAAGGGTCAAGAAAGCGATTTTTCAATGTTGTTGAATGGTACTGTTCCATTCGATGATATGCTTCTTTTAAAGGAATGTGACATGCGTGGTTCTATTAACGATGAAAACGATGAGAGGTTTATAACCAATTGCATTAATGAGATTGTTACGGCAAAAAACGAGTTTATTGAACAAGGTAAGCATAAAAAGTGGGATGATGTTGATGAACACAGTGCTAAAATGTATGTAATGATTGGAATCCCCGGTAGTGGAAAATCTACTTATGCGGAGAAATTAAGTGAAGTGATTAAATGCTCTGACTTATCTTCATTACCTATTATTAGCCGTGATACTATACGTATTGAACTTGGTTTATGTAATGAACATGAAAAATACGTTGGTACAAAACAAGAAGAAAAAAAGGTGACAAAGTTGCTTGAAGAGAAGATGAAAAATATGGCTTCTGTCGGTAAATCTTTTATCATTGATAATACATCATTAAAGAAAGTATATCGTGATGCATATTATAACACTATCAAAGAATTTAATGTTGTTCCAATCTTTGTTTATGTTGAAGCACCATCTTTGAAAGACAATTTTGCTCGCAGATATGGCCAAATTGATGAATCAATAATTCAACATATGTGGGACACTTTTGAGTTTCCAAATAAAAGTGAATGTTATGAACTGTGGCTTGTTGAACAAAAAAACGACACCACATATAAGATTTAATATGTTTTAACCGTCTTGTATTTGTTATACCGTTTCTTATGGAGTATAATATTGATACAATAACTAATTAAATAAGAATATGGATAATAAAAAAATGATTTTTCAAGTAGAAGGAAACACTAATGATTTATTGCAAGTTTCATCGGAACATAATATGAAACGCACGAGTTTGGTACATTTTAATCCCGTTTCAAAAGAAATTGGTGAAGAAGTTATCACGGTTTCAATTGATTCAACTAACGAAGCTCTAACATTCCCAATCTTTGATGAAATGGTAAATAAGAAGATTCGTGTAACGGTTGAAGTAATTGATTAACTACTATGACGCAATGAAAATATTTAAAACAGAATCTGATAACATATTTTTTGCGGGTGATATACATGGAAATTTTGATTTAATCAACACGTCAATAAACCACTATAAGATTGATAATTGCTGTATCATTATTTGTGGTGATATTGGCATGGGGTTTCAGAAAGAGAAATACTATAATCAAACATTTACTCATATTTCTAAGTCTCTTAAAAAACGAAACGTACACTTATATATGTTTAGGGGAAATCACGATGATCCAAAATATTTTGATGGTAAACATTTCAAGAACTTTGAGTACATTCATCTTGTTCCTGACTATAGTGTTATACAATCTCCTTCAAGAAATATTTTATGCGTCGGTGGAGGTATCTCAATTGATAGAACCATGCGTAAGATTGGTATGGATATGAGGGTAAATGATTATATGCGTCATCATACTTGTACCGTAGATATTGCTCGTCAAAAAATTAAACAAACATATTGGGAGGATGAACGAAATATTTATGATGAGGGTGAATTGTCTCAATTAGAAGCCTTAGGTGTTAAGATTGATACAGTATGCACACATACAGGGCCTTCATTTACTTATCCGCTGACAAAAGAGAGTATTTCTAAATGGATCCAAATGGATGGTGATTTAGAGAAGGACCTAAATGATGAAAGGTGTGTTTGTGACCTTATCCTTAACTATCTAAAAGAACACAGCCATCCATTAACAAATTGGTATTATGGACACTTTCATTATCATAAGGTTGAAATAATTGATGGGGTTAAATACACTTTACTCGACATGAATAGAGATTATTTAGACTTAGCTTAAAAGAAAGAGAGGTAATCCTCTCTTTTTTTTGCTTTATATGAATATGATATTTATAATAAAGAATTTTTAAAACAAATGGGAAGCTTATGTAGAAATATAACTGTCACATTGAGTGGTGATGTTTCAGGCCAATATACAGGAAATGGAAATATAATACTCCAAGCAGCCTTGAAATATAATGATAAGTGGTTGCCAAAAGGAGCGACAGGAGATAATGGTTTACCATGTTGTAACTATCTTTTATTTTATGTATTACAAGATTGTGGCCTTATAAAAGAAATTAAAACCGCTAATGAGTATTGTGATATGCTTTCAAAAGACTCTCGTTTTGTGGAAATTAAATATGCAAATGGAGAAAAAGCTCTACCAGGTGATATAATGTGTGTTAAACGACCAAATAGCTCAGGTCATAATATGATTTGTGTTGAAGTTGATGAAAACGGTTTAATTACAAAAATAATACAAACAGGTAGTAGCAGTGACCCTAAGGGTAAAAACCATGTTAGAGTTTCAACAAATTGGTGTAAGAAGGGACAAAAAGATTATCCAAATCTTCACGTATTTAGATTAAAAGCATAAAAGCTACCTCATAATGAGGTGGCTTTTTTTATCTACAATATTCTTTATATTTTCTAATTATCTTTGGAACATATTGAATGGCTTCTATTGTAGTTCCATATTTACCCGGTTTTCTTTTTGCCCATTCATTACCTGTGGTAGAGCTACCATCGTGATATTTCTGCAAGGCCATTGCGATTCTATCATTATCAGTCTTAGCATTTTTGCATTCATCAAGATGTTTTCTCATAATATATTCATAAGCTAAGGTTGATTCCCGTGGATTAGTCGTTGGCTGACAAATATTTGTTGGCCAATATTTTTCAATTATTTGCCACATACTTAAAGCACTACTTCTACCGTTATTAGGAGGATTAGGTTTTATTCCTGACTCTACAAATGCTTGTGCAGCAACAAGCCTCCAATCCAATCCAAGCCTCTTAGCAGTGGCTTTAAAAAAACTATCATAATCTGATATATATCTTCCACCTTCTCCTTTCCAACCCCAATTTCCGCTCATATCTAACTTTTGATTGCCAATAGATAATACAGTTCCACTTCCACCACCACTTAATGGATTGGCAGCGTCACCACTTAAATTAAGAGTTATATTTCTACATAAGCTTCCCATTATTAAATGTCATTATTATTCATTATTTTAATAGCCTCTATTAATTGGGCCGACTAATAAATAAGTCCTCTATTAATTGGGTCAACAACCCGCCCTCCTTGGACTTTCTTCTCAACTTCAATTGAAATAATTTGGGCGATTGATCTAACAAATTCAGGATTGTTTGTTAATTCACGAGTAATATCTGTTGAACCACCATTTCCATTTACTTTAATACTACCATTGATATTAATCTGTATTGGAGCAACTTCTAATTTACCATTATCAGTCTTTTGTGATTGAGAACGATGTGGGGCTTCCATAACTTGTGAGTTATAAGACATTGGACGAGGTGAAACTTGACTACTCAACGTATCAGGGCTACTAATAGAACTAACAGTATCAAGCATTTTGTCAATTGGCCCGTCCTTCTTTGCTGCTAAAACTTGGTCATTATTATCAATTTTAGTTATTTGTCCATTTTGAGAAACAACACCGTCACGCATCCTTGTAATGGCAATATCAGCTACAGTATTAGGAAGAGCGTTGATTGGGGTAAAGGCATTTCTACCTAGATTTTTTACCAAAGTCATGTACCATGGGTCTATTTTAGGTTTATTTGGGTCATTACCAATAACAAAAGGATCTTTTTCCTTTTTCCCTAATTCAATTAATTTCTTTTTTAACTCAGGTTGTTTTTCTATAAATGTATTTAATTTTATGAGTTCTGAGTCTTCAAATTCCCAATAACCATCCCCCCATTCACCTAATTTAGTATCAACTTTTTCATTTATTCCATTTTTTTTAAAATAATCATTAATTAAGTCAATTTGTTTATCTGTTGCTTTAGATTTTTCTTTAAAAAATCCATATTCCTTGCCTCCTGCTTCGCCTCGTATTGCGGCCATCTCAGCCTTAGTTTTAGCAATTTCCGCAATCATTTCGCTAAAAGAAGTAGAAATTAAAGTGTTTACCTTAGATAACGTGCTTGAAATATTTTTCCCCTCAGTCAAGATATCTTGTTGGGCACTATCAATATTTGAATTGCCTTGTTCAAATAGACTTAGCATTGTTTTTTGTGAATCAGTCGCAAGTGACATGTTTGTACTAAAGATATCAAGATATACTTGATATCTTTTATTGAAATCATCTACAACATTTTGAATACGCGTTTGTTCTTCTTTCATCCATTGTTCATAACCATCATTTTGTAATCTTGCAATATTCTCTTGTTGTGTCCCAGTCAGTCTTGTCATCATGTCTCTTATATTAGCAACATAGTTAACTAATTTTTCTTCATTATCTGTGGGTTTTAAATGATCTAAGTCTTGTGGGGATAAAGTTGAAACAGATTGGTCAACATTGTTATCCATTGTTACTTTCCATTCACCATTTACTAAACGTGCTTTATTCGTTATAAGAGCTTTATCCTCATCTGACCATTTATACTTTCCATTAAGTTCTTTATTTACTATATTTCCTTTAATCATTTGACGTGCTTGATTAAGAAGATCTTTATAGTCTTGACCCGTTGCTTCCGCCATTGCTCTCACTTTCATTTGTGAAAATCCACTAAAGTCAACCTCTCCCGTCTTACTATTAAATGTACCTTCACCAACAAGCATCTTATTCAAACGTTTAGCTAATGAAGATGGGTCATTAAATGCCTCATAAGCCATCGCCAATGGATCAGCACCCATTGCATAATTACCTCCAAGTACTTGAAGTTTAGCTGACTGTTCAATGATACCCTCTAAGCCACCTGTTTGTACTTTATCAAGAATATTATCAAGTGACCCCATGTTAAATCTAACATTTTGTGCCCATTTAGACATCTCCATAAGAGATTTTAGTCCTCCTTTAAATTGAAATTTTTCAGCTAAACGAAGATTGGATTGTAAATCTTTAAAATATTTTCTAGAATTTAGTCCTATTTTAGAAACACTCTTGTACATTTCAAAGAACATTTCATTACTATCAGACACTGAATGATTAAATAATTCCATGCCTGCTGTTAATTGGCTTGAAAGCCCATCTTGACCAACAAGTTTATCAAATGCAAAGGATGAATCAAAATCTTCTGTTGTAAATTGAATATTACGTCCAGTTGTCTCAATATATTCATTTTGGATCTTTTGTGCATCTTCCATGGTTTTCCCCCATTTTGCAATGGTAATTTGAGTCTGAAACATTGAACGCTTAAACGTATCTAATTGTTTTCCGGAAAAACCAAGATTAATACCCATATCATTAGCAGCAGCCTCAGCTTTTGTTAATGCCCCTTCTACATGTTGTGCAAGTTTTAAAAATGCTTTTTGAACATTAGCGGCAGCTTGTATCCATTCTTTTTGAACTTCTTGGTTATATTTTAATTCTGCTTCTGTTATGTTCTTTTCATTTTCAAGTTTCATAACTTGTAACTTACCTTCAAATTCTGTTTCAGTAGTCATTACACCTACAGCCCCCTCTGCAACTGCTGCACCTACTTCAGCTGTTTGGCCAGGGGCTTTACCTAGACTAATCCCTAAAAATGACGCATTATCTGCTCCATGTCCTACTATTTTAGCCCCCTCAGCAAGAAAAGTAACCAAAGCTTGTGTTTCTCTTGCATTTAAGTTATCTAAAGTAGCCTTATTTTTTGCAATACGGACATCTTTTGTGTTTTTATTTTCTAAGTTAAGTCTTTCCTGTTCTAGATTAAAAATTTTAGATTGAGCACTTATATCAATTAAATTTGATGCAGAGGCATATGCACCTTCATTTATACCATCTATAAGATTTGAAAGAGAAGAGTCTATTGCCGAAGTATATGCTTTTGCTTGTAATTGTGCTGCTGCTACTGCTGTTTGGCCAAGTTTATCAATATCAGCCATCAACAAATCTGCTTTGGCAGAAATTTTTTCAATTTGTCTTTCATATGATATTGTTTTCCACTTAATAAAAGAATCAACTATTACTGAAATACTTTTATTAAAATAAGTCATTGCAGTTTCAAAAGTAGATTTATCATTTTTTGTTGCTTCATTTCTACTAACTTGTTGAGCAATTTCATTGGGGGTCATATTAGTCCCATAATTACGTTCTAGTCGAGACATTGCAGCATTTTGCCTGGATTGATTTAATATTTCTTGAACTCTCAGTTCGGCTCTCATTATTTCTAATTTCTGCTTTTCAGCTTCATTAGCTTTTTCAATTTGATCACCAATTTCATCAATTGCATTACCAAGTATTCGTATCTCTTCATTAGTCATTTCGACAATTTTCGCATCTTTAGACTCAAGCATTTGTTTTTTTGAGCCTCGCCTTTTTGGTAGTAGTCTTTCTGACGTTTCTTCTTCTGATGTTTGATTTTTTGGTCTTTGTTTTTTTGACATAATAAAAACCTATATTCATTTTTATAAATATTATGAATATAGGTTTAATCTACGATTTTTCAACTAAAAAACATTGAACCAATATTAATTCCACAAAAAAACCAACAAACAAGCCACATGATTAAAAAAGCTAAAGTTAATCCGATAATAGCAGGAAAACAACCAGTACCTTCTACATCTTTATAATCTGACTGTGGGCGAAATTCATGGCCACAATTATAGCAAATTCTTGCCGATGGTGATAGTGTATTTCCACAAAAAGGACAATGCATGTTAAATAAATTTTAATTTGTTATACATATAATTTTTTAAGTTCAATATAATCATACTCAGAAAACATGTTTTTTCCAAATTAAATCGGATAAATTTTTCATATAATCGTTCATATCATTCAATATTAACTATAATTTACAGAAATTTTACCGGTTTTA
>QWCI01005357.1_pt1 | contig 11532 bp, 13 predicted proteins | sample 1972541 | NCBI WGS metagenome assembly QWCI01 (sample SAMN09866712, study PRJNA288562) | Human oral metagenome isolate term3_saliva, whole genome shotgun sequencing... | isolation source: mouth | host: Homo sapiens | place: USA: California | reverse complement strand
AGATTTATTTTCTATTAATTTCATTATTAATAGCAGTATGACAATTCCCCAGACGATACTCATTATAGTAATGGTTTGATACCACCAGAATATAAAAGGGGTAAAAGAGCCTATGATAGCGATAGATCCCGATAATACGTATTTATTGGGAAGAAATTTTAACGATAGAAAGTATATGCTTAATAGCAATGATGCTAATAATAGCCACCATTTAAAGGCAAAAGCAAACTCGAAAGGAACTATTAAAAAGGCAAGATTTTGAGGTCGGAATATTGTTGACCATTCTTTGTATGGTGCATCAGACACAAGGCTCATATTCTTGCCAGAATTGCCAAAGTTCTTGTTTGTCAGTGGATATCCAGCTTCTTTTTGTGCAATTGTGAATTGTGTAACGACCAGCCACTCGTCGCTGCGAATAGGTCGAGCTTCGCCTGATATGAGATTAGATGATTTACCATTAAGGAAAGAGTCATAATATAAGCCAAATGAAGATCCAGATATCTTAAATCCTGTCGCAAAAATTAGACAAAAGATAATAGTAGACGGGAAAATCCATTTTTTATACGAATCGTCTTTTAATTTTGTAAAAATAGAACGTAGAACTTGCATAACATTTATTAGTATACAATAAAAATAGCAAGTATAAAGATTGTGTTTTTTGAGAACAAGTCTAAAAAACGAAAAATAAAAAATGAGTGATGTGCTATAATTGTTAAAGATAGTAAGAATGTAAGGAGGCTACGTAATGATAAACATCGCATCACCCGTTATAGAGGAAGAGGAACGTCGGGCGGTAAATGAAGTTATAGAGTCAGGTATGCTGGCTCAGGGTCCAAAAGTCGCTGAGCTTGAAGAAAATTGGGCTAAATATTGTGGAGTGAAACATGCTTTAGCTGTGAATAGCGGTACAGCTGCTATTCACTGTGCTTTATATGCTGCAGGAGTTGGTGAAGGCGATGAAGTTATCACTACGCCATATAGCTTTATTGCTACGATCAACCCTATACTAATGTTGGGTGCTCGACCAGTTCTTGTAGATATAGATGAGGAAACATTTAATATCGATGTTTCAAAAATAGAAGCAGCTATTACAGACAAAACTAAGGCTATAATTCCAGTTGATTTGTATGGTCAACCTTGCGATTGGAAGGAATTGCGAGAAATTGCAGATAAGCACGAACTAAAAATTATTGAAGATGCATGTCAGGCAATTGGCGCAGAATATGACGGCGTGAAAACTGGTGCCTTGGGTGATTTTGGATGTTTTTCACTGTATGCTACAAAGAATATTATGTGTGGTGAAGGTGGCGTTGTTACCACTAATAGTGATGATGCTGCGGCTGCTATTCGCTCATTCAGGCAGCACGGAATGACTTCATCTTACGAGTACGCTGATTTGGGATATAACTATCGTATGTCAGACTTGCACGGTGCTATCGCCGTTGAGCAATTAAAGAAAGTAGAAGACTTTACGAATAGGCGACAGCATAACGCTAATATGTTAAATGAAGCGTTGGCTGGAATTGAAAAGATAGTCTTACCGAAGATTGCAAGCAACAGAAATCACGTATATCACCAATATACTATTTTACTAGATAAGGGTATACGAAGAGATGATTTTATAGCTAAATTAAGAGAAAAAGGAGTTGGTGCTGGAGTTTATTATCCAAAACCGTTGCATGTATATCCACATATTTCAAAACTTGGATATAAAGCGGGAGATTTTCCTGTTGCCGAAGATTTGGCTGCAAGAGTCGTGTCTTTGCCTGTTCATCCAAAAGTTACAGATGCTGATATTGAAGTAATTGCTAGCGCAATTAAGGAAGCCGTAAATGACTAATAATAAAGAAGGTAAGATAAGGGTTGCTGTCATTGGCACTGGAAATATGGGGCGCAATCATGTGCGTAATTATTTCATGCTTCCAGAATCTGAGCTAGTGGCAATAGCAGACGTTAATCCAGCCGCAAAATCGTTAGCTGACGAATACAAAACAAAATTCTTTACTGATTACAAGGAAATGCTTGAGAAAGTTCATCCAGATGCCGTGTCTGTGGTTGTGCCTACTCCATTTCATCTTGAAGTTGCAACTGAGGTGATGTCTCGAGGTATTAATTGTATGCTTGAAAAACCAATTGCATCTTCGGTGGAAGAGGCTGATAAACTAATTGCTTGTGCTGAGGAAAATGGAGTTACGTTTACAGTTGGTCATATAGAGAGGTTTAATCCAGTAATTAAGAAGCTGAAACAGATGATCGATGACAATGCTATAGGCGATATAACCTCGGTAGTATGTAAGCGTGTTGGTGGTTTTCCTGCTGTTGAGCCAAAAACGGATGTAATTATTGACCTTGCAGTTCATGACGTTGATATAGTTAATTATCTATTAGGACAAAAACCTAAAGCTATTCATAGCCACGGATCGCGTACTCGTCATAGTAAAAAAATTGATTCAGCAGAAATATTAATGGATTATGGTAGAGCGTCAGGATTTATTCAGGCTAATTGGCTGACTCCAGTAAAAATTCGCACCATTGCACTGACTGGATCGTTAGGTTATCTAGAGGCTAATTATATAACACAGGAGCTTACATATTATAAACATAATATGAAAGAAATTCAGAAAGATGGATTTACTGAATTTGTTTTGCAGGTTGGTGATCCAGAAAAGCGTGTAATAAAAGTTGATTTTGAAGAGCCTTTAGCTGCTGAACTGAAAGCTTTTATGGCTAAATCTATGGGCAGGACGGCATCAATTGTTGATCCGGTAGATGCGCGCGAAGCGTTAAAAATATCATTAGAGGCTGTTGCGCCTTTTGACGTTAAATAGGAGGATAATATGAAAAGAATTTTAGTAACAGGTGCTGGCGGATCGCCTTCTGCAAACTTTATTCGATCTCTTAGGGCTGCGGATGAAGAATATTACATTGTTGGCACAGATGCTGATAAATATTATTTACAGCGTGCTGAAGTTGATGTTAAATATCTAGCACCGTTGGCAAACGACCCAAAGTATATTGATTTTTTGAATTACATTATAGAGAAGGAAAATATTGAGTTTGTACACGCTCAAAACGATGTTGAGGTTGGGTTTTTGAGCGAGAATCGAGAGAAAATTAAAGCCAAAACATTCTTTCCAGCCAAGGAAACCGTTAAAATCCTTCAAGATAAGTTTGAGTCGTTTAAGCTATGGGAGAAGGCCAGTATTAAAGTTCCTAAGACTAAACTAATTGAAGGTAAAGATACTGATTTAGATGCTCTATTAGAGGAGATGGGTGGATCTATGTGGATTCGCGCAATATCAGGAGCTGGTGGTCGTGGATCTCTTCCAGTTCACGATGTTAAGACTGCTAAGAACTGGTTAGATTTCCAAGAGAAAAACGGCTCTTGGTCTGGTAATTTTACAGTATCAGAATTGCTTGAACCAGAGACGGTTACTTGGATGTCGTTATGGAAAGATGGCGAGTTAGTTGTTGCCCAGGGACGCAAGCGCTTATATTGGGAGTTGTCAAAAATTTCTCCATCAGGTGTTACTGGTGCTACTGGAACGGGATTGACTTACTCGGATGCTGAACTTGATGATATTGCTCGTAGGGCTGTGTTGGCTGTTGATAGTAGACCAGATGGTCTATTTGGTGTGGATATGGCTTACGACAAAAATGGTGTACCAAATCCAACAGAAATTAATATTGGCCGATTCTTTACGACTCACGAATTCTTTACACAAGCGGGTCTTAATATGCCTGAAATGTTTGTTAAGCTTGGCTATGGTGAAGAGATTCCCGCGATTGATAACAATACCAATCCTCTACCAGATGGTTTAGTATGGATTCGAGGAATGGATTTCCGACCAGTTTTGTCGGATATGGGAGTTGTAGAAGAGAGCGTTGCTCAGCGTGATCGTATCCTTAAGGAAATATCATAGGTGAAAATTCTCGTTACTGGCGTATCTGGTTTTGTTGGCAGGCGTTTTTTGGAAATGGCGCCTGCCAGCTGGGAGATAATTTGTTTAGGCAGATCTAATATTGATTACGATGATGTTAAGTGGGTTGAATGCGACTTGTCTAGTAAGGAGAGCTCAAAGATAGCTGCTGATGTATTGGCTGATAAAGAATTCGACGTTATAGTCCATTTGGCGGCTTTTGTGCCAAAAAAATCTATCGAAGACAGTTTAGAGAAGTGTAGCGAAGTAATTGCTCAATCATTTGCGCAAAAAAATAACAAAGAGCTTACCATTCTGCGATTTTCAATAATGTATGGCGGATATGACCCAATTGCTAGGGCTATCCCTAACTTTATTAGGGCGGCTAAGTCTGGAGATAATCTGACTATCAATGGTCCACTAGTTCTTCGCGATTATGTGCATATTGACGATGTAGCTAGTAGCATTATATGCGCAGTTAATTCGGCGGGCGCTGGAATAATCAATATTGGGACAGGTAGGGGAGTCTCTATTAAAGAAACAGCGGAGTCAATTATTAAAAGCATGCGATCGAGTAGCTGTATAAATATTATGTCTGATAGCGGTGGTTGCGATATAGTGATTGATATATCAAAGGCGGAGAGTCTACTTGATTATCATCCTAAAGTGTTCTTTCCGGATAAGATTAAGGAGATGGGTGATCTCTATGAAAATTGCAAATAGAAATATATTTATAGATTTTGACGGTACTTTGGTCGATATTACTCCTCGTCATTATAGAGTATATAAGAAGTGTGTCGAAAAAATGGGCGGCACACCTCTTGATCGGAAGAAATATTGGGAATTGAAACGTGATAATATTTCCTGGAATGAATTATTGTTGATAAGTGGGCTTGAGGTAAATAATAGGGATGATTATCTCGAATTATTTATTGATCGCATAGAATCGTTGGAGGAATTGTATAGAGATGAGCTTTTTGCAGATAGCTTGTCTGCGCTAAAAAAGCTATCATCGAATGGTAATAAGCTATACTTACTTAGCTTAAGACGAAACTCAGACGCTCTAGATAAGCAGATTGAAAAGTTGGGAATTGGGTGCTTTTTTGAGAAAATTTTATCAGGACATAGTGACACAAAAGAAGGTACATTATTAAAAAAGGCAGATATAATTAAACAAACAATAGATAATCCCGGAGACTCTATTATTATTGGAGATACTGAAGCTGATGTTGCTGCGGCTCAGCAGCTCAACGCGACCAGTATTGCTCTTTTGAGTGGAATTCGTAGTAAGGAGTTCTTGAAATCAATGGAGCCAGACTATTTAGTTGACGGTATTGGTGACGTAGCTAACATTAATCTTTAGTCTGGTAATCTATTTCTTAAAGTTATTATTTTCATTGGATACGTCGATTGTAAGAGCTGTCAACGTTAGCTGTATTCCTAGTATAAACGGTAGTACAGCTAACATTACGCTGCCTGCGGTCGGTGACTGGTGGGCGAATAGCTTAACATATAACAGAAATATAGCCAATAATAGCGATATTATTAAGAAAAACATACCTGTAAATAAGAATAGTGCTACGGGATGAAAACCATATAATACATACTTATAATAAATTCTGCGCCAGAATCCTTTCCATACAGCCTTTAGATTTCTCCAGGCTGTCGGGATTAGTTTGATGGTTGATTTTTCGTCGCCGTAATGTGCTGGTACAGCATGGTCAATGACTTTAGCGTTAGCTATCGACAGAGCAGTCAGCATACTAGTTTCGTAATCATAACGTTTTTCTACTATAGAAAAATCGACTTTTTCGATTATTTCACGACGCAGCCAACCGCACCCGTTAGTGATGTCTGTAATAGAATAATACCCAGTAGAAAATTTGGTAAGTAGAGATATGAATATATTTCCAAATTGGCGATATTTTGGCATAGTTTTGAAGGCTTCTCGATGGAAAAACCTACTTGCTTTTACGTAGTCTGCTGATTGATCTATGAAATCATCCAGCATTGCCTTTAGGTATGATGAATCAAACTGATCATCTCCTGCGACTATACCGATAGCTGTTGCTTTAGTATTTTTTATCGCATAATCATATCCAGCGATAAGAGCCCCTCCGACGCCTTGATTTACCTTATTGTCAACAATGATAAGCTTGCTATATTGTTTTTTTAGTTTGTTCAAGACTCCAATAGTGTTGTCGGTGCTAGCATCATTAACGGCTATAATGTGATCTATATATTCTGGTATTTTCTTTATTGTTTGAGTAATCATTTTCTCTTCGTTATAACAAGGTATAACGACTGCGGTCTCTAGTTTTCTGTACATATAATCAATTATACTACAATCGTATATGCATTATGAACGAATATGATATTCTTAATAAAGATAATATGAAAAATGGTATATTTTTAAAAATCTTTTTATTTCTTGTTGTAGGCGGTATTACACTGCTAATAGACGCGTCAATATCGTATATTTTATATCACAATATACATTTGCCGGCTTTTTTGGCTAGTGGTATCGGCTTTTTGTCGGGATTTGTTTTTAACTTTCCTGTGAATCGTAAGAAAGTTTTTAATCATAGTCAATATGATAGATTCTCTTTAAGGTCGCAAATTATTCTCTATGCATTACTTAGTATTTTCAATATGGTGGCAACTTCAGTAATTATTGCTACGTTAGTAAACTCTAACGTGCTGGATATCCAATGGGCGAAAGTTGTAGTTACTGCAGTATTTGCAATTTGGAATTTTCTGGTTTTTAATTTATTTATTTTTTCGAAGGATAATGACAAAAATGTGGAATAAAAAATGGCTTATTCTAACTAGGGATGATTTAACTAAGAATACTATATATAATACCCTAGGCTATGACAGAGCTGTGGTGTTGTGAATGTGGACGGATTGTCTACGAACGATGTCGTCAGTGCTTGTAGGAGTTTATAGATATTTGCCGTACCCAGATTTTTTTAATGGTTCGGCAAGTATTTCTAACTGCTCCCTGGAAATCCAACCGTTTTGAAAGGCGGTCACTTCGGGTGATCCGACTATTTGTCCAGTCCTTGTTTGGATTACACGTACAAAATCTTCGGCGTCGGTTAGGCTATTTATCGTGCCAGTATCAAGCCATACGTCACCGTTGTCTAAAGTCTGCACTTTGAGTTTTTTGCGATGTAGATATTCAGCGTTTACGGATGTTATCTCCAGCTCTCCTCGGTCGGATGGCTTTACATTTTTAGCAATATCTATTACATCGTTATCATAAAAATATAGACCTACCACTGCAAAATTGGATTTTGGATGCACTGGTTTTTCCTCGATGGAAACAGCTTGATTATTCTCGTTAAATTCAACCACTCCATAGCGTTCAGGATCAAGCACTTTATATGCAAATACAATGCCGCCGTCGGGGTCTGTGCACTCTTGTAGTGAATTATCAAGGGCGGCTCCGTAGAATATGTTGTCGCCAAGTATTAGCGCCACTTTATCATTGCCGATAAAGTCTTTACCAATAATAAAAGCTTGCGCCAGACCATCTGGTGTAGGTTGAACAGCGTATTCTAAATTTATGCCCCACTGCGAGCCATCACCAAGAAGTTTCTTGAAGCCGTTTTGATCGTCTGGAGTAGTGATTATTAAAATATCACGAATTCCTGCTTGCATTAACGTGGTTAGCGGATAGTAAATCATTGGCTTGTCGTAAATAGGCATCAACTGTTTACTTATGGCTTTTGTAATTGGCCATAGACGCGTACCCGAGCCACCCGCTAAAATTATTCCCTTCATCATATTCTCCTTTGTGTTGTATGATTATATATCTATGATTCGACAGTATCAAGGTTAAGCGGTTTTGAGATTTATAAAGGTTGCATTTTAAGCGTTGTTTAATATATATTGTCTTAAATCCTCTTCCCAGTTACGGCTCTTAAATCCTGTAGAGTGCAATTTATCTAGGCTCATGTCGCTATTGAGCGGCCGTGGTGCAACTCCTGGCTTGTTGGCAAAATATTCTGCGGTAGTTGTATTAGAAACGATTAAGTCTTTATGATTAGATAATTCAAATATTTTTCTAGTAATATCCGCCCAAGAAGCGAGTGGTCCGTCATTTGTTGCGTTATAAGTTCCGAACGGAGCTTTAGTTGATAATAGATGGTCTATAATACGCACTAGCTCACTGGTAAACGTTAAACGGCCTATTTGATCATCAACAACGGTTGGTGAGATATTTTTTTCTGCCAATCCGAGCATGGTGCGAACAAAATTTTTGCCTTCACCAATTACCCATGTGGATCGAAGTAGATAGAAGCGGTCTAATTGTTCGACCAATAGGTCTCCTGCGGCCTTACTCTGACCATAGACACTAAGCGGGCTAAGCGGCTCGTCCTCTGTGTGGGGTTTTTTGGTTCCGTCGAATACGTAATCGCTGGAAATGTGAACCATTGTCATATCATATTTTCGGCATACCCGAGTAAGGTTAGATACTGCAGATGCATTAACCCTCCAAGACGCTACGCGACCTTCTTCGGTTTCTGCTCCATCGACATTAGTGAAGGCAGCAGCGTTAAGTACAATATCAATGTTGGACCAGTCAAAAGATTCAACTGATTCTAAGTCTGTGATATCAAGAGTGTCAATGTCAGCAGATTTGGCATTAGGGTATTGTCTTTGTAGGACCAATGAGCATCAACTAGGTACGTGTAGGCTACATTATCATCAAGTGTTTGATAGCCGTTAGCTACGCCTTTAGGAACGAAAATTGCCGTACCCGGATTAATCTCGTGCGTGAAAACTCGGCCGAAGCTATCTCCTTTACGAAGGTCACACCAAGCTCCAAAAACACGTCCATTGGCTGTTGAAATGAATTTGTTCCAAGGCTCAGCATGAAGTCCACGAGTGGCGCCAGTTTTGTCATTGAAGCTGATATTGTTTTGTACGATATCGAACGACGGTAAGCCTAAGGCTTCCATTTTTTCTTTTTGATAATTCTCTTTGAACCAGCCGCGATTGTCGCCATGTACGGGTAATTTAATAACAAATAACCCTGGAATTGACGATTCAGTGACTGTAAGTTCATTGTAGTTAGTTGGGTCAAACATAATTATTGTCCTTGTTTTGCATAAGCTGCTTCAACGGCATCTTTTTGGGCGCGCCACCAGTCTTCGTGTTCGCGATACCAGTTAATAGTTTGCATTAATCCATCGTGCATACCGGTTTTATTATCTGTATATTGCGGTTGCCATCCTAACTCGCGGCGTAACTTGCTGGAATCCATTGCGTAGCGCATATCATGACCTGGACGATCGTTAACATGCTCGTACCAATCTTTACCTTTACTCATTAGTTCACAAATCAATTCAATCACCATCTTATTATTAACATGATCATTATCTGCGCCAATGATGTAGGTTTCTCCTAGAACGCCTTATATTGGTAATCTGCCGCGGAATAAACTTTTCAATGTGTTGGTATGGTCCGTAATTGTTAGAGCAGTTTGAGATAGTTGCTTTAATACCAAAACTACGAATCCAGGCACGAACTAGCATGTCGCTGGAAGCTTTAGTACTAGAGTAGGGACTGGAAGGCTTGTATGGAGTGTCTTCTGTGAAGCGATTTGGATCATCAAGCTCTAGATCACCAAAAACCTCATCAGTTGAGATGTGATGTAGTCTCTTATTATGTTTTCGAATAGCCTCTAGAATGGTATATGTGCCAATTATATTTGTTTCAATAAATGGCCATGGATTACGTAAAGAATTATCATTGTGACTTTCGGCAGCGAAGTGTACAACTATGTCATTTTCAGCGACTAATTTGTCTATTAATTCGGCGTCACAAATATCGCCCTCTACGAATGTAATTTGGTCAGCTACAGTTTCCAAATTAGCACGATTTCCGGCGTATGTTAATTTGTCAATAACAGTGACTTCATATTCTGGCTTGTGTTTTACGGTGTAATGCACAAAATTCGAGCCAATGAATCCCGCGCCTCCCGTGACTAGCATCTTTGTCATAAGTATAGTATATCAGGTATAATAGAGAAGTTATAGAGGAGGATATTATGAAAGTTGTAATTGTTAGCGGCTATTTTAATCCATTACACGGCGGGCATTTAGATATGATTGAAGCAGCTGCAAAAATGGGTGATTATTTGATTGTAGTGGTGAATAACGACAAACAGCAATTGCTAAAAAAAGGAAAAATTATCCTTAATGAAGAAAATCGACTCCGCTTAATGAGAGCATTAAAAGGCGTGGATCAGGTGATGCTTTCTATTGATGAGAATCCTCCGGTTACGGAAACCTTAGAGATGATTGCTCGTCAATATCCGGGATGTCAATTGGTGTTTGCAAATGGTGGCGATAGATCGGCACCGGAAGTTGTTCCAGAGCGTGATGTTTGCGAAAAGTACAACATTGAAATGGTCTATGGAGTTGGCGGCTCAAATAAAGCAGACTCATCTACTCGAATTAATCAAGCTACCGGACAGGAAAGTTAACCTCAACTTTTCCGACCATATTTTTCATATACAGCCAAAGTCTGCTCGGCCATGCGCTGCCATGAAAATGTCTTAACGTGTTTCTTGCCTTTTTTAACGAGTTCATTGCGCAATTTATCGTCGGATAAGATATCGTCAATTGATTTTACTATATCCTCGACGCTGAAAGGATCAAAATAGTGAGCAGCATCACCGTGGGTTTCTGGCAAGCAAGTGGCTGTGCTCGAAGCGACTGGTGCGCCGTGTAGCATTGCCTCTAATCCTGGCAAACCAAATCCTTCACTCAATTGCTCGTCTGATATAAAGCCGGTAAACACGACGTTTTTAATTCCACGCTCATTTACATATGTCTCGTGGCGAGCGTAATTACTGTCTTTTTTACCAGCCAAGGCAAGTGTCAATTCTGGATATTTTTTTTGCAACAAAGCAAAAGCGTCAATTAGCCGTCGAAGGTTTTTATGTGGTGTTGGTCTACCGATATACATAATGAATTTTTTACCAATCAACTCGTCAACAGGTTCGTTGCCTTTTGGTAACTCATCCGCAGACTCCAAAGTTACAGTAATTTTCTCTGGGTTTACGCCGGTGAATTGAATCAAATCATTTTTTACGAAATTAGAAATTGTGATAATGTGTGAAGATTTTTTCGCAACTTTTTTATTGACCCATTTGTAAATTTGCTGCTTAATCCAGAAAATGACAGGATTTTTATCTGGATTCTTAAACCTGACAGTGGTCAAATCTTGCATCGTAGTAACAACTGGACTGGAATTATACCAAACAGGCTGCTGAACCATTGCAAAATGAACCAGATCCGGCTTAAGACTTTCAAGTTGTTTTTTAAAGCCGATTTGCTCAGCAAAAGTGTATTCTTTATATGGGCAAATAACTTTCTGAAATCTTGGATTGCTTGGTTGCCAACCATCAAAGTCTTTTGGCTTGAGCAGAATAACATAATCGTTTTTATTATCAATTTTCTGCAAATAATGAATCAGCCGTTCGATGTACCGACCAGTGCTAGTCCTTAATGTTCGGGCGTCAATTACGATTTTCACGATAATGTTCCTTCCATGATTTATCAACTATATTTTTTATCGCTTTATGGAAAATTGC
>QWCI01001770.1_pt1 | contig 11535 bp, 11 predicted proteins | sample 1972541 | NCBI WGS metagenome assembly QWCI01 (sample SAMN09866712, study PRJNA288562) | Human oral metagenome isolate term3_saliva, whole genome shotgun sequencing... | isolation source: mouth | host: Homo sapiens | place: USA: California | reverse complement strand
TGGTTTGTTTCATTATGTTGCAGATACACTTCGTTTTTTTGAACAAGACAACTATAAAGAAAAGTGGACAAATCCTATTGCTGATGGAAATATTCAAGCCCGCCTACGAATGATTTATCTTTATCACCTTGCAGGTATTACCAACGGTTTTGTAATTGATTCTGATAATAAAACAGAAAACCTACTTGGTTTTTGGACAATTTGTGGAGATGTTGGTGATTATAAACCTATTGGAAATTTATGGAAGACAGAAGTATATGAGTTGGCAAAATATTTGGAGGAAAAATATAAGTACAATTCTGATATGAAAGTTGTTGCAGTAAATCAATCAATTGGTCTAACCCCAACAGATGGGCTTGGTATTTCAAGTTCAGACTTGGAACAGATTGGTGCAAATTCATATGAAGAAGTTGATGAAATTCTTCAAGGACTATTAGCTTCATTTGATGAACAACATTCAAATATTGAAACTGTTATTAAATCTTTTAAAGATAATTATAATGGAAGTATTGATAAAGATGTAGTTGATAAGGTTTGTGAGCGTTATCGTAAGAGTAACTTTAAACGCTTACCTAAGCCAATTGCAAAGATTAATTAATAGAAATACACTATTATGAATGATTTAAATATAAAAAAGGTTGGATATGTATTTGGGTCTTTCGACCCAATTCATATCGGACACATTTCAATCGCAATGCAAGCGTTAAATGATAATATCGTTGATAAGGTTATGTTTGTCCCTGCAAAGCAAAATCCGTGGAAGAAGGGCACTACAGACTTTAATATACGATGTGAAATGCTACGGGCAAGTTTGAGTAATCTTGACGATGTGGGATTCACCGATATTGAAAATCGTGTTGAATCACAGTTCACATTTGATGTTTTAGAAGCGATTGAAAAAGAATTGAATGATAACGAGAAAATATGCCTTATTACAACGCAAGAAACATTTGATGAAATTCCAAAATTTTTTAAGGGAGATGAGATTCTTGAAAAGTATGAAATCCACGTTGTGAATATGTCAATTAACGTTCATTCTACTGATATTCGGAATATGATTCAAGATAATAAAAAGCCATTTCCATACATCACAAAGGAGGTTTATAAAATAATTAAAGAAAATGGCTTATATAGTATAAATTGCTAAATTAATAAATTTAATTTAAATTTATGAAAGAGAAAGAGTTAAAATATATGGGGAATACCATTAAATACAGAGAAGTGGTGATTCCCAATGAGAAGGACAATTATGGTAGAGATAAGGTCATAAAGTTTGCCAAGCAAAGTGATGCTGAACACGTTACTGATGAGGAGAGTGGTGTGATGCGTTGGACGGGGGGTGCATTTTTGGATATGCAAATTTCATCCTATATCAACGATGAGGATTATAATAAACTCTCCGATGAAGAATTAATTGAATTATCAAAAAAACTTAAATTATAAAGACCTACTATTATGTTTGTAATTATGAATTATTATAAGGAATTTCTGTCAGGAATTGATAACGATATTTGTCAGTTTACCACAAATTTTGCTAAGGCTATGGTATTTAATACAAAACAAGAAGCACAAGCAGTGTTGGATGACAATGAAATCGAAGATACCAACTTGACCATTGAAAGCCTTTAATACTTGCATTATTTGCCACTTTTTAAGCTGTCTAACGATAGTTTATTTATTGGGTAGTAATATCCTAATGTTTGATGAAATAACACCCAACCAAAAAGTTAAAAAAACTTCAAGGTTGGGTGTTATTTAAAATTGTGTTTTATTGTTTGCATCTCCAATATAATTGTCATTTTCTCTATAATAATTATAGTAATTAACGTGTACATTGTTTGATATTAAACTGATATTGAATGCGTAGTACTCTGAATTAAAATTTGCAAGACTTAAGTCACTATTATTAAACAATACTTGATCTGTATCAACGGGTAGGTCTTTCAAAATTTCAACTTGTGCAACATAATGGCTAATATCGTTTTCTAATACACTTAATTTGCATCCGTTTTTAATTTTTGAACCAACTTTTGTTTCTGTGAAATTAGGTATTATGGTCTTTTCTGTTCCATCAGACATTGATAATTTTATCATAAAGTTTCTTATATCAAGAGTAATAATATCACCTTTTTTTAATTTATATGTGTTTAAAAAAATATAAAATAGTTTTGAATTAGTTATCATATGCTCATTGACAACTTTAGTCGCATTTTTTTTGATTATTAAATCATACTCAAAAATTGCTGATTTATCTGACTCATGCTCATTTAACAGCATAATACTATCACTAGAACTATCATATATTATTTTGAATATTTTTCTATAAAATATATCAACAGGGAAGTATTCATAAGTTAAAAGATTTAGTGAATTTTGTTGATTGTATCTTACCTCTTCACCTGCTAACAATTTTACTGTATATTGTATTGTTTGGTTTAATGGTAAATATTTACCCCATTTTATTTTAAATTCAATATGTGGGTGTTCATAATCATTTAATATTTCTTTTACACGTTTTAAATCAATGTGATAAACAGAAATGTTTTTGTTATTGCTATTTTTATTTGTTTCAGTCATAAAAGACGTATCGTAAGCCCATTTATATGTATGTAATGTGTCTTCTGAATGAAATTCATTACCATTAACATTTAAAACAATATCTACATTAGGTTTGTTGTACAATTTATCATTGTATTCAATTTCAATTTGAATTGTATCAGCCATTACGACTTTACCAAATAAGCTAACAGGTATAAGTTGTAAATCTTGATATGCTGTTAGGTTAGGGTTTATAGTTTTGAACTGCTTCGATCGTGCTTTGGTAACACATCTGTTTATATCATAGTTGGTTGGTTTATCGGTTTCTTTTCCCCCACCCAAAGTGAATAATTCTTTTTCGGTTGCTATTTTTTCTGACATAAATAATAGTTTATTTCAATTATTTAATTTTTTCTTTGAACTTCTTCCATTCATTACTATGTCCTTTTTCATCATAAAGATCATTATCGTTCCATCCTATAATTCCAGGACATGATTTACGTGATGCATCATAATGTCGGATTACTTTATCTGAGGGGAGATTTAGTTCTTTCATTAAGTGTTTAACCAACTTCACTGTATTATCAACAACCTTATCAGTAAATGTCCACCCTGAATGATTTGGTACTGATGCTGATGTCCCTTTCTTTAATGTTGAACACATTTCAATGGATACACTATTTGTATTCGTAATACCATAATTACCTTTTCCATCACCAACAGCCCAACATACATAGTTTTTTAGGTTTGGGTTACATTGTACTATTGTTTCATCATCAACTACAAAGTCTGCGGATGCAGGGCGTGTTCCTTTATTAAATAAATTTCTAACAGCCATTGCATTGCCTTTGGTAGAGGAACCACCTGCGGTGAAGTGGACAACAATATATTTAATATCCCTTGTTTTATTTGTTATATTCTTGCTGATTGGAGATAGTGTGATATTAATATCAGAATGATTGGACTTGTTTGTTGAGGTTGGTTTAGACTCTTCTAACAAAATACCGAGTTCTCTAAGGGTTGTAGTACCAACTATCCCATCTGCGGTGAGACCTTTAGATTTCTGATATTCTTTAACCTTAGATTCGGTATTAAAACCAAAGTCTCCGTCAGCAGTAATACCTAAAGCCTTCTGTAAGGCCTTTACGTGTTCACCTTTATCACCTTTTTTTAATATTATTGCCATTGTTTATTCTTATGTTTTATTTGATAATAAATAGTCTATAATACAAAAATACCAAATCTAAAAGTTTGCTATAACTTCTTTGATTTGGCATTGTTTGTTAGTTAAAAAAGATTAATTTTATCTGTGCCTGTAAGTTTATTATATTTGTAAATAGAGTCTAATTTGTTAAATTTATTCATTGATAAACCGAATGCAAAATACACAAAATCAAAATTACCTAAACTGATATCTCCTCCTGTAAATAAAAAATCATTTATATCTGTACTTATTGTTAAGTCTTCCAAAATTTCAACTTGTGCAATATAATGATTCACATCATTTTTTAATATGCTTAATTTACAACCATTTTTAATTTTTGAACCTATTTTCGTTTTTGAAAATTTTGGGGTTATAGTTTTTTTTGTTCCATCCGACATTGATAAGTTTATCGTAAAGTTTCTTACATCAAGTGTAATGGTGTCACCTTTCTTAAAATCTTTTGTAAATAAACTTAAATTGGCCTCATATGATTTAGTTTTCAAATGTTGGCTTACAAGCACATTTGAATTCTTCTTTATTAATAAATCATATTCAAATGTGGCTGATCTATCAGGGTCTGCATTATTGAGTATTGTTATTGTGTCGTTTGAACGATTATAAGCAACTTCAAATATTTTTCTATAAAATACATCAACAGGGAAATATTCATGGGTTAGAAGGTTTATTGAATTTAAATTTGAATATTTTTCTTCATCATTAGCAAATAATTTTACAGTGTATTTAACTATTTTGTTTTCTGGACGAACATTATACCATTTAGCCTTTAATTGAATTCGAGCATTGTTATTATTTCCGATTAAGTTTTTTACGTTTTTTAGATCAATACTATATATCTTCGTTTTTCTATTGTTTGCCGTGTTAGTTTCAACTTTTTCTGTTACAAAAGAACTATTGTCTGTCCATTCATATGTGTGGAAAGGATTATTATAATGATATTCTTTTCCATCAACTGATAAAACTATATCGAGTTGTAAGTCATTATAGATACTATCTTTTTCATGTTCAACTACGATTTGTACGGTGTCAGCCATTACGACTTTACCAAACAGACTAACGGGTATTAGTTGTAGGTCTTGATATACTGTTAAGTTAGGGTTTATAGTTTTGAACTGCTTCGATCGTGCTTTGGTAACACATCTGTTTATATCATAGTCGGAAGGTTTATTGGTTTCTACCCCCCCCCCTAACAAGAACAATTCTCCCTCGGTGGCCATTTTTTCAATCATATATGTTATATTTTAGTTGTTTAATTATATTAATTTAAAAAATATTAACGTCAATTGGCCTTGTTTTTATTTCATCAGAAACCTTATAATAACGATAATAAGATGGTAAATTGTGTGATACCATTAATAAGGTGAATGCCCGATCAATAAAATTAAAATGACCAAGACTTAAATCTGCTCCATTAAATAACACTTTATTTGTATCAATTGGCAGATTCGTTAAAACTTCAACTTTTGCAACATAATGGTCAATATCATTTTTTACAACACTTAACTTGCACCCATTTTTTGTTGCTGTTTTCACTTTCGTCACTGTGAAGTTAGGTGTAATTGTTGTAGTTACTGACTCAGTATTTGTTAATTTTATCTTGAAGTTTTTTACTTCAAATGTAAATACATCTCCCTTATTGAAATCTTTTGTGTTTAAATATACCCAAAAACATTGTGAATCGGTTATCATATGTTTATCTACAACAACTTTTGAGTTCTTCTTCATTATCATATCATATTCAAAAACTGCTGTTTTATTTGGTTCAGGTATATCAAGTAATGTGATTGAATCATTTTTACTATCATATGCCACCTCTAATACTTTTCTATAAAACACATCAACTGGGAAATATTCGCAGGTTAAAAGATTTATTGAATAATTCCTATTGTATTTTTCTTTATTATCACTTAATAATTTTAATGAGAAAGTAATTTTTGCATCATATGGAATGTTATCAAGCCATTTTGCTTTTAACTGAATATTTGCTTTTTTGTTAGAACCAATTAATTTTTTAATTTTATTTAAATCAATGCTATATATAAGACTTTCTTTGTCATTTCCCTTATCTTCGGTTGTCATTTCAACAAAAGAAGTATTCAACGCCCAATCGTATGTGTGGAAGGTATCATTATAATGAAAATCATTGCCATCAACAGATAAAACAATATCAATATCAGGCACACTATCAAAAGCATATTTTTTATATTCGAATACGAACTGAATGGTATCAACTTTTATTACGTCTAAAAACGTATTTAAAGGAACTAATTGTAAGTTTCTGTATGATGTTAGGTCAGGCAATGCTAACTTGAAAGAGGTTGAGCGAGTTTTAGTTATACATCTATTCGCATCATAGTTGGGTGGCTTGTTAATATCCTCCTTTCCCCCTAATATGAATAATTCTTTTTCAGTTATAATCTTATCTGACATGCCTATACTGTATTATTTGTTTCTTTATTTATATAAATAGTTTTCAAAATGTTTATTATTAAAAAATGTAAATAACAAAAAAACTAAATTAAACCGTACAATTTTATTGCGTCATGAAGGAAACTTCATAATGAATGACCTTATACAAAAAATACAAAATATAAATGTTGAAGGTAATGCATTAGTGATAAAATGATAAAAATGAGATATTGCTTAACATCTCATTTTTCATTTAAGTGAATTTATAACTATAAATATTAAATTATAACAGTTATTATTTATTATTATTTAATAATACAAAAATATTTCCTTTATAGTAAAAAAATTAGATAGGATTGGTTGGTTGTAAATAAATTCTAGTGAGTGAACCTAAAAAGTTAAAACTAATAACTTGTTCTTCACTAATATTATTAGTATTAATATCAATTGTCATTTCAGAACCATCATTTGCAATATTATAAGTGCACGTTAAAATATCGGACGTTGGTTTATTAATATTACCAATATCTCTTATTTTAAGATATTCAAATAATGTTTGGTCATGCCCATCTGAATAAGTAACTATTTTTTCAAAGCCATATGGATATAAAGTTATTTTTATTTTATCTCCTGATTTTATGTTTTTGATATTATAAATATCACCAACGTATATTGGTGATTTATCAACACCATTTACTATTATTTTTGGTGGTTCATTTTTTGATGTTACACTTTTTATTTTTGGGAATTTTATATCTAACATTGCAGCAAATGAACCATAACATCTAATTCTTTTTACTAAATCATAAAAAAAATAGTCCCCATTAGTACTACCACTACTATTTCTAATTACATTTGTTGAAAATTCATAACTAAAAGTTTTAGTAACTTTTTTGTTTGTAAAAGTAAAAGGCGATTTTTCGACACGTTGAGCATCATCAGCAATAATTGACTCGATTTTCATAGTAACAGTTTGTTCAATATTATTTGTTTTATACCAAAGTGCATATACATCAAAATCAAAATAGTTAATTGCTAAGTTATGTTTTATTTTATATTCTTTTAAATCCTTTAAATTAATGAGAAAATACTCCCCACCTGGTTCTATGCTATCTCCCGACCATTGTATAAGTTTTCTTAACTCATTATTACTATCATATGATATTCCATATGATAGTTCTGTTTTTGGCGCACCAAAACCAATCCCAGGATATTCTTCATTAAAATTCTTTGGTTTTACAATACAGTCTAAGTCACCATCACCTTCCCATATAAAAGAAAATAATACATAATCAGCATTTCCTACATCTAAAATTGTATCAAGAGGTACAAGTTGATTATTTGTGTAACTATTTAATCTATCAAATGTCTTTTCAGTATATGTTGGGATTTTATCTTTTCTTAAACAAATACCATTAGAAATTTCTAATGGTACATCATCAAATGGTTTTATTATTTCAAAAAACTCTGACTCAGTTGCAATTTTTTTATCAAATTCTGCCATAAAATTAATAATTTGTTTATATAATTATTTTCATTTTTATAATTTCACAATGTTTACTTTTGCGAATGTGGACATAATGTGTCTATTTATGAAATTTTCAACTTTTAATATATTTAGATTGTAATTTATTTTGTTTTTAGAATGTTGGGTAGTATAATACTTATGAGATTTTGAATTTATGAACAAAAGTAATTTTTTAACATTATGGCGACATCAAAAACAGTAATTAAAAATATAAACAAAAACCAACATCGTATATTAGCTGATATTATGACGTTGTACACCCCACATGGTTATGATTGTGACCCAACATATAGCAAGGGGAACTTCTATGGGAATTTCAAATGGACAAATGATTTTGGGGAGGTTGAACATTATGAGATTCCGCAACCAAAACATAAATTTGATGTTTATCCTTTAAGTGATGACGTTGAAAAACTTGAGGTTATGGGCAAGTTCCCTCTTAAAGATAAATCGATTAAATCAATTAATATTGATCTCCCATTCGTAATCAGTTGTGGTCCTTCAATGAGTAAAGAAATTAAGGGGAGCAATATTATATCCAATAGATTTAGTGCATTCTATCCTGTTTCAGAACTTGTGAAAACATATTATCATTTCCTTAAAGAGGCTTATCGTGTTCTTGATGATGATGGAATATGTGTTTGGAAATGTCAAAGAACAATTACGGGTAGTAAGACTTTAAATTCTCCTGAAATGTCTTGGATGTTCGCTGAGAGCCTTGGTTTTGATTGTGTTGATCAATTTTATCTCGAGGGGAAGGCTCGACTTATCAGCGGGAAAATAAAAAAACAACAACATTCTCGCTCATATGTGTCAGTATTCTATGTTTTTAAGAAATCACGCAAGAAGAAAATTGACTATCTAACTTGCTTTGATGAGGAGACACAAAATACCATTATTAATGGTTTGTTTCAAAATAATATTAAAAACAGTAGAAAATTCCTAAGTGAAGTGTAATAAAAAAATATTAAATATGAGTAAACAAAAGGAACTAATGGTCAAACAAATTAAAGAGTTTGAGGAACGAACAATGTTTAAACTTGAAGTAAAGGATGGTAAACTGTATTACAAAGGCACATTGTGTTGTACTAGTGATTATTTACCGGATAATTTAGTAGTTGATGGTGGCTTAAGGTGTTTTGAAGGAAGCGAAAAACTGCCAAAAGATTTAAAGGTAAAGAAATGGTTAGATATATCAGCTACAAATATTACTGAAATTCCTAATGATTGTGAGTTTGATAGTTTATATATGGAGGACACGAAAATCACAAAACTTCGAGATAATTTGGAATTAGATGAACTTCGGGCATATAACTCTTCATTACGACATCTTCCGAAAGGATTAAAAGTGAAAGGCGCTTTAAGTATTTCAAATACAGATATTGCAGAAATCCCGGATGATTGTGAGTTTGGTTCCTTATTTAGCCAAGATTCAAAACTAACCAAACTTCGTGATAATTTGACATTAAATTATCTTAATGTAAGAAATTCTTTATTAACTGAACTTCCGAAAGGATTGAAAGTTAATGGTTATTTAGACATTTCCTATACTGATATAATGGAAATTCCTGATGATTGTGAGTTTGGCTCATTATATATGTGTAGTACAAGAATTACAAAACTTCGTGACAACTTAACATTGTATGATTTATGGACAGATAATTCTTTTTTGAAAGACTTACCAAAAAACTTAGTTGTTTTTAATATGCTAAAAATGACAAATAAATCTATTACTGCGTTGCCTATTGATTGTTTAGCAAATAGAATTTATAGTAAATTTGGCATAAATGATAAGCGGTATAAAAAAAATATATATGACGAATATTATTTAAAAAATGAAATTATTCACATTTCTCACCCATCAGGTCGTGAATTTCTTCACGTTGATGGAATCCTATCGGAAGTGATTGAGAAGAAGGGGGATGTTTACTGCGTACATAATGGTAATAATCGGTCAATTACTTATATCGTTACTGATGGAAACAACCATTGGGCACATGGTAATACTTTGGAAGAAGCGAAACAAGCCCTTGCCTTTAAACTTAATAAATGTGATAAGTCTGAATATGAGAAGTTAAATCTTGATAGTGAACTGATGTTTGATGAAGCTGTTGCTTGCTATTGTGTAATTACAGGTGCTTGTAAATTTGGTGTATATGATTATTTTGAACATAGCCTACCAACCCCTCATAAGGAGAAATACACCATTCGGGAAATGATTGAGTTAACCAAGAATGGATATGGTGGTAAGGAGTTCCGTGAGTTCTTTGAAAAATTATAACAATATGTGTAAACAAGGAAATGAATTAATGCAATCTCAGATTGAGCTGTTTGCGAAACAAACAGGTTATATCCTTAAACTAATGGGTGGTAAACTGTATCATTATGGGTGGTTGTCTTGTAATAGTGATTATCTTCCTGATAATTTGGTGGTTGATGGTAACTTGAATTGTTCTATAACAAGTACAAGACTACCAAAAGGTTTAAAGGTAACTGGGTATTTAGATATTTCAATGACAAACATCACTGAAATTCCTGATGATTGTGAATTTAACGACTTATATATGAAATTTTCAAAAATTACCAAACTTCGAGATGATATGATGTTATTTAGCCTTGATGCAAATGATTCTTCATTAACCGAACTTCCAAAAGGGTTGAAAGTGAAGGATATGTTAAATATTTCACACACGGGTATCACTGAAATTCCTGATGATTGTGAATTTGGTAGCTTATTTATGGAGGATACAAAAATTAACAAACTTCGAGATAATTTGGAACTAAAAAGTCTTAATGTGTGTGGTTCTTCATTACAAGAACTACCAAATGGGTTAAAGGTAAAATGGTATTTAAATGTTTCAAGAACAGATATCACAGAAATTCCTAATGATTGTGAATTTGGCAGTTTGAATATCTCACATACTAAAATAACTAAACTTCGGGATAATTTAGTAATAAATGAACTGCAGATTATCAACACACAATTAGAAAAATTACCAAATAATTTAGTTGTTTATGGTGCTTTGTTTATGGACAAGACACCGTTTAATACAATGCCTAATGATTGTTTAGTAAAAGACGTTTATTGTGGCTCATATTTTAATGATGAACGGTATAAAGAAAATGTGCTTGGTTCTTTTTATCACTTGAAAGATGAAATCGTTCATATCAATCATCCATCGGGACATGAATTTCTTCACGTGGATGGAATCATCTCTGAGGTAATTGAGAAGAAGGGGAATGTTTACCATGTTAAGAATGGTGTTAATGAACCAATCAGTTACATCGTTACAGATGGCAACAACCATTGGGCACATGGAAAAACGTTGGATGAAGCAAAGCAAGATCTTCTCTATAAGATTAGTGACCGTGATAAGTCTCAATACAAGGATTTAACCCTTGATAGTGAATTACCTTATTATGAAGCTATTGCTTGCTATCGTGTAATTACAGGAGCTTGTAGAATGGGTACACAAGATTATCTTGAACATCGTCTACCAACTCCTCACAAAGAGAAATATACCATTCGGGAAATGATTGAATTAACCAAGACTGAATATGGTAGTCAAACGTTCAAAGAGTTTTTTGTGACAGAGTAAATGAAATAATAGTTTTAGTTATGTTTAACAATTAAATAGAAAACCAACATGGATGGACAAAAACAAGAATTAATGATTAAACAAATCAAGTTGTTTGAGGAAACAATAGACGATTTACTTGAAGTAAAGGATGGTAGGCCATATTATAAGGGATTACTTTCTTGTGTTAGTGATGGACTCCCGGATAATTTAGTGGTTGATGGTAGCTTGATGTGTTACATACACAGCACAAAACTACC
>QWCI01000979.1_pt1 | contig 11556 bp, 10 predicted proteins | sample 1972541 | NCBI WGS metagenome assembly QWCI01 (sample SAMN09866712, study PRJNA288562) | Human oral metagenome isolate term3_saliva, whole genome shotgun sequencing... | isolation source: mouth | host: Homo sapiens | place: USA: California | reverse complement strand
TGAATAGGCATTGCCAGAACCCCAACCCGGAGTATTGAAGAACTCGTCTTTTGTATTAATCCAAGGGTATTCGAAGTCATCTTTAATCAGGCTGTTGTTCACATCGGGTGCAGCCTCGCTGCCAGCAGTCATTTTAGAGAAGTCTTCCTTCATTACCAACTGCTCATCACCGTACTTGTTCGGTGCTTTCGCAAAAGACGCCAATGGTGCATTTGCCATATTCTGACCGAAGTTGAAGCCTTTAGCGGGGGCTTTGAACTTCTGTGCCTGAACACCTTGTGTTACTTCTTTAACTTCTGTTCTGTTGTTTAACTGGGCAGAAACATTGCCTGTAACTGCGCATGTTAATGTTGCCAATAGGGCTAATCGTACATAGTTTTTTCTCATAATGTAATAAATGTAATGATTAAAAGGTAATTATTTGGTTTCTTATGATGAATCTTAAATGTTTGGTTCTCGTAATCATAGTTTATGATAGTCGTTTGCTAATGTACTAATATTTTTCAGAACAGAGCAAGAGAGGTTATAAGTAGCCCTTGTTTTTTATTATTTTTTCACAATTTCGAGATGGTTTTGCGATAATCCATTGGTCTTTATTTCGTGATTAATGCTTTCTTCTGGGACTTCCTTGTTGATGTTTTTATGGTGCCTTAATATAGCTTACGAACAGTTAATGCGCAAAAGAAAAGAGGGTATATCAAAACTTTGCGTTTCGATATACCCTCTTTCCTTATATTAAAAGTTGTCATCAGCGGATTGGAACCACGACATTCAGAACCACAATCTGACTACTTACAGCTGTTATATTGGACAAACAATGATGGTCATACGCAGCGTAGGTACGCTCTTATGTCTGTAAATCCACTATGTTTTGGCACGTTTTGTTATGCGTGCAGATAGATTTTGCCATTAGCGTGGCGAGTAAGTAGCACGTATTGTGATACTTGCCTTCTTCTCTTTGTCGCTTGTATTGAAAGTTCCGCCCCAGCTGTAGTCCTCGCTACTGTTCAGTCCGACAATCTGGAACACGCCCATTGACGACGATTGCAGGCTACCTACCGATGCGTTGCAGCCTTCAGCAATGGTTTCAGCACGCTTGTAAGCGTCGATGCTGGCGTTGTGCAGAAGTTCCATTTTCAAGTCGTTGAGCTTGGTGTAATAATAAAGCAGGTCGTTGCTACTGAAGTTTACACCGTGTTCGTAAAGCGCAGATATTTTCTGATAAGCCTTTTCTATGATAGGCAGATTGCGCGAACTGACTGCAATGTTCTGCGTTACCGCATAGCCATCATCTATCTCAATGTAGCGTTCAGAGCTTGAATCATACTCGCTGCGTGTCTGTTTGTCAATGCTGACACTGTTGGCTTCGATGCACGAATCAGGGATTTGGCAATCGCGCAAGTATTTTCTTACCTGACGGTTTGAACGGTCGAACTCGGCATAGGCTTCGCTCTTATTGAATGCTTTCCCACTGACGGTGATGTTCCATACAATGAGGTCACTCGTAATTTGCTTTTCTGCCATACCCGTAACCTGAATTTTATTCTCTCCACGACGGAAGTTCTGCAGTCCACGTGCTATTTGCCAACATGCTGCCACAGCCGCAACGCCCACGATAAGGGCGAGTACGACCTTTACAATTTCTTTTTGTTCAATCTTCATACCTTTTCTGTTAAATGGTTGTTTGCTAATAGATTTTGGGGCAAATATAAATAAATTATTGCAGTTTCATCAAATTATTACGACTTTTTTCTGTTTTTTCCAACGTGAGTTCAATATAAGAAGCACGTTGCATTATGAACAAAAAGAAGATAATAAAGGTGTAAATATTTTTCAAAAACATAATTACTGTATAATTCGCTATACATCAGCGTGTTACAAAACCTATTATTTTGCGTTCCAAAAGCGGCTGTTTTGCACGGTAAAAGCGTAGGTTTTGCAACGCAAAACAGCCGCTTTCGCAACGTCAAAGCGCAGTTATCACTTTTTAACAGAATTATCTTTACAAAGTTAATGTATATGAGGGCGATGCTGTAGTATGATGAAAGCATCAATAAAAAAAGTCCACAAGCAGTAAAAAGCTGCGTGTGGACTTTCTAAGGAAGTTGTCCTAGGCGGATTCGAACCACCACAAACAGAACCAAAACCTGTTGTGCTACCATTACACCATAGGACAATTGCGGGTGCAAAGATAATGCTTTTTTAGCTTATGCACAAATTTTTAGTTGGGAAAATGCATAAATTTATGCTTTAAGGGCTGTTTTTTGATTTATTGCAATTGCGGGTGCTGTGTTTTCAAACCTCGTTTCTGATTTGGAGAGAGGAATTCAAGTATAATGCAAACTGGGTTATACTGCTACGCTTTTGGCTTGTTTTCTGTATTGTCCGGGGGAGCAACCCTTCATCTTCTTGAAGAATTTGTTGAACTGTACTTGCGATGAGAAACCGAAAGCGAAGGCTATTTCCTGAATATTGAGGGTTGTTCCAGCCAAGTTTGCTTCCACCTCTTTTATTATATAGTCGTCTATGAGCTGCTTGGGAGTGCGCCCAGCTACGTGCCGTGTTACCTGTGCCAAATAGCGGGGTGTAACGTTCAGCGCATTGGCATAGAAGCGTACTTCGCCCGTTTTGCGGTGGTTGGCAGCAATGTTGTCCATCAGTTGGTTGTACAACTCCAACATTCGGTCGGATATAGTCTGTCGTGGCAGGTCGCTACTGTGGTCGAGCAGCTGTGCGTTTGTGCCAAGATTAGAGTCGGCAGAACGCAAAATGAGTTGGCACATATAGTCCGAAGCCTGTCCGATGGCACGCTCTACGGTGTCGCCAGCACAGAGATGAACAGCTACTGCCGACGTAAACGCGCCACCCGAACCGTGCGTGATGCGGTCTATAAAACCAGGACGGGTGTAAAAATGGGCTTCTGCACTGTTGCTTTCTACCAGCACATCGGTGAGCGAAGCCTTGGCTATGACCCCTCCCTGCAGCACTACCGCTGCGCTACCGAATAGTAATATCTTCCGTGCCATTCGTTCCAATGCTTCGTTGCTGTGGGTTTCGCCCTCTTGCAGCATATAGGCAGCACTGTTTTGCTTCATAATAACGATGCTGCTCAATGGGAAAAGCCGCTGCACCATTGCATCTACCACTTTCTTCGGCATAAGCATTTTGCCCTTACTACTGATGATGACGGCATCTAAAACCACAAATTCAGGATTGTATTCGCGCAGCAATTGTTCTACGGTAAGTACCTGCTCCACGCTCCGAAGCATACCAATCTTCACCGCATTGGGCTTCAAATCGTTCAGTACGGCACGAATCTGCATATCCAAAACCTCGGCAGGAATGTCGTAAAGCTGCTGTATGCCTTCGGTGTCTTGCGCCGTAACCGAGGTTATGGCAGTGGCAGCGTACGCCCCTAACATCGTTATGGTCTTTATGTCTGCCTGTACGCCCGACCCGCCCGTGCTGTCAGAACCTGTAATGGTGAGTATGGTTGTTTTCTTTTCCATTGTCAGTTGTTGATTCTCGTTAGCCATTTCTATTGCCTATGCTGCTGTTTGTAGGCAATGTTTCGTGGGTGATGGTTAAGAATTTCCTCGCGCAACGTGGTCGTGTCGATGTGTGTATATATTTCGGTAGTGCCGATACTTTCGTGCCCAAGCATAGCCTGAATGGAACGCAAGTTGGCTCCGCCCTCGAGCAAAGCCGTGGCAAACGAGTGTCGCAGCGTATGCGGCGATATTGTTTTCTTTATTCCTGCATCTCTTGCGTAGTTCTTTATCATTATCAAAATCATGGTTCGGGTAAGGTGCGCCCCACGTCTGTTCAGGAAAACATAATCTTCCTCGCCCTCCTTAATCTTCATTTGGTTGCGGTCGGCAAACCAATAGTCCAATTCCTGCAAGGCTTTTGGCGATATAGGAACAAGGCGCTCCTTCGAGCCTTTGCCCATAACGCGAACGAATTGTTCCTCTCGATAAAGGTTTGAAAGCTTCAGATGCGTAAGCTCCGACACACGTAAGCCGCACGAAAACAGCACTTCGATGATGGCACGGTTGCGATGTCCCTCCCATTTCGATAGGTCGATGGCACGTTCCAGCATATCTACCTCTGCCGTCGAAAGCACTTCTGGCAGATGTTGCGGCTGTTTTGGCGATTCGAGCAATTCGGTAGGGTCTGCCTCCATATAACCGTCGAGCACCAAGAAGCGATAGAACTGTCTGACACCGCTCAATATCCGAGCCAGCGACCGAGCACCTATCCCGAGGTCGCACACGGCTGCTGCAAAGTTCTCTATATCCTCCAACTTCGCCTCCTGTGGCGTTTTCTCCTCATCGGAAAGAAACTTCAGCAACTTATCCACGTCGCGTATGTAGGCATCGAGCGTATTTGGCGAATAGCCCTTCTCCAACTTCAGGTAACGCTGATACTTGCGAATAAGATTAGAAGATGTTTCCTTGCTCGTTTCCATATTATTGTGTATTTTTGCAGAGATAGTGCCCCGATGGGTGCAAAGATAAGTAATTTCTGTGTAATATGAAAATAATCATCATCAATGGTCCTAACCTGAACCTCTTGGGTAAGCGCGAACCAAGTGTTTATGGCAGCCAGTCTATGGAGGAGTACTTGCCGAAACTGCGTGCGATGTATGCCGATGTAGACATTGAATACTATCAGAGTAATGTGGAAGGCGAACTCGTCGACAAGTTGCAAGAGGTGGGATTTGCCTACGACGGCATCGTACTGAATGCCGGTGCATATACCCATACCAGCATTGCGCTGCAAGACTGCATTCGTGCCATTGCCGTTCCTGTGGTGGAAGTACATATAAGTAATGTGAACAACCGCGAGGAATATCGCCGTCATTCAATGATTGCGCCTGCCTGCATCGGCACCATTCAAGGATTCGGAATGGACTCTTACCGCTTGGCAGTTGAGGCTTTGAAAGGCATAGGTAGAAATTCTTAATAGCAGAAAGGCAGGAAACGATGACGGAAACCGAACAGATAGACAAGTATATCCTCGACCACATAGCCCCCGAAGGCGACTATTTGTACCGACTTTACAGAGCAACGAACATACACACCGTTCACGGACGAATGGCAAGTGGGCATCTGCAAGGTCGCCTGTTGAAGATGTTGGTGCAGATGGTGCAGCCCCGAAACGTGCTCGAAGTGGGCACTTTCAGTGGCTATTCTGCTATTTGCATAGCCGAAGGGCTCCCCGACGACGGCAAACTCTATACGTTTGAGATAAACGATGAGATGGAAGACTTCACCCGTCCGTGGATAGAAGGCTCGGCAGTAGCCGACAAAATAGACTTCCGTATTGGCGATGCCAACGTCGAAGCACCCAAGTTAGGCATTACGTTCGATATGGTTTTCGTAGACGGCGACAAGCGAACGTATCTTGAAACCTACGAGACGGTGCTGAAAATGTTGCGCCACGGCGGCTACATACTTGCCGACAATACGCTTTGGGACGGGCACGTAACCGATGCTGCCTACGACCACGACCACCAGACGCAGGGCATTCGCAAGTTCAACAATTTTGTTGCGCACGACGACCGTGTGGAAAATGTAATACTCCCTTTGCGCGATGGGCTGACCATTGTGCGGAAAAAATAAAGTCAGATTTCTAAAAATCCTCGTCAGAATAGACTTTTCGCAAATCCACTCCGCACTTTCTACCTTTTTGCTTTCAGCCTTTGATTGTACCGCAACAAGTTCGTAAGTTCAACTCTGTTGGGGAATAAAAGCCACAAATTAAAAGAATGTTAAGCCAGAATATCTAATTGTTAATATCGACGAAATGTACTTTCGTGCCCCACAATATGTACTTTCGTGTCCTGCGAAATGTACTTTTATGCTCCACAATATATACTTCCGTTTTAACGTCTCACCACAAATCTGCGGCAAATTAAGAAACATTGTTCACAAACCGAGCTCGTATCATTCAGGTTTAATCGTTTTTTTAAAAACCATGTTCGTGTGCCACTCACAGCCGTATTTTTGTGCGTCCAAAGGCTGTTTTATTTTTCCTACGGTCGCAAGAAAATCTATCACAAAGGAAAAAATATTTCCGACCGTAGGCACTTAAACTTCTCACCGTAGAGAAATTTTCCTCCGACCGTAGGAAAATTTATATTCTTTTTCACGCCCAACTATAAATGGCGGAAAGAAAAAATGTAGGCGTGCAAAACAAAAAAGCGGACTTAACACAGCTAATGCCGTGTTAAGACTACACTCTTAGACACAAGGAAAGATTGTCATATTAACATTTCCTTTAATTTGCCCCAAGTTTCTAACTTCTCATCAAAAGACATATGTGTGTTGGAAGATGATGTAGACGGCAACACAATACAAGGTATATTAACCTTACCTATCTTTTGCAAAAAAAACTTTTTGAGGTTTTTGACCATTAAAAACAATATATTTAATAGACTTATGTCGGTTCAATACCCCTTGTATATCATTAGTTTTTAAATCGCATGAAAATCCAGCATCACAACTACCTTTTCTAAACCCTTCCTTATATACATCCCACAGTCCTATGCCAATACCACTTAGAAAATCTCGACTTTTATCCAAATGTTCTGTTGAGTTGAAAAGCTTATTCATAATTTTCCAAAACGCATTGCGTGGATTGAGATAATAGGACCGTTCTTTAATAGAAACATCTCCAGGCATTGTACCTAAGATAAGAACCTTTGTTTTTTCGTCTATCCATGGTTCAAGACATTTCTTGAAATTAGAAGAATCGTATCGTGTAACAGCCTTTTCCTTCATTTTACCTTTGTTATTTGGAAGTAATGAAGAAGAACACTTGTTCAAATTTGAAAACTTCTTCTCTTTAGGACTTACTCTGTTCTCACCAGATGTTCTAAGAAAGATTTTAGCGTTTTCTATAACAAACAGCTCTGGATGTTTTCTCGCACGAGTTGAAATCTGTTTTGCTGGAGCCATAGAGCCTTTTTTCTGCAAATATAGTCCCTTAGAATATATTTCTTCCGCAATATCGGAATAGCTCATTGCTGTACCATGACTTTTTAATATGCAAATAATAGCGTCGTGTAATGTCATTTTTTATCGTACTTAGTAATTAATAAAAGTGTAGATGCGCAAAACAAAACAGTGGATTTAACACAACCAACGTTGTATTAAGTCCACCTTTATTATATAAGAATAGTGTTTGCTTATATTATGTAAACAATGACGGCGATTTATTTCAGCACACCAAGTTCTTTACCAATCTTAATGAAAGCGTTGATACACTTGTCGAGCTGTTCGCGGTCGTGGCCTGCAGAAATCTGCACACGGATACGTGCTTCGTTCTTTGGTACTACTGGATAGTAGAAGCCTGTAACGTAGATGCCTTCGTCGAGCATCTTTGAAGCGTAAACTTGTGAGAGTTTCGCATCGTAGAGCATAACGGCGCAGATAGCACTCTGTGTTGGCTTAATGTCGAAACCAGCTGCCATCATCTTGTCGCGGAAGTAGTTTACGTTCTCTACCAACTTGTCGTGTAGTTCGTTGCTTTCCTTCAACATCTTGAAAACTTCGAGGCTCGCACCAATAATGCTTGGAGCCAAAGAGTTAGAGAAGAGGTAAGGACGGCTGCTCTGGCGGAGCATGTCGATAATTTCCTTGCGGCCAGTGGTGAAGCCTCCGAGTGCGCCACCGAATGCCTTGCCGAGTGTACCTGTATAGATGTCTACACGGCCGTAGGTCTTGCAGAGTTCGCTTACACCGTGTCCAGTTTCGCCAACCACACCTGCAGAGTGGCTTTCGTCTACCATAACGAGTGCGTCGTACTTTTCAGCGAGGTCGCAAATCTTGTCCATTGGAGCAACGTTGCCGTCCATAGAGAACACACCGTCGGTAACAACGATGCGGAAACGCTGTGCCTGTGCTTCTTGCAAGCACTTCTCCAATTCTTCCATGTTGCCGTTTGCATAGCGATAACGCTTAGCCTTGCAGAGGCGAACACCGTCGATGATTGAAGCGTGGTTCAATGCGTCAGAGATGATAGCGTCTTCTTCGTTGAACAATGCGCCGAATACACCGCCGTTAGCATCGAAGCAAGCTGCGTAGAGGATAGTATCTTCTGTCTTGAAGTAATCGGAAATGGCAGCTTCCAATTCCTTATGGCTGTCTTGTGTTCCACAGATAAAACGTACAGAAGACATACCGAAGCCACGCTTGTCCATCATATTCTTCGCACCTTCGATGAGGCGTGGGTGGTTAGACAAGCCGAGATAGTTGTTAGCGCAGAAGTTTAACACCTTCTTGCCCTTCACTAAGATTTCTGCTTGCTGTGGTCCTTCAATAATACGTTCTTCTTTGTAAAGACCTGCGTCTTTAAGTCCTGCGAGTGCATCGCAGAGATGTTGTTTCATTTTACCATACATAGCATAAAGTTTTTAATTATTCAACTACAAAGGTCTTGATATTTTTCGAGAAAAGAAACTTAAAAGCAGATTATTTTATAGTAACGCTGTTTTTTTATACAACATTAATACTTCTAATTCCTAAATTAATCAAAAAAGTAGTTAACTTTGCAGCACGAAACGAAAAATCTATTCAATAATAATATGAAAAATATTTTGGTTATTGGCTCTACGGGTCAGATTGGCTCAGAGCTTGTAAGAGAATTACGCAGCATTTACGGTGGCAACAACGTTGTTGCAGGTTTTATTAAAGGTGCAGAACCTACTGGCGAACTTCTTGAAGGTGGTCCATCGGCAGAGTGCGACGTTACAAATCCTGAGATGATTACAGCGGTAGTGAAGAAGTACAACATCGACACAATCTACAATCTCGCTGCATTGCTCTCGGTAGTGGCAGAAGGTAAGCCACGCTTGGCTTGGAAAATAGGCATCGATGGCTTATGGAACATTCTCGAAATTGCACGCGAAAACAACTGTGCAGTGTTCACACCAAGTTCTATTGGCTCTTTCGGTCCAAGCACTCCTCACGATATGACACCACAGGACACTGTTCAGCGTCCCGGCACAATCTACGGTGTATCGAAGGTTACAACCGAATTGCTTTCAGACTACTACCAGAAGAAGTACGGCGTAGATACACGTTCGGTACGCTTCCCCGGTATTATTTCTCACGTAACTCCTCCGGGTGGCGGTACAACCGACTATGCAGTAGACATCTATTATTCAGCTGTCAAGGGCGAAAAGTTTGTTTGTCCTATCGCCAAAGGCACTTATATGGATATGATGTATATGCCTGACGCATTGCACGCAGCTATTTCTTTGATGGAAGCCGACCCAACAAAGCTTATCCACCACAACGGTTTCAACGTTGCAGCCATGAGCTTTGAACCAGAAGAAATATTTGCTGAAATCAAGAAACATAAGCCAAACTTCGAGATGGTTTACGATGTAGACCCATTGAAGCAGGGCATTGCTGACAGCTGGCCAGACCGTTTGGACGACTCTTGCGCTCGCAACGAGTGGAACTGGAAGCCAAAGTACGACCTCAAGAGTATGACTGTCGATATGCTCGAACAGCTCAGCAAGAAGCTTCTCTAAGCCGAAACAAGAATAAACGGAGGTTTAAAAGACTTCCAACAAGATAGAATAAAAGAGGGTGTATCGGAACTCTAAGTTTTGATACACCCTCTTTTCTTTTGCAGTAAAAAATATTGTTATTGCTTGAGAAAAAAGCCCTTGTTCTGTAAAAATAATTCGTAGAGAAAATGACAATTTCGATTTGGCATTGCGAAAGCGGCTGTTTTGCGATGCAAAACAGCCGCTTTTACCGTGTAAAACCTACGCTTTTGGAATGCAAAACAATAGGTTCTGTAAGACGCTGGTAACGAGGAGGTTATGCAATCGTTACGCTTGCGATAAATATTTACAAAACTTTTATCTGCTTTCCGTCTGAAAAACGAGGCGTGCAGGGGCAGTAGGGTAGGAAGCTAAAGGGTGCTTTCCATTCAGTAAGGTGGAACCGAGATGCTTGTCCGCACAAACTTTCTACTGACCTATGATTTGTTTTTATCTTATTTCTTAGCTTCAAGAACAAGCTCTTGTGTATCGCGAGCGATAACAATTTCTTCGTCGGTAGGTATCAACACAACCTTTACCTTCGAGTCGTCGGTAGAGAGAATGCGCTCTACGCCACGGCAGTTGTTCTTTTCGGCGTCCATCTTGATACCAAGGAACTCAAGTCCTGCGCAAGAATCCATACGAAGACTCGTTTGGTTTTCGCCAACACCTGCTGTCCAGACAATCACATCTACACCGCCCATGGCTGCTGCGTAAGCACCGATATACTTCTTAATACGGTATGTGTACATCTTCAAAGCAAGAATAGCGCGTTCGTCTCCTGCTGCTTCGGCTGCTTCGATTTCGCGCATGTCCGAGCTGATTCCAGTGATACCGAGCACGCCGCTCTCCTTGTTTAGGTAGTCTGCCATTTCCTGTGGAGTCTTTCCAAGCTTCTCCATCATATAGGTTACGGCTGAAGCATCGATGTCGCCACAACGTGAACCCATCATCATACCCGCCAACGGAGTAAGACCCATTGATGTGTCGATTACCTTTCCGTCCTTGATTGCAGCCATTGACGCACCGTTACCGATGTGGCAAGTGATAATCTTTTGGCTCTTATAATCTACGCCAAGGAACTCGCAGGCACGCTTTGAAACGTAGCGGTGGCTGGTTCCGTGGAAGCCATAGCGACGAACGTGGTACTTCTCGTACATTTCGTAAGGTACGGCATAGAGGTATGCGTGAGGAGGCATAGTGCTGTGGAAAGCATTGTCGAACACGGTTACCTGTGGTGTGTGAGGCATCAAAGCGTCTACTGCCTTTAGTCCACGGAGGTGTCCTAAGTTGTGAACAGGTGCGAGGTCGATGAGGCTTTCTATGCCTTTTTCAACCTCTTCGGTTACAATGCAGCTCTTTTCAAACAAGTCGCCACCCTGTACGATGCGGTGTCCGACAGCGTCGATTTCGTCCAAGCTCTTCAATGCACCGTATTTTGGGTCGAGCAAGAGCTGGAATACGAACTTCACACCTTCCTTATGGTCGGGCATATCGTGCATAATCTTTTCCTTGCTGCCGTCTTTCAACGTAACTTTTACGAATGCTTCGTCCAAACCAACACGCTCTGCGCCACCTTGTGCAAGCACACTTTCGTCAACCATATCGTACAATTTGTACTTGATAGAGCTACTACCACAATTTAAAACTAATATCTTCATAATATAATTCTTGTTTTCTGATTTGAAAAAATGCAGGAGTTAAAGAACCGTTACACTCTCCAACTCCTCCTGATTCCTTAAATTATGCCTTTGCGTCTTGTGCCTGACAAGCTGTAATTGCTACCATATAGTAGATGTCGTCTACCGAACAACCACGCGAAAGGTCGTTCACTGGGTGTGCAATACCTTGGAGGATAGGACCGATGGCTGTAGCACCGCCGAGGCGTTGAACCAACTTGTAGCCGATGTTACCTACTTCGAGGTTTGGCACAACAAGCACGTTTGCCTTACCTGCAATGTCAGAATCCTTTGCCTTTTTGGCTGCAACAG
>QWCI01000978.1_pt1 | contig 11568 bp, 3 predicted proteins | sample 1972541 | NCBI WGS metagenome assembly QWCI01 (sample SAMN09866712, study PRJNA288562) | Human oral metagenome isolate term3_saliva, whole genome shotgun sequencing... | isolation source: mouth | host: Homo sapiens | place: USA: California | reverse complement strand
AGCATGACTTTACAGGTTTTTGCACTGGTCTTGATTTTTTCTATTCCCTTGGGCGTTTTGATTGCCTTTGCCTTGCAAGTCCATTGGAAGCCCCTCCATTATCTGATTAACATTTATATCTGGATCATGCGGGGCACACCCTTGCTCTTGCAATTGATCTTTATCTATTATGTGCTCCCAAGTATTGGGATTCGTTTGGATCGCCTTCCTGCGGCCATTATTGCCTTTGTTCTCAATTATGCGGCTTACTTTGCTGAAATCTTCCGTGGTGGGATTGATACTATCCCTAAAGGTCAATATGAGGCTGCTAAGGTCTTGAAGTTCAGTCCTTTTGCCACAGTTCGCTATATTATCTTGCCCCAAGTGACCAAGATTGTTCTTCCTAGTGTATTTAATGAAGTCATGAGTTTGGTCAAGGATACTTCTTTGGTCTACGCTCTAGGTATTTCAGACCTTATCTTGGCGAGTCGAACAGCTGCCAACCGTGATGCTAGTTTGGTTCCTATGTTCTTGGCAGGAGCCATTTACTTGATTTTGATTGGTATTGTGACCATTCTTGCCAAAAAAGTTGAGAAGAAGTACAGTTACTATAGATAGGAGGCCACCATGTTAGAATTACGAAATATCAATAAGGGCTTTGGTGAAAAGCAAATTTTATCTAATTTCAGTCTAAAAATTCCTGAAAAGCAAATCCTAGCTATCGTTGGGCCTTCTGGTGGAGGTAAGACAACCCTCTTACGTATGCTTGCAGGTCTTGAAACCATTGATTCAGGGCAAATCTTTTATAATGGAGAATCTTTAGAACTGGATGAATTGGAGAAGCGGAATCTACTGGGGTTTGTCTTCCAAGATTTTCAATTGTTTCCTCATTTATCAGTTCTAGATAATTTGACTTTATCACCTGTGAAAACTATGGGAGTGAAGCAGGAAGAGGCTGAGAAGAAGGCGTGTGATCTCTTAGAGCAATTAGGGCTGACAGGACATGCAGATGCCTATCCATTTTCACTATCTGGTGGGCAAAAGCAGCGTGTGGCCTTGGCGCGTGCTATGATGATTGACCCAGAAATCATTGGCTACGATGAACCAACTTCTGCCCTGGATCCAGAATTACGCTTGGAAGTGGAAAAACTGATCTTGCAAAATAGGGAACTTGGAATGACGCAGATTGTGGTTACCCACGATTTACAGTTCGCTGAAAATATTGCAGATCAGATTCTCAAGGTTGAACCCAAATAGGAGGTGCCGATGACTAATAAGAAAATTGCTTTAGTATTGGTTTCTCTCCTGACTCTCTTTTTAACGGCCTGTACTCAGAAAGCTAGTGATCCAAAGCAGGATAACTGGGATAAGTACCAAGAGCAGGGAACCATTACTATTGGTTTTGACAATACCTTTGTACCCATGGGGTTTGAAGAAAAGAATGGCCAATATACAGGATTTGATATTGACTTGGCACAAGTAGTTTCTGAAAAATTAGGATTCAAGGTTCAATTTCAGCCAATCGACTGGGATATGAAGGAGACGGAACTGCAAAATGGAACTATAGACGCCATCTGGAATGGCTATTCTGCCACTGATGAACGCCGAGAGAAGGTTGCCTTTAGTATTCCATATATGGAAAATCAGCAAGTTCTGGTTGCCAAGAAAAGCCAGCAAATTCGTTCAGTAGAGGATATGAAGGATAAGACCTTGGGAGCCCAAGCAGGTTCTTCTGGTTATTTAGACTTTGAAGCACAGCCAGATTTACTGAAAAATCGTGTCAAAGATCAGAAGGCTAATCAGTACCAGAGTTTTAATGAGGCCTTGATTGACTTGAAAAATGACCGTATTGATGCCTTGTTGATTGACCGAGTGTATGCTAATTACTATCTCCAGTCTGAAGGAATATTAAATGACTACAATGTCTTTTCAGCTGGATTTGAAAGTGAATCTTTTGCTGTCGGAGTCAGACCTGCTGACAAAAGATTACTGCAAGCTTTAAATCAAGCCTTTGTTGAACTACATCAAGAAGGGAAGTTCCAGGAAATCAGTCAAAAATGGTTTGGAGAAGATGTAGCAACAAAAGAAGTGAAAGAAGGAAAATAAAATAGATAGGAAGCCTAGTTTTGTCTCTAAAACTGGGCTTTGTTTTTTTATAGACCTTATTTTATAAAGTAGGAGCAACTTCTAAATTTTTTAGCTATTTTGGGCAGATCTTGTGCATCTAGCGTAATTCTGTAATCCCTTATCTATAGCTAAAACTCAATGAAGACGTAATAAAAAATATCAGAAAATTCCTTTTTATAATCAAATCATACGAACAATCAAACAATATAGAAAATCTCTAAAGTAATATAAATTTCATTTTTGTAAGGGCTTACCAAAAATAGGAGTTTGTGAAATTACTTTGGCGAGTATACCTCAAAATGTTTGATTTATAGACATAAAAAGAGTATAATAAGATGTAACCTTTTAAGATATGCCTATATATTTTAGGGGGGGGCTTTTTATCTAGCCTTCTTGAGTATATTAACTGATAATTATCAGAAAAAAGGAGTAAGGGAATGTTTAAACCCAAAGGGCGTCATGTTCGCCAATCGCAAGTGGAGAAATTCACACGTTACAGTATTCGTAAGGTTAGTTTCGGTGCAGCTAGTGTGGCTGTAGCTACTGGATTGTTTTTCCTTGGTGGAGGAAGCGTCCAAGCGGCTGAACAAGTAACTAATCCAGAACCTACAGAAGTTCAAAATCCTCAAAATGTAAATGAGAAGTCCTCGGAACCCTCTAAGGAAGTTACTGGACAAGGGTCTGCTACTGCTAAAGAGGCCGATGGACAAAATAATACTTCTGTAAAAGAGTCTTCTCCTGCTAATGAAACTAGTGCAGTTGAAACTCCAGAGGTAGTGACGGAAAAAGTTGCTATTAATACAGCGTCGTTAGAAGATTTAGTTGCTAAAGTTGAAGGTAGATTGAGTCAATTAACTGAAGACAAGAAAACAAAATCAGTCATTGATGATGCTAAAAACTTGGTTAATAAAGCAAAAGAGCTTTTAAACGATGACACAAAAACACAGGCAAAAGTTAATGCATTGGCTAAACAACTTTCAAGTAGCCTTTTCATTTTAAACAGTATCAAATCAGAAGCAACTGATGAAGAGAAAGTAAATAAAAACCAAGATCCTCGTAATGGAAAAGCTATCTCAGGTAATGGGGAAAGTGGTTTTAGAGCAGATACTTATAAGGTTGGTGATAATAATGAATTAATTGTTCCAACAGAGAATTATACAGGTAAAAGTGTTTATAAATTTGATGAGAATGCAACATCTGCTTCTGGAAATGCTGGGGACGTTAGAGTTACTGGAGGGAATCCTAAAGACTTAGAACTTGAAATTCGCTCTAGACAGCATGAAGGCAGTGATGAAAATCCAGCTGCTCTTGCTACTAGTGGAGGGAGGTCTAGTTTAAATAAAGGTAGACAAGACTATCCTCTATCTGCAGAAATGGTATCTAAGCTTGAAAATGAGGCTAGACTTTGGAAAGGAAAGTTAAAACCAGATGGAAATAGAATTTTAACTGCAGAATCAAATGTTTATGGTGATAGGGGAGGATATGAATTTCTAGCAACAGAAATTTATAAATTAGGTTATGAGCAGGGAGTAGATCGTGTTTATATTCCAGAAGTGAAATCTCGTTTTGCTATTACTGAAGCATCTAAAGCAAAAGGTTGGGAAATAGTTTCAGCTAAACCATGGAATCTATTAAAAGGGTTAACGTATGATGAAAAAACTGATTCTATCCAAGGTAGAGTTATTGAACAATTTCAAAATGGAGTTAGAGATTTAAGATTTAATGTTGTAGCAAGAAATACAATAACAAATCAAACAGTAAATATCGCTGTGCAAAATCTTAGAACAGGATGGGTTTCTTGGCAAGATACAAAAGCACCTAAGTTAGAGGTGTCAAACGACGCATATATTGGTACTGTTGGTGAAAATCTAGATGTCGATATTGTGTATAAGGATCATTCTGGATCTTCATTTAATGGTGGTGCAGTAGGAGTGAATTATAAACTTGCTGATGGTAGAACAGTTAGAATAACAGGTTTGGGATCCAAACAGGCTGTGTCTGGTATGGCTGGTTACATTACGACTAAAAATGATGGAGTATTAGGAGAAGATAAAACTTCTATTCCAGGGGTTAATTATGATTTGACTAAAAATGGTTACCCAGTAGAAACTGATTCAGAAGGACAAGTTAACTATAGTAAAGGTAAGTTGTCAGGTGTTCCGACTAGAGCAGGAATTTACACAGTAGGGGTCTATGCTAAAGATTACGACCATAAAGATACTTGGAGTCCTTCAGGGCATGAAGTACAAAAATATATTACTGTAGTTGTAAAACCAACTGTTAGTGTGAAAAATATTCATGCTTATGAAACGTCTATTCCAGTAACTATTTCTCAAGGGGCAACAACAGCTGAGATTACGTTGCCAGATGGAAAAGTAACTAAACTAGAAGTTAAAGGTGACAAGTGGGTTGTTGCAGATGGAACAACTAATGAAAAAGCTGTTAAAGGAACTGAATTAGGTCAAGTTGGATCTGAAATTAATATTCCTGTTTCTTCAGAAACTACTAAAAATGCAGCAACTGATACAATTAAGGCAAAAGCTACTACAGAAAGTGTTAGAGCTAGTCTACTAAGAAATGAACTTTCTTTAACTGATAATAATGGTTCTCATAAAGCAACGTTAAATAGTACAACTGGGCATTGGGAATTAGAAGATTCATACAAAGAAGAAAGAAAAGAATTATCTAATGGGGAGTATGAATTAACTCAAAGACAAGTTTATACTGAAACTCAAACAAATGGAACAGTTAATTACTATATATATTCGTACACAAGAACATTTAATAATCAGGGAATTGTTACTAATGTCGGTGAAGTTCGTAGAGATAAAACAGAGGTTCCACGTGTGAATACATCTTCTTCACAGGGGGGGATGGTAACAGTAGAATACAATCCTATAACTCAAACTTGGACATCATCTGATAATTCAAGAGTTACTGCCACTAAGGAAGGAAATTTCTGGAACATTAGAACAGAATCTGGATTTACTGGTTTGGTTAAAGGTAGCATTGCTGAAAGTGATGATAAGGCATCAATTCTAAATAATGCTCCAACAGCAACTTCAACTTCTTATACTACAGTAAAAGGTGCTACAGTGGACTTAGTGAAACAAGCATCAGCTGCAGTAACAATTAGAGATACAGAAGATGACGCAACTACATCACCTAAAAAAGAAACAACTATAACTAAAGTAACTGTAACCGCACCATCAGGACAACAAACAGAATATACTGATATAGAGCAAGCAAAAGCTCATCTACTATTAGAAGTAGGTATTTATAAAGTTAAAGTTGAAGTGAAAGATAGTAATGGAAATGTTGTAACTGCCAATACTGATACTGAAACTGGAAATGATAAGGGTGCTGAAACTGCTGTAAATTCAACTACATATACAATTACAGTTGAAGATCAACCAACCAATAAATTGTATACAGTTGAAGATGATACAGTAACAAATGATCAGTTGAAAGAAAAAGTAAATCCTACAGCAGTAGAAGGCTTTACTCCAACTAAAAATGATATTACAGATATCCCAACGACTGCAGGTAAAGCGGGTCAAACATTGCCAACTCCTGCAACAGTTACTTATACCAAAGGAACTGAAACAATTTCAGTAGCAACTAAAGTAGATGTTGTAGTATTACCAAAAGTAGAACCAACTGGAGTAACAGTTCTTAAAGATAGCACTAATTTAGAAGAAACTGTTAAAGCGAAAGCAGTGGAAGCAGCAACTGCAGTTCCAACTGATAAATTACCAGCTGGTGTAACAGTATCTGTGAAAGAAGTTAAACAAGGAACAGTTCCTGCAACTTCAACAACTGGAGTGCAAACTCCAGCAACGGTTGTTATTGAGTATAAAGATGCTAACAATAATGTTGTTGCAACAAAAGAAGTAACAGTACCAGTAACAGTAGTAGGTTCAACAGCAAGTAATATCGTCGTGTTCGAAGGTGAAAAACTAACAGCTGAACAAGCGAAAGCAGCTGTAACACCAGGGACAGATGGTACAAAAGGTGAACCAACAACATTACCAGAAACAACAGGTAAAGCAGGGGCAACAGATGTTAAAGTAGACGTACCAGTAACATATGACAATGGTAAGTTAACTGAAACAGTGAAAGTTCCAGTAACAGTTTTACCAAAACCAGAAGCAGATGAAATTCTTGTTCCTAAAAATGGCGACAAAGAAAAAGCAAAAGAAAAAGTACTTGCTCAAGCTGAAAAAGCGATTGCTGATGGAACATTTACAGGTAAACTACCACAAGGTGCTAAAGTTGAGATTGATAAAACAGCTCCAGTAACAGTTCCTGACTTAACAGATGATACTGAAGTGGATGTGACTGTTAAATACACTGTAGATGGTGAAGAGAAAACAACAACTGTTAAAGTACCAGTTACAGTAGTTGAAGGTGTACCACAAATTGTCCCAGTGGATGAAAACAACAAACAACCAGATCCAGAGAAGAGCATCGATAAAACAGATTATCCAGAAGGATCTACATTTAGATATAAGACTCCAGATGGACAAACATCTCCAATCGATGTAACAACAACTGGAGATAAGAATGTGGTTGTTGAAGTACTTGATCCACAAGGAAACACAATTGTTGAAGTACCAGCAACTGTACGTGTAGTAGGTAGCACACCTCAATTTGTAGTTGCAGATCCAACTAAGAAACAACCAGAAGCGAAAGACAGTGTTACACCAGGAGACTATCCAGAAGGCACAACCTTTGAGTACAAGACACCTGTAGATACAACAACACCAGGCGAAAAAGATGTAACTGTTGTAGCTAAGCTAAATGGTCAACCAATTGCAGAAGTTCCTGCAAAAGTAGTGGTTGTAGATCCTAAGACACAATACGTAGTAGCAGATCCAAGCAAACCACAACCAGATGCATCTAAGAGCATTGATCCAGAACAATATCCAGATGGAACAACATTTGAGTACAAGACACCAGTAGATACAACAACTCCAGGCGAAAAAGATGTGGTTGTTGTTGCGAAAGATGGAGAAGATAAACTTGTTGAAGTACCAACAAAAGTGAAGGTCGTACAAGGAAATCCACAAATCGTTCCAGTGGATGAAGGTAAGAAACAACCATCTGCTGAAGATAGTATTGATCCGAATGATTATCCAGATGATGCGACATTTGAGTACAAAGAAGAGGTAGATACATCTACACCAGGTGATAAGAAAGTTACTGTTGTTGTGAAACAAGGGGATAAGGTATTAGTTGAAGTACCATCTACAGTACGTGTAGTGGAAAGCTATCCTAAATATGTACCAGTAGATCCAGCTAAGAAACAACCAGAAGCGAAAGACAGTGTTACGCCAGGAGAATATCCAGACGGTACAACGTTTGAATATAAGACACCAGTAGATACAACAACTGCAGGTGAAAAAGATGTGACAGTTGTAGCTAAGCTAAATGGTCAACCGATTGCAGAAGTTCCTGCAAAAGTAGTGGTAGTAGAGCCTAAGACACAATACGTAGTAGCAGACCCAAGCAAACCACAACCAGATGCTTCTAAGAGTATTGATCCAGAACAATACCCTGATGGTACAACATTTGAGTACAAAACTCCAGTAGACACAACAACACCAGGCGAAAAAGATGTGGTTGTTGTTGCGAAAAATGGAGAAGATAAACTTGTAGAAGTACCAACAAAAGTGAAGGTGGTACAAGGAAATCCACAAATTGTCCCAGTAGATGAAGGTAAGAAACAACCAGATCCTGAAGATAGTATTGATCCGAATGATTACCCAGATGATGCGACATTTGAGTATAAAGAAGAAGTAGATACATCTACACCAGGGGATAAGAAAGTTACTGTTGTTGTGAAACAAGGGGATAAGGTACTTGTTGAAGTACCATCTACAGTACGTGTAGTGGAAAGCTATCCTAAATATGTACCAGTAGATCCAGCTAAGAAACAGCCAGATCCAAAAGAAAACATTAATCCAAATGATTTCCCAACTGGAACAACATTTGAATATAAAGATAACACTCCAGTAGATACAACAACACCAGGTGAGAAACCTGTAACGGTAGTAGCTAAGCTGAATGGACAACCAATTACAGAAATTCCAGCGACAATTGTAGTAGTAGAACCTAAGACACAATATGTCCCTGTAAATGCTGAAAATGATAAGAAACCAAAACCACAAGATAGCATTACACCAGATGATTATCCAGCAGGCTCAACGTTTGAGTACAAGACTCCAGAAGGAAAAACAGAAGCCTACGATGGTTCAACACCAGGTGATAAAGATGTTACTGTAGTTGTGAAAGATTCAGATGGAGATACAATTGTAGAAGTACCTGCGAAAATTAAAGTAGTTCAAGGTAAAGAACAATTAACTCCAGTAAATGCTGAAGATAAAGATAAACCTAAAGCTGAAGATAGTATCACACCTAGTGATTATCCAGAAGGATCAACATTCGAATACAAAGTTCCAGAAGGACAAACAACTCCATATGATGGAACAACGCCAGGTGATAAACCAGTTACAGTAGTTGTAAAAGATAAAGATGGAAAAGTGTTAGTAGAAGTTCCAGCTACTATTAAAGTAGTTGAAACAAAACCAACACCGATTGAAACACCAGTAACAAACACTCCTTTGACTGAAGACGATTATACAAAAGGAATGAAGATTCCAGAAGGTGGTAAGGTTACTAAGGTTGAAAATATTCCAGACTTAACAACGCCAGGTAAGAAAGATCCAGTTAAAGTAACGATTACATTACCAAACGGTAAATCTTATACAGTAGATGTACCAGTAACTGTAACACCTATTGAAGACATTGTTAAAAAAGAGGGAGATCCAATTACTAATGAGGATGTTGAAAAACACATTCCAAAAGGAGTAAAAGTTATTTCTATTGGAGATAAACCTACAACGGATATTCCAGGAGAAAGACCAAGTATTCCAGTAGTGATTGAATTACCAAATGGAATTCGAGTAACTGTAAATATTCCTGTAATCGTAACACCGAAAGTAACACCTGTAGTAGTTTCAGTAGGAACACCAGTTACTCCAGAAGATGTTCAGAAACATATTGAATTACCAAATGGATGGAAGGTAACAAAAGTAGGAGAAATTCCAACAACATCAACACCAGGAACAAAACCAGTCGTTCCAGTAGAGATTGAATTACCAGATGGTCGTAAGATTACTGTCGATGTACCAGTCATCGTTACGCCAACTGTAAGACAAATTGTTGTACCACAAGGAACTCCAATCACACCAGACGATGTGAAAGGACATATCGATCTTCCGAAAGAACCAGGATGGGAAATTGTCGAAGTAGGAGAAATCCCAACAACAATTCCTGCTGGAGTGAAACCAAGCGTTAAAGTGAAGATTAAAGTTCCAACTGGAGAAATTGTTGAAGTAGAAGTACCAATCATCGTAACACCGAAAGTAACTCCTATTGTAGTGGAAGTTGGAACTCCTATTACGAAAGAGGATGTTATTAAGAAAGTAGGTTTACCAGAAGGATGGGAAATTGTTGAAGTAGGAGAAATTCCAACAACAGAAACACCAGGAACAAAACCAGTTGTTAAGGTAAAAGTTAAATTACCTGACGGTCGTATTATTACAGTGGAAGTTCCTGTAACAGTAACACCTAAATCACAAAATGGCGATTCAACTATTCAGATTGTAACGGAATATCTTGATGAAAATGGTAACCGAATTACTTCAGATAAAGAAGGAAAACACAATCCAATAGAGTTGGAAGGATATGAATTTAGTCATTCAACAACGGATGCTAAAGGAAATACACTACATCACTATAAGAAAGTGACAAATCCAATCAATCAAGAGCAACCAAGTTCTAATGACAAGAAGGAATTACCAAATACTGGTACAGAAGATAAGGCTGGTCTAGCTAGTCTTGGACTTCTTGGAATGTTGGGTGCATTCGGACTTGTAGCTCGTAAGAAAAAAGAAGACTAATACTCTTCGAAAATCTCTTCAAACTACGTCAGCTTCACCTTGCCGTAGGTATGGTTACTGACTTCGTCAGTTCTATCCACAACCTCAAAACACTGTTTTGAGCAACCTGCGGTTAGCTTCCTAGTTTGTACTTTGATTTTCATTGAGTATAAGAAAGAAAAACTTCCTTTCTAAAGTCCAATAGAAAAATAGACTGAGGTGAAAACTTCAGTCTATTTCTTTTGGCTATGAAAAAATCCCCTGGCAAGTACCAGAGGATAAGAGTTTATTTCATTGTTGGGAAGAGCAATACATCACGGATAGTGGTTGTATCAGTGAGGAGCATGCAGAGACGGTCGATACCGATTCCCAAACCACCTGTTGGTGGCATACCATATTCAAGGGCTTCAATGTAGTCGTAGTCGATACCTGTCGCTTCATCATCACCAAGTTCTTTAGCTTTGGCTTGAGCTTCGAAACGGCTAAGTTGGTCGATTGGGTCGTTCAACTCAGTAAAGGCATTACCGTACTCCTTAGTCATGATGAAGAGCTCGAAACGATCAGTAAAGCGTTCGTCTTCAGGATTTTTCTTAGCCAGTGGAGATACAGCTACTGGATGTCCATAGACAAAGGTTGGTTGAATCAAGGTTTCTTCAACGAACTCTTCAAAGAAGGCATTGATAATGTGACCAACTTCAGTATAGTGTTTCTCAACTGGAACTTTCTTCTCAGCAGCGATAGCTTTGGCTTCTTCCAAAGTCATATCTTGCCAGAAATCTACACCAGTAATTTCTTTGATGGCATCCACCATGTGAACTCGTTTAAATGGTTCGTTAATCTTGATTTCAGTTCCTTGATAGTTAACTGGACCATCACCTTTGACTGATTTAGCAGCGTGTTGGATAATACCTTCAGTCAAGTCCATAATGTCTTGGAAATCTGCATAAGCTTGGTACACTTCGATAGAAGTAAACTCAGGGTTGTGAGTAGCATCCATTCCTTCGTTACGGAAGATACGTCCGATTTCGTAAACACGTTCCATACCACCAACGATTAGGCGTTTCAAGTGAAGCTCAGTAGCGATACGAAGCACCATGTCAATATTTTGGGCATTGTGGTGAGTGATAAATGGACGGGCAGCAGCACCACCAGCTTCGTTGTGAAGAACAGGTGTTTCCACTTCAAGGAAGCCTTTTTGGTCAAGGTAACGACGAATTTCAGAGATGATTTTTGAACGAGTGACAAAACGCTCGAAGCTTTCACGGTTCGAAATCAAGTCAAGGTAACGTTTACGGTAAATTGTTTCAACGTCTGTCAAACCATGGAATTTTTCTGGAAGTGGACGAAGTGCTTTAGACAAGTGAGTGATGTGAGTAGCTTTGATAGAGAGTTCTCCCATATCTGTACGCATCACTTGGCCTTCGACACCAAGGAAGTCACCAAGGTCTGCTTTTTTGAAGATTTCGTAGTTTTCTTCACCGACAGCATCCTTACGAACGTAGATCTGGATTTGACC
>QWCI01002924.1_pt1 | contig 11598 bp, 10 predicted proteins | sample 1972541 | NCBI WGS metagenome assembly QWCI01 (sample SAMN09866712, study PRJNA288562) | Human oral metagenome isolate term3_saliva, whole genome shotgun sequencing... | isolation source: mouth | host: Homo sapiens | place: USA: California | reverse complement strand
GGATATTGTTCCTATCGGAGACGGCTGGCACTTTGACCCCTTGGCAGGAGAAATTAAGGACGGCTATATCATGGGAAGAGGGACCTGTGATGACAAGGGTCCTGCTATTGCGGCGTATTATGCGATGAAGATATTAAAGGATAAGGGCTATAAGCTAAAGCACAATATCCAGATGATTTTAGGTACCGATGAGGAAAATACCTCTGCCGGCATCCTTTACTATAAGAAGGTGCGTAAGAATCCTATTATGGGAATCGTACCGGATGCGGAGTTCCCCTGTATCTACGCGGAAAAGGGAATTCTGGACTTTAGCGCTGAAGGGAAAATTGATTCCTGCATAAAGTCTATGCAGTCCGGCACAGCTTTCAATGTAGTAATCGGTAAGGCGGATGTAATTGTGGATAAGCCGCTCGAAAAAGAGTATTTTGAGAAGTTCCTGCTTGCAAATGGACTAAGCGGAGAATGCCATCAGGATGAGGAAGGCGCGCATTATCATATTGATGGAAAACCCTTCCATGCTTCTCGCCCTTACATGGGTGTGAATGCGGCGGTGAAGATGTTTGAATTTGTCGGAAGCTGCTATAACGATGCCTTCAGCTTAAATGCAGTGAAGCTGTTCAAGGATCCGTACGGCGTCGGCCTGAAGGTGGATTATGACGGTGCCTATATGGGCCCATTAACCTTTAACTTAGGTAAGGCAAATATTGAAAATGGCCGGGTTTACTTTGCCTTGGACTACCGTTATCCGAATGAATGTGAAGGCAGTGATTTGCTAAAAAGAAGTGCGGACATCATTCAGGAAGTCTTACATATCGATACGTGCTTAGTGGATGATTCCAAGTGGCTTCTGAACAATCCGGACAGTGAACTCATTAAAACTTGTCTGAAGCACTACCGTGCCTGCCTCTTCGTATCGGCGGAGGAACCTATGCGCGCAGCTTTGAGAATTTTGCCGCCTTCGGTCCGATTTTCCCGACAAGAGAATATGCATCATGGGTTGGTGCGGAGCACGAGGCGGACGAGGGCTTTGAAATAGAGACGATGCTTCTCGCCTGTGCAATTTATACCAATGTGCTTTATGATTTAGCATGTGAAAAATAAGAGCATTTGAAAAAAGGGGGACAGATTGTACCGACCCCCAAAAGTTAGACCAATAATCTAACGATTGGGAGGTCGGTATTTTTATGGCTAAAATTTTCTCCTTGGATTTTTCGGGAACCATCCTTTTTCCACTCTCTTTTCCTGCTCATATAATTCATGAATACTCCAAAAGCAGGAGATGCCAAAGATGGCCAAACTTCCAGAGAGGAAAAGAGAAGGGAGAAAAAGACTGGCTATACAGGCGGATAGACCTATTAAGAAAAATAGCCAGGCTATTTTTTTACTAAAGTAATACTCCGCATACACCACTATGGGATGAAATATCCCTATGCAGAGAAAGCAAACCAAGCCTAAGAGTAAACCTTGAAAGCTCATAGTTTAAAATACTCCCTAAGCTCTCGAAGCAGGGTATCCAAATCCACCTCTGCCCGTTCACTCATAATCTTTACCGTGGCTTTCGGCATCATAATACGAGCAAGAGGAGTGTTTAAGGCCTTAAAGCGGTCACTTAATCGGAAAAGGAGAGTCTTTACATTGGGATCCGCTTCCAAAATATCCTTTAATAGGGTATCTTCGGTGATTTCCGTCAGCTTGCCGGCTGTCAAAGACCCTGTGCTTTCTCTATTTCCTTCGTTTCCCAAAGTCCCTGCGCTTTCTTTATTGCCTACATCTTCAGAAGTCTCTGAGCCTTCCCTCTTGTCTTCGTCTTCAGAAGTCTCCTTGCTTTCTCCCTTTTCCTGCTGCTCCCACGTCAAAAGAGTTTGAGAGCCCTGTAAGGAACGGATATGGGTGCAATCCTGCATCATTTCCAGCACACCACGAAACTTTCCGTTTTCATCCCGAACCGCATAGTAGATGATGTAAATAAAGAGGTCCGGCTTGTTAATCCAAAACTCCGCCTTATCCTGTTCTCTGTGCTTGGTGTCGGTGTAGAAGCAAACCAGTTCATTTTCATCTACATAGGAAAGATCCACAGGCATATGCTGATAAATCAGATTAATCTGCTCCAAGGTAAGTTGACCGGTGCTAACATTCAGCTTCTCTTCCTTATTATTAAAGCCATACTTTCCTAATAGACCGGCAAGCTCTTCTGCAAAGCCGGGAGCAGAGGAAAGACCGAAGAGGGGAGCACCGGCTGTAGAAGCTGAGGCAGAAGAGGAAGCCGAAGCTGAATTGCCGGACTTATCTGCCTGAACGCTAATATAGGCAAAACCGATTTCCTGGTCTCCCTCAGCCATATAACGGAACTCTTCTTCGTTGATCATTTCCAAGGAGGTAGGGTAGAGGATATTTTCTTCCTTGTCCATCAAATCCCGTACATCCGCCACAAGCTCAGCCTGCTTTCCGATAAATTCCTCTTCCTTATCCTCTAAGAGAAGATTGTAGCACTCTGCAATCTCATCCCGGATAAAGTCATCCAAAGTCCACATGGTGGTGGTAGGACGGGTAAAGCCTTTCTTCTCCAAAACCGGGTATAATTGGTTTTGCTTTCTGGACAAATGAATCTTGAATTTCAACAATTCTTCATAAAGTTCCAGCCATTGGTTTTTAATAAGGGGATACTGCACCAAATCCTCCACGGAAAGGAGCAATTCCTTCATTTTGGCATTTTCCCTACGATAGCAGGAGATGGGATGATTTTCCGGAAGCTCTTGATCCTTTGTGACCAAAACATCCTGGAAGACCTCCAGCATAGCTTGGATATCTTCCTTAATGTATTCGTCTTCGCTTTCTACCACCATTTCCTGCTCGATAATGGCAATTTCATAGGGAGCCAGGTGTTGTACTCTATCTTTAAGGGATTTTCTGGCTTCTTCCAAAGATATCTTTCCCTCATCATAGGCGGATTTAATTTCATGGACAATTTCTAATTTCTTAGCATCAATATTTTGAAAATTCTCTCTCATAGCTTACTCCTTCAGGGTATATTCCTATCTGCTGATCCGATAAGATCAGAAAAGAAAAAATAATATCGCATAGTTAGTTAGAAGATTCTAACTTATAACATCATAGCAAAAAAGAAGAAAGAAAAACAGTAAAAATTCCATATCAAATTCTAAAGAGATTTTCTCTAAAGCCATAGCTATAGCTTATGGAAAAATATCTTCACAGAACTTAGCTGAAAGAGAGAATAAAAAAATATTAATGTATTACATAATGAAGCTTTTATTTATAATTCTTAAAAACAGAATTACACTGCGTAGGTAGACAAGGCTAACCGATTTAAAAAATAATGAGTAGGAAAATATTTTCTTGACTAAGTTTTCTGTTAAAAATCGAATCCTAGGACCTTAGCGGAGCAATAGCAGGGAAAAGCAGAACACTATCCTTATTTTTGGACAAAGCGGGAAGCATAGTATGGGGCGCTAAAAATGATTAAACCTGAACGTGAGTCGTAAATCACAGTTTTAGAAAGAGATTTAAAATGAAGAAGATGTCAAAAGGGCTTATTCTATCCCTTGCTTCAAAAATCAAAATATTTTTCTACAGCTAACTATCCTCTTCTTCCCAAAATAATTCATCCAATGTTTTCCCTAGTACATGACAAATGGCGAGGCAGAGTCGGATGGTAGGGTTATAGTCCCCTTTTTCTATGGCATTGATGGTTTGTCTGCTGACGCCTACCAAATCTGCCAGTTCCTGCTGAGACAGGTCTTTCCCCGCCCGAGCGGATTTTAAACGTAGATTTTTCATTTTCCACCTCACTCTTCATCATTCTTCATTCGATTCTTCAGTAGCATGAGAATCGCGGCAATGGCAAAAAAGATACTGAGGAGGAGAGGAAGCATAAAGCGGCTGCTGAGCCTTCCGGCAATCCATATTTTATCGGGAGAGATATTCTCTACGGTGTTTAGGGCGTTCAGTACACTGGACATAGCCCATACGGTAACAGCAATCCTTTTATTTTTCTTACTGCTAAGTCCCCAGAACGCATCATGAAAAAGGCAGTACCCTATCAGAATCAGTCCTGAGAAAAGAAGAATGGCAAGGGGAATAATCCCGGCTTCCATATACTTTTCAATTGGCTCGGCAAAGGCTGCATATAGCATGAGGAGTCCCATGGTGGTAAAAAAAGCATATTGATAGCCCTTTCCACGGACGATTAGCTGCCTTTCATCATAACAATCCTGTTTATCCTTACTCAATCTGTTTCGAAAGAGACCTAAGAGGGAAGTTGCAAAAACACCTACAGCGATTCCTAAGTTGAAATAATTCATCGAAAACTCCTTTCCTTGCATTCTTACTTTTTGGAGGAAGCAATACGTATTACAAAATGTCGTAAATACTTTACATAACCAATATACACCTTGATTTTAATATGTCAAGTATATTTTACAAAAAGACATCAGATAGGAAACTTTCTTCAGGAGTATCCGTCTCGATTTTCTTTACCGATCATCTATTCTTCAAAAGTTCTGCTACAATGAAACTGTTTAAGCAAATGAACAGAAGGAGTGAAGAACATAGGGCATTCATAAAGAAACAAAGTGAGGAGTAAAGAAGATGTTATTTTATTTTTCAGCTACCGGAAATACCAAGCATGTAGCAGAGAAAATTAAAGAACCGCAGGAAGAAATGATATCCATTGAGGAGGCTTGCAAGGCGGAAAGCTATGTGTATACGGTAAGAGACGGAAGGTTTGGGATTTTAAGCCCTACCTATGCTTGGGGACTTCCCAGCATTGTTTATACGTTCTTGGAAAAGTTGAAGCTTCAGTATGAAACAAAGCCCTACAGCTTTTATGTGGGGACCTTCGGAACGACAACGGGGGCAGCATCTTCGATTGCGGATAGTCTTTTAAAAGAAAAGGGTTTAGCCTTGGATGCGAAATTCGATATTCGTATGCCGGATACTTGGACTGTGATTTTTGACTTATCCCATGCGAAAAAGCTTAAAAACAGCTTAAAGCGGGCAGAAGAGGAAATCACTGAGCTTAAGGCATCGCTTTCCGAAAAGAAAAACTGCATCGGCTGTACACTTTGCGCGAAGAAATGCCCGGTTCAGGCTATTGCAATGCAGAACAAAAAGCCGGTTTGGGTGAAGGAAGACTGCACCATGTGTCTGGGTTGTCTTCACCGTTGCCCGAAACATGCCATATATTACGGGAACGGCAAGGCGACCAACGCCCATGGACAATATACTTATCAAAAATACGCAGGAGAGAAGAGCATGTAAGCGCTTCTTTGTGCTTTGAGAAAAATTTTTTGCTGTCTAAACGTATTTCTCATACCGGCACTGTTCGACGACTTCTTTTCCCAAAAGCGTAATGGCTTTTTGGGGACAGGAACTTATGCAACGATAACACATGGTGCATTTTTCCAGATTGACGGCTTTGCCGTTTTGTATGCGTAGATTTCCCATGGGGCAGATGGAGGCACATAATCCGCATCCAACGCAGTCATCACTGATTTTGAGTTTTTTACTATACCCGGTGGTTTTATTATAAAACCATAATCTTTGTCCGAATAATCCTGCGAGATGAGCCGGAAAGCTTAAGCCTTCCCAGGGATATTTTCCGGTTTGTTTAATCGTGTTTGTTGCCTTTTCGATTTTTCTATCCGCTTCATGGATGATTCTTCGGTTTTCTTCTAAAGACTTTTTCAGTAATTTACTGTCACAAACCGCATCCGGCATACGAATCTGCAAACCGCCAAGGATAATTGCACCATATTTTTTTAAAACTCTGGCAAGACACCCTGTTCCATCACCGGAAAATGCGCCCATAGTGGTTATTAAAAATATCTTTTTCCCTTTCCAGACATCCTTATGCCGAATGACAAAATCTCTTACCATAAATGGCATATTGGAAAATTGTGTCGGATAGGCGAGGACAATCTCCTCGTTCTTTCGAATAGCATCTATCGATTTTTTCTCTTCAATGGGAATGCACCTTGCATCGGAATCCAGTGCAGTAAGAAATTTTTGGATGCAGTGCTTTGTATTTCCCGTACCACTTAAAAATACCCCTACCATTTATACTCCTCATATTATTGCTTGAGCCGAAAATCTGTTTCACTTTGTTCCCTATACATGAATGGAGATGGAAATCAATTCTGCTTTCTCCCTTATACAGTAATGGAGTCAAGAATCTGCTCTACTTCCGCTTCAAGATGATCCATGTCTACAGCCCCTTTCATAGTCACGATGGAAGACAGACCATGCACCAAGGACCAGAGCGCAATAACTTTTGCATGAAGAGAAGTACTATCCCAATTCTCGGATTTTTCTTTCCATGCTTTTTCTGCGATATTTTTGAATAATACAAATGGCGGATAATTCTCTATATCTATATCTTCTATAGAAAACAAGAACCGGTAATATAGAGGATTTTCATAAAAAAAGAGGACGTAACTTTTTCCCATATTGAAAAGAATTCTTGAATGGTCAGAACAATCTTCCGTGGCTTTCACCAATGTCGAATAAAATCGATGATTCACATAATTACGGACTTCAGACAGAAAAGCCTCCTTGTTTTTAAAATGGGCATAGGGCGCGGCAGGACTGACGCCTGTAGAATCTGCCAGTTTACGCATGGAAAGGGCTTCCAGACCATATCGATTGATATAGGCCAAGCCTTTTTCCACTAGCTCTTCTTTTAAATTCCCATGATGGTATGTATCGGATTTCAAAGCACACTCCTTTTTTGTTTCAATCTATACACTGTTTAGATGATAGCACTCAATCTAAATGATGTAAAGATGGAAAAATTTATAGGATAAAACTTAGCGATAGAGACATATTTTCCCCTGAAAGTATAAAAAATATAAGATAACTGGCAGAGGAAAATGTGGGACAAGATAGAATCCAGCCTGTTCCCTCAGCCATTTTTTTGATAAAATCTATTCGAAGTAATTTTCCTGTTGTAAATGCTGTATGGAGGAAAAGAAATGGACTATAGAACAGAACACGATTCCATGGGGGAAGTGCAGGTTCCGGTGGAGAAATACTGGGGGGCACAAACCCAGAGAAGCTTTGAGAATTTTAAAATAGGAACGGAGAAAATGCCTACTGAGATTATCCGTGCCTTTGCCATTTTAAAGAAGGCGGCAGCAATGGCCAACAATCGCCTTGGAAAACTGGATGAAAGACGAAAGAATTTGATTTCCGATGTTTGTGAAGAGATTTTGGAGGGGAAACTTAACGAGCACTTTCCTCTTGTGGTATGGCAAACCGGAAGCGGTACTCAGTCCAACATGAACGTGAACGAAGTCATTGCCAATCGGGGAAATGAAGTGGCAGGAGAAAAGCTTCTGCATCCGAATGACCATGTAAATATGTCCCAAAGCTCCAACGATACCTTCCCAACAGCCATGCATATCGCAGCAGCCTTGGAAATAGAGGAGAGGCTTTTTCCCAGTCTTGACACCCTTATTCAATCCTTTGAAAGACTTGTGCAGGAAAATGAAGGCATTGTGAAAACAGGACGGACCCACTTGCAGGATGCCACACCGATTAGCTTTTCTCAGGAAATCAGCGGCTGGAAAGTGATGCTCGAAAAATCGAAGGATATGCTTCAATTAAGCCTTCCCGGACTTCGGGAACTGGCTCTTGGTGGAACTGCGGTGGGAACGGGACTGAATGCTCCGAAGAGATTTGATGTGGAAGTGGCCAAGGCAGTTTCCGAACTGACACATAAGGATTTTAAAACGGCGGACAACAAATTCCATTCCCTTAGCAGCAAGGATGAACTGGTTTTCGCCCACGGTGCTTTGAAAGCCTTGGCGGCGAATTTGATGAAAATAGCCAATGACATCCGTTGGCTTGGCAGCGGCCCAAGATGCGGTCTTGGAGAAATTTTCCTTCCGGAAAATGAGCCGGGAAGCTCCATTATGCCGGGAAAGGTCAATCCCACCCAGTGCGAGGCACTTACCATGGTGTCCGTTCAGGTCATGGCCAATGATGTAGCAGTGGGCATGGCGGCTTCTCAGGGAAATTTTGAGCTAAATGTATATATGCCGGTATGCATTTACAATTTTTTGCAGTCCGTACGACTGCTTTCCGATGCCATGCTGTCCTTTAATCAGAACTGTGTTGTGGGTATCAAGGCAAACAAAGAGAAAATGCAGGAAAACCTTCACCGCTCTTTGATGCTTGTAACCTGTTTGAATCCCTATATCGGCTACGAAAATGCGGCGAAGACAGCGAAAAAGGCTTTTCAGGAAAACATTTCTTTGAAAGAAGCCTGCCTACAGCTTGGCTTCTTGACGGAAGAGAAATTCGATGAAGTATTTCAACCGGAAAAAATGATATAAGAAGAAATGATATAAGAAACAATGAGTTAAGACAGGCACATTATAAGGAGCGACTAATACCGGAAAGAAGTATTCATCGGCAGAGGTAATAAAAAGTCAGAAGCAAAAAGTCAGAAATAGTAAAATGGCAGAAATTACATAGAATAGAATTGAAATAAAGTATGGAGGAAGAAAAAATGGACTATGCGAAGGAATCATTGAAACTGCATTATGAATTAAAGGGAAAGCTGGAGATTACACCGAGAGCCAAGGTAGATAGCAAAGAGGCTTTAAGTCTTGCATATACCCCGGGGGTGGCTGAACCCTGCCTAGTGATACAGAAGGATGTAGAGAAAAGCTATGAGCTGACCAGACGCTGGAATACTGTGGCCGTGGTAACGGATGGAACTGCGGTTTTAGGCTTGGGAGACATAGGACCGGAGGCAGGCATGCCGGTTATGGAAGGAAAATGTGTGCTGTTTAAGGCATTTGGAGATGTGGATGCCATTCCGCTCTGCGTAAGAACGAAGGATGTGGAGGAAATCGTAAAGACGGTGAGCCTCCTTGCCGGAAGCTTCGGGGGAGTAAATTTGGAAGATATTTCCGCACCTCGTTGTTTTGAAATTGAAAAGAGATTAAAGGAAGTTTGCGATATTCCGATTTTCCATGACGACCAGCATGGCACTGCTGTGGTAACTTTAGCAGGCCTCATCAATGCCTTAAAGCTTACCGGGAAAAAAATCGAAGAAGTGAAGATTGTGACCTCCGGAGCAGGAGCGGCAGGCATTGCCATTATCAAACTGCTCTTAAGTATGGGAGCAAAAAATGTGATTATGACGGACAGAGAAGGTTCTATTTATAAGGGGAGAGAGAACTTAAATCCCATTAAGATGGAAATGGCAGAGATTACCAATCTATCCATGGAAAAGGGAAGTCTTTCCGATGTTATCAAGAATGCGGATGTCTTTATCGGTGTTTCCGCACCGGGAACCTTAAGCAAAGACATGGTGAAGAGCATGGCGGAGAAACCCATTATTTTTGCTTGCGCCAATCCTATTCCGGAAATTTTCCCGGAAGATGCGAAGGAGGCCGGCGCTGCGGTAGTATCTACAGGGCGGTCGGATTTTCCAAACCAAATCAATAATGTACTATGCTTCCCCGGTATCTTTAGAGGTGCCCTGGATGTGCGGGCAAAGGATATCAATGATGAAATGAAGGTTGCCGCAGCCTATGCTATCGCAGGCCTTGTGAGCGATCAGGAATTAAATGCGGAGTACATTTTACCGGCAGCCTTTGATGAAAGAGTGAAAGATGCAGTGGCAAATGCCGTTGCGGAAGCTGCGAAGAAAAGCGGCGTTGCCAGAGTGTAAAACTAAACTGTAATGCCTAACTATAAAATTAAGCGGTAATAGCATTCTTGCAAAACAAGCTGTAATTTTGGATTGCTATAGGGCCGAATAGAAGAATAAATTTTATAGTGCAGAAGGGGCTGGAAAGAATAATATAGTTATAATTTGAATATAATCATGTCATTCTCTTGTTTTTCACAGCCCCTTTCTCCTATAAGTGGAAATATATTTTATAAACTAAGCCAAAAATTCTTTTCCATTTCGCATAAAGTCAATAAGGTTAATATGCTCAATACCGTTTCTCTGTTGCAGAATAGAGTCTGCAGTAACAACATATTTTGGATAATTGTCCTTAATGGCTTCGAGTGGTCGGTACTCACGGTCTTCGGTATCCTTTGATAATGCAATGGTATAAGCAACTTGAATGTAGGAATAACGCATCTCGTTATTTCTTAAGATGAAATCACATTCCAGCTTCCCTATTCTCCCGACAGCTACAGAATAGTCATGAGATTTTGCATATATATAGGTAATATTTTCAAGAACAGGACCAAAGTTAATTCTGTTGTCCGTGTTCTGAGCAAAATAAAAAGCGGTGTCAGCTAAATAGTATTTCTTTTCTCCACTTAAGGATTTTTTGGACTTCATATCAAACCTAGGGCATTCGCAAAGAATTTTCGCATCCAACAAGGCTTTAACATATCTTGCAATCGTGGCTTCGCTTATAGCTGTTCCATTTTGTTCAATGGCTTTTTTTAAGCTTTTTAGACTGGTTGTTGCGGCAAAGTTGTTGATGATGTATTTTTGGACTGTTTCAAATGTATTTTTATTACGGATTTTTAGCCTTCTTCTAATGTCTTTTTCAAAGATTTCCTCGATAACACTTTGAACATATCTACGCTTTGCGGCAATATTTTCCAGTTGTATTGTTCTGGGAAAACCGCCTTCAAGAATATAGTTTTGTAATTCTTCTTGTCGGTCGGAAGCAATTTTTTTTCCATAGAATTTTTTAATGCCTTCGTATTCCTCAAACGAAAGTGGGAACATCTCAAATTCAATATATCTTCCGGTTAGTTTTGTCATCAATTCTCCGCTTAGGAGATACGAATTTGAACCGGTAATAAAAATTGACCATTCATTAGACCTACGAAAGCTGTTAAGAATTAGTTCAAAGTCCTTTACATTTTGAATCTCATCAATAAAAAGATATTTTGTTCCACGCACTTTCGGAACTGATTCCAATAGCTGTTCCAATTGTTCCGGATTTGTAATTTTATGATAGTCCTTACTGTCCAAGTCGAAGAAATAAATATGATTACTAGGAATTCCGGACGATTTTAATTCGTTGGCAATTGTTTCCATAAGACAGGATTTACCACATCTTCGCACACCGGTGATTACTTTAATAATATCGGTTTCGTGATAAAAGTCACGAATCTTCTTAAGGTAGTTTTCACGAGGATACCAAGCCATATTATTCTTCCTTTCTAACTTATTAGTTCATAGTATATAATAGCAAATACAGTACGAAATATTAAAATTAACGTTGGCAGTTTTGTGAAAATGCAAAAAATGCTAACGTTAAATCCATAAAATCATTATATCAGAATATTCCCGTACCGGCATGTGTTATAGTAAAACAATTATAAGAAAGGAAAAATATGACTACAGAAGAAAAATTAAAGAAGTATCAGGACTGGCTGTTCAAATGTTCTGCCTATCAAATGGCCTTGAGCATCATTGGTATTGATAAGCAGACGGTGGCACCGGAGGCAGGGGCCAGCTATCGGGACGAGCGTTCCGCCTTTTTGGCAGGGGAGCTTTTTAGCTTGGAAACCGATCCGGAAATCGTGGCATTACTAAAGGATTTGCAGGAAGATCCTGAGGTGGACGCGGAAAATAAGCGGGCTATTCAG
>QWCI01000972.1_pt1 | contig 11609 bp, 10 predicted proteins | sample 1972541 | NCBI WGS metagenome assembly QWCI01 (sample SAMN09866712, study PRJNA288562) | Human oral metagenome isolate term3_saliva, whole genome shotgun sequencing... | isolation source: mouth | host: Homo sapiens | place: USA: California | reverse complement strand
TCACACATTTCATAGATGCCTGACTCAATCTCTTCTTCTGCCATCCAAATAGGATGTTCACGTAGGATGAATTGATTTTCCCCGTACTCTGCTAGAAAGACTCCTACCTCCTCCAAAAGTGCCATTCTTTCCTTGAGACGAAGGGCATCATCCGCTGGAAATTCAAAGATATAGGGCACTAGTAGTTGCTGCTGGCTCTGGTCAACATTGCCAATGCTTTCACGATACTCCTCGTACTTGACCCGTTCCTGCGCCGCATGTTGGTCTATGATGTAGAGTCCATCTCGCCCTTGGGCAAAGAGATAGGTTCCATGCATTTGCCCAAAAAATTCCAACTCTGGAAAGCTTGAAGATTCTTCTCGCTCCAGCTTGTCATAGGCCTTATCAAGACTAGCAAGATCTAACTCTGGATGGTCTAGTTGATCGTAGTTAGCAGGTTTTCGCTCTGCAAAATGCAGTTTTGCTGGCTTGGTCAATCGGTCCAGGGTTTCCTTGGCAAACAGGGTCAAATCCTGCCCTTCATCAGTCAATTCTACCTGATAATCAGCTACTTCAGCTTGACTAGGTCTTATCGACTCTGTTTTCTCATAGTAGAGCGTATTTTCTTTGAGTGGGAGAATGGTCTGCTCCACCTTTTGACGATTGCGCACAGTCGATTTGGCAAGATTTTCCAAGGCATCTGGTATCAAGGTTTGTTCCTTGAGACTGTTTGCAATAGCTTCTGAGACCAGCGTCATCAGTTCTTTTTCCTTGGAAATCCGCACCTCTTGCTTGGTTGGATGCACATTGACATCCGCTAGATAAGGGTCGATATGAATGTGAATGACAGCCAGTGGAAAACGGCCTACCATGAGCTTGCTACCATAACCATCCAAAATAGCACGGTTGAGTAGAAAGTTCTTGATATAACGGCCATTGATGAAGAGACTGATATAGTTGCGATTAGCCCGAGTTAACTCAGGCAAGGACACAAAACCTGAAATTTCGAAATCTAAGTCAGAGTTCTCAATTTCAATCATCTTCTTTGCACTCGCCAAACCGTAAATCCCTGCAATAGCTTGGCGCAGTTGGCCAGTCCCTGCTGTCCGCGTCATTTCCTTACCATCACTGATCAAACTAAAAGAAATCTCAGGATGGGCCAAGCCCAGACGGTTGACAATATCAATGATATGAGACAACTCCGCTTGCTGGCTCTTCATATACTTGAGACGGGCAGGCGTGTTGAAGAAAAGGTCCTCCACACAAACCTTGGTTCCCACAGGACTAGTCGCTGGGATGACTTCCTCAACTTCTCCCCCACGCGCGACTAACTTGGTTCCGTGACTTGCACCATCCACCGCCGTCAACAAAGTCAAGACACTAACAGACGCAATAGAAGGCAAGGCTTCACCACGAAAACCAAGCGTCCGAATCCGAAAAAGGTCTGCCTGATTTTTTATCTTACTAGTTGCATGGCGACGCAGGGCCAATTCCACCTCATCGTGGGCAATTCCGTGACCATTATCTGTGATTTGAATTTTCTTGAGACCAGCTTCCTCAATCTCAATGATAATCTGGCTAGAGCCAGCGTCAATGGCGTTTTCTACCAGCTCCTTAACAACGCTAGCTGGACGCTCGATAACCTCTCCTGCCGCGATCTGGTTTGCCAGCACCTCTGGCAATTCAATAATATGAGACATCTTTCAGCCCCTTTCTGTATCTGTTTTCCTAGAAATTGATAGTGCTATTATACCATATTTCAGAAAGAACAGAAAAGCTCCACCACATAGGAGTCAAATCCCTCCACATAGACAAAGTCCCTTGCAAGGGGGAATAAAATAGTGGTATACTCAATAAAAATCAAAGAGCAAACTAGAAAGCTAGGCGAGGGGAGAAAGTCTTTGAGCGGACTTCAATTGTTGCAGGACAAGTAGACGGAGAGTTTATAGCTCCCATGATTTACAAGGAGAGCATGACGAGTAACTTCTTTGTGGAATGGTTCAAAACGCAATTCCTGCCTGCTTTAAAGACATCTCATGTCATTATCATGGACAATGCTAGCTTTCATCCCAAGAACATTTTGGATGAACTTTGCATTCAAGATAAACACTTTTTCTTACCTCTACCACCTTATTCACTGGATTTGAATCCTATTGAGCAAGCTTGGACTATCTTGAAAAAGAAAGTGACGGATTTATTAAGGGAAGTTCCCAATATCTTTGAATCATTAGAGTGTTTTTTTAAAAACTAAATAACTATTGATATGATAAAATTAACAGATATATGATTGAAATAAACAAAGAGTCTAGGACAAAAGTCTAATCTTAAATCATGACCACCCGTCTAACGGGTGATTATGATTTATATTACATTTTCAATTTTTATTTAATTTTAAAATGTTATAAACCAAAAAATATCTCATATAGACTAACAAAATGTGCGAAATGACTATTAGATATATCGTTCAAAAAATGTACGAATTCTCCATCTAAAAATCCTCCTGAGCAAACAGAATTAATACTATTTCTTATTGCTACTAAAGTTAAATTTTGAGCTATATGTCCAGCTTCAAGATTCATAAAGCGATACCCCCTATCCTGATATTTATAACAAATCAGACTTGGATTTCCAATAAAATGGATAGAGAATGCACAAGAATTAAAAAAATGTTCATTTAATGTAATTAAACCTGGATCTAAATAATCTGAAAGCAATATCGGAATTAACGTATTGTTCATTGGCAGATACTCATAAATCCCCTTCTCCAACGATTCTACATCATTTACAACAATAATTAAAGATATTGGATAGGTTCCGCCAGCAGATGGAACTGTATAGACTCCACAAATAGAAGGTCCATATCCATAAAATAACACATTAGAAAAGTCCTTGAATGAAATTGTCCCACAAGTGAATTCCCGACAACTTCGCCTATTTAGTAACGCTGTATAAAAAGTATCAGTGTCTTCTTTAATTTCGTTATTGAGAGTAATTCCAATTGATGATTTTGAAAAAGATGAATTGCTGTAAATATTATCCATAAACGCTTTATTATCAAAAGCATTAGCAATATTTTCTTCAAAAATGTGATAGTTAGCACGATCTAAGGAAGTCATATTGTGAAATTTTTCAAAAATCACTTGACCATCCTCTGCGTTAATACATCTTTCACTGTAAGACATTTTATAATTCCCCATATCTAATTTTTTTAAATTCTTTAGAATTTAGATTATAAGTTAGCATCCTTGAATAAGAATAACTATTATAATTTTGTTTTGTTACTATGAAATAAATTTCATTTATTATAAAAGCGACTGGAATTCTATAATAAGTATCATCTTTGCTACTATAGCAATAAGTACTTCGACTTTCTTCTTGATTTAAATATAGTTTCAATTTACTCAAATCTTCTTCACCAAATACCTGTGGTCCAATAGAAAAATACTTGGAATTCAATACCACAGGAAGTAAAACACTATGTTGATTCATGTGATTTTTTATCTCTTCCAGCTTATCTGCGAACACAGTATTATCCCACCTCTCCATAATCACCAAAATAATATCTGCTGATGAAATATTATCCGGAATTTCATGATAACTCTCGAAATAATTTGTCAAAAAATCGTTTTTAGAATTACTTTCCAAATTCTTTTTAATCATACTTGAAATCATTTTAGATGAATAGTTAATACATATCAAACAAATTCTATTATCTTTTGGAAAATCTACAAGGTAAGAATTATCTTTTACGAATATTTCTTTTTCTAAAAGTAACTCGATAATTTCATTAAATTCATATATATCAAACTGCTCTCCATACTTTTTGGAAAATAATTGAGTAAATTCATAAATTGTTTTTGAGGAAAAGAAATATTCTATATTACTTAGTAAATATTTTTCTATTTTATCACCAGTTAGATGATATAATTTGCTATATATTTTCAAATAAAGATTCTTTTTATCTAATGAAACTATTTTTACTGCTGGACTTAAATAAATTTTTTCATCCATAAACTTATCCTCTCTATGGAAATGGAATGAAATTTATATCCCTATTTAATTTCATTCCTGTTTTATTCTCTACGTTACTATAGATTTCCTCAGAATAGTCCGAAATTCGAAGAGAAGGGAACCAATTTTCTGAATAAATTTTTGTAATCTTCGAACAATAATTTCTGTAAAATACATTTTGAAAAGAAAATGGGGTACATAATTTTAATTCCATATCATATTTTTGATACAATTCATTTATTACTTTGCTTCTTGTAAAACATCCCTGTATATCAAATATGTCCGAAGCAGAGACTAAGCTACCTTCCTCTAGATAAGAATATGCCTCAATAATATCCTCAACTGGCAACTTATCAAAAACATGAATATAGTCAACTTTATCTATATTTCCTTGAGAAACTGAACCATGTAATTTGTTTAATGGATATAATTCTCTAAATAGACTTTTAAAAGCTTCTTCTATTGAATATCCTGCTCCAATGCCTATATCAATGGAATTAGATCCAGTAGATCCTATCCCCAAAATTACTCTATAGCAGTCAATAATAGAAATTTCATAAAATTTTAAATGAGTAAGATCAAAAGGAATTATTTTTGATAGATATTTATCTTTTTTTATTTGATATTTAACTGTTTTAGAGAGATAGCTAATAATAAAAGATTGACGTTCTATAAACTCTTTCAACGAATTCTCAATAGATAATTCAGACGAAACATGTGTAGCAAGTCCACAAGTGTCCAAAAAATAGATTATATTTTTTGAGTTTATCTTTTCACAGCCCAATTCATCTGTGGTCAAATTTAAAAAATTAACCATATATTGTGGCCTATTGATAAAATTAATTAGAGCTTGCCTTTCAAATGCCTCGCCAATGGAAGCTTGCATTGATTTACAAAAGCTCATATCTGTGGATGATCCATTACTACTAATCGAATCATAGTTTAACGAAACCCAATTACTACACCTATAACCTTCCAGAAATTTAGGAACATCTAAATTATAGGTATAACCGTAATTTATTTCTACTACCATAATTTTTCTCCTTAATACCTATAAAACAATACAGTCTGGGGTGTTTATTATACTATTAATTCCGATTTTTTTAACAATATCCACTTCTACACACTTCATCAAATTTTCTTTAATTGGTAAGCACTTAATCAGCGAGCTAGAGTAAACGCTAACTACTGCTGTAAATTTATTTCTAGATAATATAGCTATATTTAAATCAGAAATCATTTCATTTATTGATAAATTTAAATCACTTGATACTTTTTTTAGTTTAGAAGAGATTATTTTATTTTCAAAATGGCATATTTTCTTATAAATTATATTTTGCTCTTCTTGCGTCAATGGAAAATTACTGTATAACTTATAAGAATTTAATACTCGAAGTATTTTCATTTCCTGAATAGCTCCTTCTAGTGCACATTTATAATTTTCATTACAACAAATCCCAGTTGAAACAACCTGACCATCTTTAAAAAGTATCCCAATAACTGTAAACCAAGATGATAGTATCCCGATTTTAAATAAGAAAATTTCATAATTATCTAAAAGATTTTCCCCAATTAAACTTTTTACTTTAGAATCATTTATATCAATCTTCTCTCCTAAATTTAGATACCAGAAAAAGATTAATTCATTTTTTTCTATCAATTCGGCAATGGCTTTTTTTACTGAATTACTTGAACTAAACGGATTAGAAGAAGTTCCAGTCGTGTCGCAATATCCTGTAATGAAGTTTTTGCCATAGCTTAGATGGCCTCTCTCCAAAATATTAATTCTTCCACTAAGTAAGTCAAAACATTTTATATTTTCTGTGCTTTGATAATTGCTAGCCAAAGCACTACGTTCTAGATATTCACTATATAATTTTAAGAATGCCTCTTTTTGCATTATACTACAAGAAGAAGACACACTGGGAAACTCTATGCTATTCATTTGTATAACAGAAACTGATCCTACATTGACAGTCGGAATCCCCAGAAAAAATTGATTGGAAGTATTTAAATAATCTGAAAAGTTTCTAAAAATCATAAATTTACTCCCACAGCATCTAAGACTACGATTCGATTTATATTCAATTTAGCATAGTGCGCAAGTACATTATAATTTATGCTTAATTCGGATACAATCAGATTTTGCTTCAAGATTGCTCTAATCTCACCCGCTTCTTTTAAACTTTCAAACATAGCATTTCTTCCAAGTGCACTGAGTAAATTTAAATCTACAAACGAAATGTAGATATATCTGTGCTCTTCAAATATTCCCTTAATTTTATCTGAAGAAAAGAAAACGGAACCTATCTTATGTATACGATTATGAGAAATATGATAACTAATCAACTCTGAATTTCTTACTTCTAGTAATTGATGTTCAATACAGATACTATAAACTTCTCTATCCATCAATTCATTAAAAAACAAAATCAATCTCTTATTAAAACAAGTAGGAGATATTACTTCAAATTGTTCTTCAGAACTATAGCCGTAGTTTATATTATCTACCGTTTTCTTCTCATCAAGTAACTTCAATACTTCCTTTCTTTTTATTGAAACAGAATTATTATCTACAAAACATGCCTGAAACTGAAAATTTTTTTTGAAATAATTTACCAAATCTACCATCTAACCTCACCAAATTAAAAATTTATTCAAAACAATCACAAAGTTCCCAGTGAATTGCACAATCATAGCTTATTCCCGTCTCCTCATTTACTTGTACTATCCTTGATGATAATTCATTTAGATCTGTCTTTTCTATTTTGAATAATTCTGACAAAATTTCTAATGTCAAAACACTTGTCAAGGGGAGAGTGGGAGAATATTTTACCTTATTATTGTATAACAAATCAATCACCGTTTGGAAAGTGACGGTTCCTGTCGCCCTGCTATAAGATCTCAAACTAGCTTCTAAATGCGCAAAGAAGCATTTTGGACATGGATTATACCATGTCTTTTTATATATATTCGTCAAATATAAAGAATTATTATACGAGAAAACAAATGCACACATTACATCTTTCTCAGACATTATATTGACAATTTTCAAAAAATCACTATAGTCAAAGGGAAGCAAAGAAATAATAAATAATGATTCATCTACTCCAGAAATATTTTTCAGGTACTCTAAGAAATTACTTGAAGAACCTATTATTCTATTTTCAACAATATATGAAGAAGAATTCTTATTATTATATTCGGCACTCAAAATAAAATCTTCGTTATTCGATAGAATCCTAATCTTTTTAAAACGCTCTTTATTTATTTCTTTATATATTAAACTTGAATCCATTAGATATTCTACAATAGAAGCTGTATCACTTCCAAAAAACTCTTCTAAGAATGATTGAGATATACATAATCTATTATCTTTATCTAGCTGCTTAAAAAAGCTAATTATTTTTTTATCCTTAATAATTGTAATGCCTTTACAATTTTGGACCACAAGATATTTTTTAAAATCAGTTATTACAAATTGATAAATATTGTATTGCATTTTTACTCCTTTAACATCTAGTCGATATAAATAATTTCTTTTTCATGTTCGGGAATAAAATCATGTGAAACTATTATAACAATCTTATTTTTAGATATTTCATTCAGAATATCAAGCACTTTTAAATACATATTTGTAGATATATTTGAGAAAGGTTCATCTAAAATTATAACGTCCGAATTTGGTTTGCTTAATGTAAGAATAAGATTAAGTAATTGAAATTCACCGCCCGAAAAGGAATCTATTTTCCGATTTAAAACATTTTTTTCGTCATTTCCAAAGAATAATTTCCATATCTGATTTGCTACAGAATTGGACTGCATTACATAATCCTCGAAGCTTTCATAAGTAGATAAAAATTCAACAACCGTTAAATCTTGAGGTATACTGTTTTGTGACATAAATGAAATACAGCATTCTCTCAAACTTTTTAAATTAATTTTTTCTAACAAGATATTGTTAATTTTTATTGTTCCCGAATAATAATTTTTTGAAGCTCCCACTAAAGTTCTGATTAAGCTTGTTTTTCCTACTCCATTTTTACCTTTTAAAATAAATAACTTGCCTTTTACGAAAGTTTTAGTTATGCTATTATTATACATACATAGATTTTTGTTTATAGATTTCAAATTGACATCTATAAACTCTATTCGTTCGATATTTAGAATCGTATCATCTCCATATTTAGCATCAGTCATTTCTAAAATTTCATTTATTCTTTCAAGTGCGCCTTTGCATTCTTCTAACTGAACGGCAATATCAAAAAAATCATCTAAACATGTCACAAATGTATTAAAATACTGAACAGTAGCAGTGAACATCCCTAATGACATTTTCTTATTCACCACCTCTATACCTCCAAACCAGAAAAATATAACTTGAAAAATAAATGTTATAAATATTTGCAACATTGAAATAATATATCTTAGAGAAAAATTAGAGCGTACAGCATGTAACATTGAATTAAATTTAGTATCCAACCTCTCAATCTCTATTTTTTCCATACTTTGAATTATTATGTTGTCTAGTCTTTGAAATAGACTAATCTTTTGAGAATAGAAAATGCTATTCTCCTCCCTAATTAATAGAAACATTGAGTGAAGAGATCTCCTACACAAAAAATAGATCAACATGTAAATTACAACTAAAAATATAAAAAAAATAAATACTTTTTTTTCTATAGTGTATAAAACAATGGATATTGATAAGAGTGTCACACTTGATTGAATAACAGATGGGATTTTTAGAAAAATAAAATTAACTATTGTATCAATATCAGTATTTAGTCTGCTGTTTAAGTAATTGCCATCAAACTTACTAATCGACTTCATATCCTTTAAATATATTTTATTCAAAATATACTTATAAAGACTATACTTTATATCTGTTATTTTTATATACTCGATTTTGGCTATAAAATATGATATCAGTACCTTTAGTAAAAAGAATATAATTGCTAGGCTACCCAAAAATAGAAAATATCTATCAATTGTTCCGTAGACTAAACTATTTATTAATAATGCCTCTAATAAAGGTGTTAGAATACTTATTAGGGCTACTACTACATTAAATATAACTTGTAAAATAAATATTTTTTTATTTTTTGCTATTTCAGAAATAATATCATTTGTTTTCATACAATATCAAATTTTTCTTATCTAATAAAAGAAGGTATCAATTGATACCTTGATGATAGAGGGATACCCGACCTATATTATTTTAGAGTTTTATTAACTCGATATTTTCATACAAATTTGCTAGGTCATCTGCTCCACCGGAACAAAAACCCATACAGCTTGAGGCACACTGTGAAGTACATAGCGAAGCACATTGACTACCACAATTCGAAGCACATTGTGAAGCACACTGAGATTTACAAAGACTAAAACAAAAGATACTCCTAGTAGCCTCACCGCCTGAATATTGTGTTGAACTACTACTAATACCATATTTAGAAGAACGTAAGTTATTATCTCCCAAAGAATATACAGACATAATCGTTTTTGACATATTTTCCTCCTTATATAGTTTTTAACGGATTTCAAACCCTCTATCATTCCTATCAACTACCAACAATTCAACATACATTCAAGTGTGCAGAATACCACTCCCACTTCTTGTTAACATTAAATACTGTCAAATTATGACCAATTTTAAAACAATCTCAGTAGATGCTTTTAAAAAATTTGCAGGGCCTGGATCAATCCCTCTAGCTATCTTATGAACTTGAGGTGTTCTCGCAATTCCTAACAGAATTAAGCCAATAACTAATACAGCAACTATTTTCTTAAACAAACTTCTCATAATACCTCTCCTTTGGTTTTCTTGCATTCATCTTATCACTTCAAAATTAGCTTGTCAAGTATTTTTATAACATCTTTTAATCTTTTTTTATTTGATGTTTTTTTGTATCTAGAGTGAATCTAAAAAACGATGCTCACTTGAACATCGTATTCATTATTCTGTTATATCTGCAATGTAATGCTCAACTTTCAAAGCCATTGATATGTTTTCCTCTAATTTATAAAGGAAATGAGCTGTCTCAAAATATTCTTTCACTGAACTTTTAGAAGAAAAATTTTCACTTACGTTCCCCATCAATAAGTACAAATCAGCCAAAAGATAATTCGTTCTGTAAGCCTTACATTGTTTTATAGTAGCTGTAATTTTAGTAATAGCTTCTTCAATATTTTTCTGTAACCATAGATAACGACAAACGTTGTAGTTGAACTTAATAGATAACTCTAACTCTTCGATTGTACTCAAATTGAGTTGATTTACTTGATACTCTAGTTTTTCACGAATTTTATTGAAACGACCTAAATCTCCAATATCATAATAAAAATTGAATAAAGTGTTTGAAACCTGGAGATAGTTCCTGTCCGAGACACTTAACTGTGACAAGACCTTCTCCAACCTTACAGTTGCTTCTTCTTGTTGCTCATAAAAATAAAAATCTATCAGAGATTTTATCCATTCCATATAAAATTTATCTGCTAGAGATAGGCGGTGAGCTTTTACATTCTCCAATTCATATATATATTTCAAAGACTCATAATTGCGATTTGTAATAAATGTCTGTGCTAATTTCTTAAATTCTGATAACTCCTCAACTTTCTCTACAACCTGCTCATCAAAAAAATAATCCATACTGACTTTTAACTTCTTAGCAAGGGCATGCAGGAAATCCGCTCCAGGGGTAAACTCTCCGCTCTCTAATCGACTGATTTGCCCCTGTTTACAGATACCTTCAGCTAGTTCTCGCTGAGACATTTTTAATTCTTTCCGTCTATTTTTTAATCTTGTTGCTAATAGTGTACCCACGTTTGCATTTTCCTCTTCTATTTGATTTCAGTTTTAATTGTAACATGATTAAATCTAAAATTCAAATCAATGATTCGAAAGATACAAATTGTAAATAAAATCTATTTTTGTAATTCATCGTCAACTTATTTACTTTCCATTTCTTCATTCAAACGCTTTATAAACTCATCCAACTTCAACGCCACTTTTCATACCTATCACTTTCAATTCCAACTGTTCCCCTAGTTCTTTCAGCCCCTTTCCGTATCTATTTTCCTAGAAATTCATTAGTGCTATTATACCATATTTCAGACAGGACAGAAAAGCAAGCGCCACATAGGAACCAAATCCCTCCACATAGACAAAGTCCCTTGCAAGGGTTTGGAAAATAGTGTTTAATAAAGATATACAGGAAGTGATCACAACCTTGTATAACTAAAAAGGAGAGAAATTTATGAAAGTAGAACTACAGATCAGCGAGTCTTACGAGGAGGAAAAGCTGATTGTTCAGGCACCTCAGCCGACAGATAAAATCCAGAAAGTCATCGAGTTCGCAGAAAATCTGGACCGAACAGAAAAAATCAAAGGGAAAATCGAGAATCAGGTCTATCTCGTTGAGATTGGCAAGATTCAACGCTTCTATATCGAGAATCGGAAGGTTCTAGCAGAAACGGCGAGTCAGACCTACAACATTGATTTACGACTCTATCAGGTACTTGAACTCTTGCCAACCAATTTTATCCAAATTTCCCAATCAGAAATCATCAATATCGATTCCATCTCTCATCTCAAGCTCACCCCCAACGGCCTAGTA
>QWCI01001273.1_pt1 | contig 11618 bp, 15 predicted proteins | sample 1972541 | NCBI WGS metagenome assembly QWCI01 (sample SAMN09866712, study PRJNA288562) | Human oral metagenome isolate term3_saliva, whole genome shotgun sequencing... | isolation source: mouth | host: Homo sapiens | place: USA: California | reverse complement strand
AAAGAAACCGTGATTGATGCCGGCTATGATGTTGAGGCAGAAATCGAAAAATTCTTGTGGATGGATGCCGTGATTTGGCAGATGCCAGGCTGGTGGATGCACGAACCTTGGACGGTGAAAAAATACATAGACGAAGTATTAACCGCCGGACACGGCAAGCTTTACCACAGTGATGGCCGCCATCGTGTCAATCCGACTGAAGGCTACGGCACAGGTGGCTTGTTGCAAGGCAAAAAACACATGCTTTCACTTACTTGGAATGCGCCGATTGAAGCGTTTACCCGTGAAGGCGACTTCTTTGAAGGAAAAGGCGTAGATACGTTGTATATGCACTTCCACAAACTCAACGAGTTCATCGGCCTGACCCGTCTGCCGACATTCCTATGCAACGATGTGATTAAAAATCCACAAGTTGAACAATACTTGGCAGACTACCAAGCACATTTAGAAAAAGTATTTGGTTAAGTGCAAAATATTAGTTTAGAAGGTGAGCATTTTTGCTCACCTTTTTTATTTCAAACGTTTATCACACTTTCTGATAGGGAGGAGAAGATGAATAGACTGAGTTTAGATAAAACAAGCGGTCAAGTTTTGACGGAGATTTACAAAAACATCTAAAAATCTGATCGCACTTTGCAATAAAAAACCGTCTGAATTTTCAGACGGCTTTTACTTTTAGTGCATCCACAATCAGCTTAAACACCTTGGAATGCCCACGGCGGCCGGGGTAATAGAGGTAAAGCGGATCGTAAGTGATGGCATATTCAGGCAACAGCTCGACCAGTTCCCCCGAATGGATTGCATCTGCCACACTCATATGTGCCACCCACGCAATGCCGAGGTCGTCTGAAACGGCTTGCAGGCGCAGATGGTTATTGATGGAAAACTGCGATTTGGGCGTGAACGTAATCAGCTCTTTTTTGTCTTTGAATTCCCATTGCATTTCTGCGCCGTGTGCGGCGGAGAGCTTCGCGCCAATCAGGCGGTGCTGCTGCAAATCGTCAATATTTTTCGGCGAACCGTGTTACGCCAGATAATTAGGCGAAGCGACCAACGCCATTTTGAGCGGTGCGGAAATCGGCACGGCAATCATCTCTTTCGCCACATCGTTGCCCAGCCGCACGCCCATATCAAACCCTTTTTTCACAATGTCCACCCAGCGGTTGTCCACCACGATTTCCAAGCGGATTTTCGGGTATTAGTTCAAAATCGGCTTTAATTTCGGGTACAACACCGCTTCCGCCGCCACCGCAGGGGCATTGATGCGGATTAAGCCTGACGGCGTATCCAAAAAATCGCCTAGCGCATCGACCTCATAGTTAATCGCTTGATAAAGCAGGGAAAGCTGCTCAAAAAGCTGCTGCCCGGCTTCGGTCAGCGACACATTGCGCGTGGTGCGGTTGAGCAGGCGCAGGTTCAGCCGTGTTTCCAAATTTTTCATGCTGTGGCTCAACGCCGAAGAGGAAATCCCCAGAAGCTGTCCTGCTTTCACACAAAGCTCTGTGTTTGCCCCAGCGTCAAAAAATAATTCAGCTCGTTAAAATTCTGCATTTTCCGCCCCGTTTTGGTTGATTAGTGAATTTAATTCACTGCATCATAAAACCAAACCCGATTTATATCAATAAAAACACGGACTAAAATGGCAACCTTTCATGAGAACAAACAGGAGACGACATCATGCAAAACATCACATTAAACAACGGCGTACAAATCCCCGTCCTCGGCTTCGGCGTCTTCCAGATTCCTCCTGCAGAAACCGAACAAGCTGTCATTTCAGCGATTAAAGCAGGCTACCGCCATATCGACACTGCGCAGGCTTATATGAATGAAACCGAAGTCGGTTTGGGAATAAAAAACAGCGGCGTGGCGCGCGAGGAATTGTTCATTACCACCAAAATTTGGGTGGAAAATTTCGGCTATGAAGCCGCCAAAGCGTCGCTGGACCGTTCATTGGGTCGTCTGAATTTGGATTACATCGATATGGTGCTGATTCATCAGCCTTACGGCGACAGCTATGGCACATGGCGCGCGCTGGAAGAATATCAGGTCGCCGGCAAAATCCGCGCCATCGGCGTGAGCAATTTTTCGCCCGTACGCGCGGTGGATTTGGGGCTGTTCAATAAGGTCATGCCGCAAGCCAATCAGATTGAAATCAATCCGTCCCAACAAAAAAACGACGAAGTCGCTGCCTTGCAGGCCGAAGGCATCGCCGTGGAAGCGTGGACGCCGTTTGCCTAAGGTAAAAACGATATTTTCCACAACCCCATGTTAAGCGAAATCGGCGCGAAATACGGTAAATCCGTGGCGCAGGTAATTACCCGCTGGCTGGTGGAACGCGACATCGTGGTATTGGCAAAATCCACCAAACCCGAACGCATGGCGGAAAACTTGAACGTGTTTGATTTTGCGCTCAGCGATGAAGACAAAGCCGAAATCGCCAAGCTGGACGGTACGTTCGCCGCCATCGTCAATCACGACACGGTGGATAATTTGAAACGTATCGCCGCGTGGAAAACGGGGCAGTAGGGTCGTCTGAAAGCGCAGCTTCCACGACGTTAAAACGGAGCTTCCGAAAGAAGCGGAGTTTCTGCCAAGCTAAAAAGCAGCCTGCACTTTTTCAGGCTGCCCTTCAAACCGAGCCAGGCGATTTTTATGAAATTCAACAGCATCCTCACCGCCGCCGCACTGGCAGTCGGCACGGCAACCGCTTGTGCCGCGCCTGTGCAAGACGTTCGACCCGCTCGTACCGAACCCATGTCCGCCACTGAAATCAGCGACCGTATTGCCTTAAAAGAGTTGGTGGACACCTTTTCCAATCTTGCCGATGAAAAACGCATTGATGAACAAGTGCTGCTGTTCACTGAAAATGCCAGCGTGCAAAGCCTGACAAACGGCAAAGCCAATCCGCCCATCGTCGGACGAGCCGCATTGAACAAAGCATTCAGCGGTTATCTGGCGCAGTTTCACACCGTTTACCACTTAAACGGACAGCAGACCGTCGGCTTTCAAAGTCCGACCCGCGCCACGGGCATCAGCTATTGCGACGTTACCTTGATTAAAAGCGAAAACGGCAAAGACATTGCCCTGCGGCGCGGCGTGCGTTACGAAGACGTGTATGTGAAACAAAACGGTCGTTGGCTGATTGAAAGCCGCAAATCCAATTTCATGTTCAGCCAAACCGGCGAGTCCCCAACAGCACGTTAAAGCAGTCTGCACCTGCCCGAAGCGGTGCAAATAGGACTGTCGCCAAATGCAAAGGGCGGGCATTTGCCCGCCTCTTCCGTTCAAAACTTTTCAGACGACCTAAGGAGCAATAATGACAACGCACAAACGTTCCCTTTCTTTTTTATTGATTTTAAGCGCGCTGATGGCGTTCACCTCGCTTTCTACCGATATTTATCTGCCCGCCATGCCGACGATGGAAAAGCAACTGGACGGTAATGCAGAGCTGACCATTACGGGCTTCTTGACCGGGTTTGCCATCGCCCAACTGATTTGGGGGCCGATTAGCGACCGTATCGGGCGCAAGCTGCCGCTGTTTATCGGCATGGTGCTGTTCGTGATTGGTTCTGTGGGTTGTGCATTGTCTGAATCCATGAGTGCGGTCGTTTTTTGGCGCATTTTTCAGGCAGTAGGCGCATGCGTCGGGCCGATGTTGAGCCGTGCGATGATTCGCGACAGCTTCGCCCAAAGCCAAGCGGCGCAAATGCTCTCCACGCTTACCAGCATCATGGCAATTGCACCGATTGCCGGGCCATTTATCGGCGATGGTTTGCTGAAAGTGGCTTCGTGGCATTGGATTTTCTGGCTGTTGGCGATGATTGGCGTATTGATGTTTACCGCCATTTTTAAACTGCCCGAAACACTGCCGACGGAAAAGCGGGCAAGCGGCTCAGTGTGGAACGCCTTTAAAAACTACCGCACTCTATTCACCAACGGCACATTTATGCGCTACACCCTAAGCGTAACCTTTTTCTATGTTGCCGCTTATGCCTTTATTACCGGATCGCCCTTTGTTTACATTGATTATTTCGGTGTCGCAGAACAAAACTACGGATTTTTGTTCGGCATCAACATCATTGGCATTGTGGGTTTGAGCTTTCTCAACCGAAAATTGGTATCCCGCTTTGCTTTGTCCAAATTATTGGTGGTTGCCAGCCTGATTGCCTTTGCCGCTTCCGCCGTATTGTTTGCGCTTGTGTGGGCAAACATCGGCGGGATTTGGGGCGTGGTTGCGCCGCTGTTCGTGATGTTTAGCATGAACGCCATCATCGCCGCCTGCGCCAACGCCGCCGCCCTTGCCGCTGTGCCGAACCAAATCGCAGGCTCCGCCGCTGCCTTACTCGGTTCGCTACAATACGGCAGCGGTATCGTTTCCTCATTTTTATTAGCGGCATTTTCCAGTGGCACGCCGTTTACCATGGCCTGGATTATCGTTTTATTTGTCGGGCTGAGTGCGGTGATGGCGGTGTGGCAGTGGGCAAGGGGATAACAAATGAAGTGTGCAGATTAGATGCTTCCATCTACACATCAAAAGGCTACCTGAAACCTCAAATCACCCCCCGTTCTGCTTCCCTTCCAGCATCTCCCACCGCTCCAATTTTTCCAGCAGCAACGTTTCGATTTCCTCCGCGTGCGCTTGCAGGCTGCCGGCTTTTTCGTAGTCTTTGAAGATTTCGGGGTCGGAAAGTTGGGCGTTTAAATCGGTCTGTTCGGCTTCCAGCGCGGCGACTATATTTCGATAGATAACCCGCATGGGATATCACGGCAGTGGATTGAGCGCATTCATATGGCGCAAGCTTTTGCCGACTGCGTCAACCGCCATTTCGCCTTTGCCGAAGCAAATAACGTGGAAATCGCTGATATGCTGGAAAACTGGTTGGTGGAAAAAGGATTGAAATAAATAATCATGGTTGAAAAATAATTTATAAAGACCTGGATACGCTTTGTATTTGTGCAATGTGCCTTTGTTATTTAAAACCAAGAAGTTGTCTGAAACTTAATTTTCAAACGGCCCTGGATTCGGATTTCAAGTGCAGTACTAGGGTACCAATGCCGTATGTTTCTTGTGGTCAGTTAAAATCTCGGGTGAGATTTTGGCAAACGCCTGATATTGCAATGAATCACGGTGGATTTGATACGCTGCATTATCGGCATAGATTTCCAGCATATAGGCTATTTTGGGATTGGCTTGTAGTTTCACAGAATACATCTCCAGAGTCCCTATTCAAACAAATTCATCAAGGGGGCGGCTTGTGTAATTAGGCTGCAATGGCTTTAATTTGAGCAATCAAACGCGCTGCATGTTCACGGGCTTGTTCCTGTTGGGCTTTGATCGCGGCTTCATCACGACCGACATAACTGATGCCACAAGTGTAAATAGGCGTTTGATAATCTAAACCACATAAAGTCGCAAAGGTTTCAAACTGTGGTAGGTAATCTTCAACGGTGTGTTTGAAGAAACCGTCTTTTTGATACACTGCTTCCGGTGCGCCAGTCGTGAACGAAACAATCAATTTTTTACTGCCGATTTTTGCAGTCGAGCCGTGCGCAAAACCGTGAACGAACACTTTATCAATCCACAATTTCATCAAGCCTGGCACGGAATACCAAGAAAATGGAAATTGGAACACAATCACATCGGCCTTTAAAATCGCAGATTGTTCTGCTTCGACATCAAATTGATAATTGGGATACAGCGTATCCAAACGGCGGATTTCAGCTTCAGGCAAAGCTTGTGCCACTTCGCTCAAAATGGTTTGGTTAGCAATAGAAGTGTTTAACTCTGGGTGACCTGAAACAATTAATACGTTTTTCATGTTGTTTTACCTCTTTATAAATACTGGGATAATGGTTTTGTAAAATTGGTAAGAAACCTTACCGCTTGTTGATGAGGTGTATTATACGTAGAATAATTGTTATGATTAGACGCATAATTTCTAAATGACTTTTAGGTAAAATCTAATGATTGATAATTCATTCTACGGCCAGCTCAACGTTTTCCAAACCATCGCCCAAGAAGGTAGTATTTCAGCAGCAGCACGCAAATTGGAAATTGCGGTGCCTTCGGCGAGCCAGTCTTTGAAACTGCTGGAACAGAAAATCGGTGTGCCGCTGTTCCACCGCACAACGCGTAATATTCAATTGACAGATGCAGGTAGGCAGCTACTGGAGCGTACCGAACAAGCTATGACAACGTTGCACCAAGCATTTGAAGAAGTGCAGAATTTTGGTGAGCAAGTGAGCGGCACGGTGCGGATTACCATGGCGCGAGTAATGTATCAATTACTATTGCGACCACATTTGAGAGAATTTCATCAACGCTATCCACAAATTCAATTAGAAATTTCACTTAATGACGGACTTTCGCACCTGATTGAGGATGGCATCGATTTGGGTATTCGCTTCGGCAATCAATTGGATGAAGGGATGGTTGCACGTAAGTTGGTAAATGAAGTGAAAGAAGGCTTGTACATCAGCCAAAGCTATGAAAAACAACATGGCATACCCAAGACGCCTAGAGATTTGTCAGCTCATAAACTTATCGGCTATCGTTTCATCTCATCCAACAAAATCGAGCCTATGGTTATCACACAAAATGGTCAAGATATCGCCATAGAAATGGATACGCCGTTGCTTTGTAACGATCCGGAAGTGTTACTAGATGCCACCCGCCAAGGTTTGGGAATAGGTAGAATTTTTACCCATAATATGCAACAGCAACCAGACCAAGCAGATTTCATCCCTGTGCTGCAAAAACATTGGCGACAGTATCCACCGATTTATCTTTATTATTTGCAACATAGCCAACGAGCGAAAAAAGTGCAGGCGGTGATTGAGTTTTTGTTGGAGAAAACCGCTGAGTTTAGATAAAACAAGCGGGCGAATTAAAAATGCTTTGAAATTTGACTGCTCTTTGCCATAAAAAGGCCGTCTGAAACGATCATTTCAGACGGCCTTTTTCATCAAATCTTCATTTAAGTTGTACCATAAGCTGCCAAATAACTTTCCCGAAACGCTTTTGGTGTAGTGTTTTTCTGTTTTTTAAAAAATTTGTTGAAATGCGTGGCTTCCTCAAAACCCAGTTGCAAGGCGATTTGTTTGACGGATTGCGGTGTATGAATCAATAAACGTTTGGCTTCCAACAGTAGGCGGTCAGTGATGACGGTTTTGGCAGACAGTCCGCTTTGGGCAAGGCAGAGCGTCCCCAACGTTTTTTCGCTGCACGCCAGTTGAGCCGCATAAAAACTGACTTGGTGTTGCGTAGAAAAATGCTGTTCCAACAATCGGTTGAATTGTTGCCAACGCAGGTTTTGTTTATCTTCAGACTGCATGTTTTGCGCGTAGAGCGTAATCAGCAGCGTGAGAAAAGCCTGTAATTGCGCTTGAATCAAAGGTTGGACATTGATTTTTTGCCAGTCGGCATAGCGGTAACGTTTGAGTTGCGTCAAGGTAGGCAGCAGCAATTCTGCGTGTGATGCATCGACCATTTGGCGATAGGGAAGGTTTTGCCATTCTTGGGTCAAATGCGTAGGCAGAAGCTCTGCAGGAAAGGACAATCCCCAGCCGTCCCAGCCCTGCATAGATAAAAAATGGTGTACCTGATTGGGACGTATCAGCAGCCATTCTCCTGTCTTTTGCACAATCTGTTCAAAATCCAAAAGATGCCGACATTCGCCCTCGGTTACCCATAGCCAAATATATTGGTCAAAGCGGTGTTGGCTGCCTAATTGGGTGCGCGCCTGTTCGTCATCAGGGTGCTGGCTTTGCCAAAATTCGCTGAATAGACAAATTTCCAACTCTGTCCGAATGATTTGTGTAATTTCAGCATAATTTCCGATTTTTGCCATAAATATGCCTGTTACTACCTTTTTATTCAGTTTATTTTACCGGATAATACCTTTTATTGATTTTTAATACAACAGGAAAAGAAACATGGCTCAAACAGCATTGATTACAGGCGCATCAAACGGTATTGGTTTGGAATTAGCAAAAATCCACGCCAAACAAGGCGGTGATTTGGTGTTGGTAGCACGAAGTGCAGACAAATTAAACGCCTTGGCAGATGAATTACATAATCAATACGGTGTTAAAGTTGCCGTCATTGCCAAGGACTTGGCGCAGCCGAATGTTGCAACAGAAATTTTTGCCAAAACCGAACGTTTGGGCATTACAGTTGATATTTTGATAAACAACGCAGGGATTGGCGGTCATGGACGCTTTTTTGAACGTGATTTGACAAAAGACATGCAGATGATTCAGCTCAATATCACCAGCCTGACGGAGCTGACCCATCTCTATCTTCAAGGCATGGTAGAACGCCGCTCGGGAAAAATTCTCAACGTATCTTCTACTGCATCGTTTCTACCCGGTCCTTTACAAGCAGTGTATTACGCCAGCAAAGCCTATGTAACGTCATTCAGCCAAGCTATTGCCGAGGAAGTGCGCGAGTTCGGCATCACCGTAACCGTGCTTTGCCCCGGAACCGTTGCCACGGGATTTGTGAAAGCAGGCGATTTACAGGATGTTGATGCGTGGAAAAACGCCAAATCTGCTCAATCCGTTGCCGAATACGGCTATCAGGCTATGCAACGCGGCGAGTTGGTCGCATTTAACGAAGCCAAATTGAAATTTGCGTCAGATTGGGTACTACCCGCGTAAAACTGTATTGAAAATGTCTCGCATGGCAATGGAAAAGCGAAAATAGTCTAACGTATAGATTAAAAGCCGTTTGAAGAATGAAGTTCAAACGGCTGTTTTGAATTATAAGAAAACACAAATATATTCTGTATTTAAGGCATATGCCGTGATTTTTCTGGGGTTAATGATAGCCTTATCTGCATTTGGTAATTTCGAATTAGAGCAAAGACCTAATGGGTCAACCCATCCTTGAACATTCAGCTCAAAAGCATACAAATTCTCCCCACCCATTAACCCAATCGGATCCTGATTCACAAACCGCCCCGCATCAGGCTCATAGTACCTGAAGAAGTTGTAATGCAGCCCCGTCTCACGGTCGGCATACTGGTTCTGCAGGCGGAAGGGTTGGTATGCGCTATCCGTTACCTTGGTTTCCTCTTTCAGACGGCCCCAACCGGTGTAGTTGCCGAACCAAACCAGGTTGCCTATTGGTCATCTCTCTCGGAATGCCGATTTGGTCGCAGTGGAAGTAGTGGGTTTGCTGTTTGCTTTCTCCGTCTTCATTGGTCCAGTTGCGTACTTGTGCCAACGGTTCGTAGGAATCCGGATCGGTGTAGATATAGGTATATCTGCCGTCCGGTTGGACTTCCTGCAAGAGGTGGCTGCCGTCCCAAACGAATCCGGTGGCCGTCTGAAACTTCTTCGTTTTTCAGACGGCCTTTGCCTATCCTTCTGCCCAAGGCGTCGTAGGTGTAGGCCCAAGTCTCTTTCGTGCCGTCTTTTTTGAAGATTTCCGCTTTAACCAGTTGATCATGCAGGTCGTAGAAGTAGTTCTGTACTTCGCCATCGGCCAGTTCGCGGTGGATGAGGTTGCCGAAGTGGTCGTAGTAATAGCTGCTGCCGTTGGAAGCTTCCAAGTCGTTTTTCTGATAGCCGGTTATCGTAGGTTAAGGTCTCTTTAGATGTCAGTAGTATCTCAGCATAATGATATTTTGCGCAGAAATGTTATTTTTTAGTGATAACAATACCCTCTAGTCCAACAGATGAATTTATATAATGAAAATTATATATTTCTCTATCTTCCATAAAGGGATTTATACAAGGAAAAAGTTTAATAATTTCATTTGGAATATCTTCTTTTCCCCATTTATATATATCAAAAATAATATTTTGGTCCGAAACGTTGTTAAAATGAAAAAAAATTACTGATTTAAAAAAAATATTATTTTCATCGGATGAAAGTAATACGAGTAATTGATCATTTTTCTTATATAAAAAACCAATAATTTCCTTGTCATGTATATTCATTTCTTTTTTGCTCCACATTTATCTGGATTTTTCATGGAGTGCACATTTGCCAAATTTTAAGTTAAATTTTTCCATTTTTGTTAATACTCGTCCTTCTCCTCGGACTTTATTTGGTGCTTTATCTGATGGATATTTCCAGTCATGTGCATGAGGATCTCCAAAACCATGGTTATGACCAAAGTCGATATCTTTTACGGGGTTTCCTTTTGCATCATAGCTTCTAATTTGTATAGGTTTACCTGTTTGGGGATTTAATTTTGTTAATTTTCCATTTTTTGGTCCAAATTGCCCAGTTCTACTACCTTCTGGTAGCCTACTGCTAATTGGTTTTCTAGCTAGCCCCAATGGATCAACCCATCCCAGCGCATTCATCGCAAACTGATAAAAATTACTCCCCCCCACAACCCAATCGGATCCTGATTCACAAACCGACCCGTATCCGGCTCGTAATACCTGAAGAAGTTGTAATGCAGCCCCGTCTCGCAGTCGGCATACTGGTTCTGTAAGCGGAAGGGTTGGTAAGCGCTATCTGTTACTCGGGTTTCCTCTTTCAGACGGCCCCAGCCGTAATAATCGCCGAACCAAACCAGGTTGCCGTCTTTATCGGTCATCTCTCTTGGGATGCCGATTTGGTCGCAGTGGAAGTAGTGGATTTCCTGTTTGCTTTCGCCTTCGGCATTGGTGTGGTTGCGTATCTGAGCCAAGGGTTCGTAGCTGTCGTTCTTCATTTTTCAGACGGCCTTTGCCTATCCTTCTGCCCAAGGCGTCGTAGGTGTAGGCCCAAGTCTCTTTCGTACCGTCTTTTTTGAAGATTTCCGCTTTAACCAGCTGGTCATGCAGATCGTAGAAATAGTTCTGTACTTCACCGTCGGCCAGCTCGCGGTGGATCAGGTTGCCGAAACAGTCGTAGTAATAGCTGCTGCCGTTGTAGGTTTTCGGGCGGTTGTCGGAGACGGTAGGGCTATTGTGATCGGACAGGATATTGTGCGCGGGGTCGAAGGCGAACATTTCATTGCCCGCTTTGGTAATCCGGCCCAGTTTGTCGTACTCAAAGTGCGTCGTTCCCGTCCGCTGGTCGGTGCTGTGGGTCAGGTTGCCGGTACGGACGAGGTTGCCGTCCAAGTCGTATTGGTAAGCGGTTTCCTGAGCCTTGTCGTTGTTGCGGGTGAGGGTATGGATTAAGCGTCCCAATATATCGCGTTTGAACTCGGTAATCCGCAGCGGGGTTTGGCTGTCGAGGCCGTCTGAAAGCGGGGCGGCGTCTTTTTTGGGGACGGTTTGTCCGCCCAGCTGCGCCATCAGTTTAGTGGTGAGGGAGTGTTGTAGCCGTAGCTTGTGGTGTAACCGATAAGAGAGAAATTTGGTAGAGGCCGCCTGAAAGTAAGTTTTCAGACGAACTCTACATCAATCAGTAATGAAATTGTTAAAGAATTGATAGCTCAGATGCCTTCAAAGAAGATTTAGAGGTCGCCTAAAAAGTAGAAGCCGCGTGTATGTTCCGCACATACCCCATACCGAAATTAAAAGTTTCCTACAGGCTACGGTTTGCTTTTTTTCATTCGAAAGAAAAATTTAACATTTTTGATAACCGATTTATAAAATATAGAATTGCCAAATGTTCATCTTGGTAACAATATTCTTCGGTTCTCAATCCTCTTTCAGAATAGAAT
>QWCI01000969.1_pt1 | contig 11627 bp, 9 predicted proteins | sample 1972541 | NCBI WGS metagenome assembly QWCI01 (sample SAMN09866712, study PRJNA288562) | Human oral metagenome isolate term3_saliva, whole genome shotgun sequencing... | isolation source: mouth | host: Homo sapiens | place: USA: California | reverse complement strand
GGGTGTGGCATACCTTTGATGCTGCGCAGCGGGCAGAATGCACGGTCGGGTACGGGCCGGGCGACCGGTACGGCGTACCGGTGATTTTTTGGGCAGGCATGCAGGAGAGAGGCAGACATGGCCGATGAACAGATCGAGGCGGTACGGCAGAGAATCGATGCGCTGGATGCGCAGCTGCTGCAACTGGTGAACGAACGGGCAAGGCTTGCCCAGGAAATCGGCCATCTGAAGCAGGGGGCCAATGATGCGCCGGTGTACCGGCCCGAACGGGAGGCGATGATCATCCAGCGGCTGCAGCAGGCCAATCCGGGGCCGCTGCCCGGAGGGGCCGTGCGCGCCATCTGGCGCGAGCTGATGTCGGCCTGCCGCGGGCTGGAACGGCCCCTGCGGGTGGCCTTTCTGGGCCCCTGGGGCACGTTCAGCGAGGCTGCCATGCGCCAGCGCTTCGGCGATGCCGTGGAGGGGGTGCCCTGTGCGTCGATCGACGATGTGTTCCGGGTGAGCGAGTCCGGTACGGTGGACTTCGGCGTGGTGCCCATCGAGAATTCCACCGAGGGGTCGGTGACGCGCAGCCAGGACCTGTTCCTGAACACGCCGCTGCGCATTGCCAGCGAGATCACGGTGCCGGTGCGGCACGTGCTGATGTCGCGTTCGGGGCTGATGGCCGATGTGAAGAAGGTGGTGGCGCATCCGCAGGCGCTGGCGCAGTGCACCAACTGGCTGCAGCGCAACCTGCCGGATGTGGAGCTGATGCCGGTGTCCAGCAACGGCGAGGGCGCCCGGCTGGCGGCGGCCGACGGATCGCTGGCGGCCATCGGCAGCGAGACGGCGCTGGCTCTCTACGATCTGGTGGCGGTGGCACACGCCATCCAGGACGATCCGATGAACCGGACGCGCTTCCTGGTGATTGGCATGCAGGAGGTCGCGCGCAGTGGCATGGACCAGACCTCGCTGATTCTGGGCGTACCCGACCGTGCCGGGGCGCTGTACGAGCTGATCGAACCACTGTCGCGCCACGGGGTGACGATGAAGCGCTTCGAGTCGCGTCCGGCAAGGCAGGGCGGCTGGGAATACTATTTCTACATCGACCTGACCGGCCACGAGGATGACCCGGTGGTGGCGAAGGCGCTGGTGGAGCTGAAGGACCGGTCCGCATTCTTCCGGCTGCTGGGGTCGTATCCGTCGGAGCGGGCCACGGTGGGTTGAGTGGTCGGAGCGCGCCACGGCGGGCTGCGTGAATCGAACGCGGGAGCGGCGCCGGGGAACGGCGCGTTCCGGCCGGGCTGGATACTGCTGCAGGAGGGATGACGGAATGACGACACATGGACAGGGCGTTTCGCCCGCAGACGGGGCGCCGGCTGGCGTGAAGGGACTGGCGCCGTACAAACCGGGGCGCCCCATCGAAGAGGTGGCACGCGAGCTGGGGCTGGATCCGGCCGGCATCGTCAAGCTGGCTTCCAACGAGAATCCGCTGGGCATGTCGCCGAAGTCGGTGGCGGCCGTGCAGCAGGTGCTGGCGGTGGGCGATGCCCGCTATCCGGATGCCAACGGGCACGACCTGAAGCAGGCGCTGGCGGCGCATTACGGCATCGATGCCGGCTGGATCACGCTGGGCAACGGGTCGAACGATGTGCTGGAACTGGCGGCCCGGGCGCTGGTGGGGCCGGGACAGCGCATCGTGTATTCGCGCTATGCCTTCGTGGTGTACCCGCTGGTGGCAAAGGCCATCGGTGCGGTGGGTGTGGAGGTGCCCGATGACGGGCTGGGGCATGATCTGGATGCCATGCTGGCCGCCATCACGCCCGATACGCGGCTGGTGTTTCTGGCCAACCCGAACAACCCGACCGGCACCTTCATCGACGGGGAGCGGCTGCTGCGCTTTCTGGAGCAGGTGCCGCCTCAGGTGGCGGTGGTGCTGGACGAGGCCTATACCGAATACCTGGCGCCCGAGCAGCGCTACGACGCGCTGGCGTGGGTGAAGCGTTTCCCGAACCTGATCGTGTCGCGCACCTTCTCGAAGGCCTATGGGCTGGCGGGCCTGAGGGTGGGCTTTGCCGTAGCGCAGCCCGAGCTGACCGATCTGATGGGGCGGGTGCGGCAGCCCTTCAACGTCAACAGCGCCGCGCTGGCTGCCGCCGAGGCGGTGCTGGACGATGCCGACTACCTGACGCGCAGCTACCAGATCAACTGCGAGGGACGGGCCCTGCTGGTGCAGGCCTTCGAGGCGCTGGGGCTGGAGTACGTGCCGTCCTCGGGCAATTTCGTGCTGGTGAAGGTGGGCGATGCGGCCGGCATCAACGACCAGCTGCTGCGGGCCGGCATCATCGTGCGGCCGGTAGCCAACTATGGCCTGCCGGAATGGCTGCGCGTCTCCGTAGGGCTGCCCGAAGAGAACCAGGCCTTCATCGACGCGCTCACGAAGATCCTGGGCAAGTGATGTTCAGGCAGGTTGCCATCCTGGGGACGGGCCTGATGGGCGGCTCGCTGGCGGCGGCGCTGCGGGCGCGGCTGCCCGGGGTGCGCCTGGTGGGCTTCGGGCGTGAGCCGGACATCTCGCGGGCCATGGAACTGGGGCTCTTCGATGTTCGGGCCGATTCGGTGGCTGACGCGCTGGCCGGGGCCGACCTGGTGGTGCTGGCGGCACCCATTTCCGTCAACTGCGCGCTGGTACCCGAGGTGGCCGCCCATCTGCCCCCCGACGCGGTGCTGACCGACCTGTCCAGCGTGAAGGGGCCGGTGGTGACGGCCTGGCGCAGGACGATCGCTGCGATGAGCGATGGTGCCGCGACGCAGGCCACGCCCGGGCTGGGTGATTTCGTGCCCTGCCATCCCATTGCCGGCAGTGACCGCGGCGGGCCGGATGCGGCTGACCTGGATCTGTTCGTGAGCCGCGAGGTGGTGCTGAGCCCGCTGCCCGGGAATCGGCCGGATTCGGTCGAGCGCCTGCAGGCGCTGTGGCGGCAGCTGGGGGCGCATGTGACCCGGATGAGCGTGGCCGACCACGACCGCGTGTTCGCGCTGGTCTCGCATGCGCCTCATGCCGTGGCCTTTGCCGTGGCAGGGGCCGTGGCGGCCGATGGGGCGAGCCCGGGCAGGCCGGATGCGGCAGGCAAGGATGCCGGGGCGGGCAAGGTGGTGCAGGGGGGCGGAGAGGAGGCCACCATCCGTGCCGGCGACCATGCCGGCCCGGGATTGCTGGACCTGACCCGCATTGCAGGGTCGTCTCCCGAACTGTGGGCGGACATCCTGCTGCAGAACCAGATGCCGACGCTGCGGGCCATCGATGCGGTGGACGCGCGGATGCAGGCCATTCGCCATGCGCTGCTGACGGGGGACCGTCAGGCGCTGACCCGGCTGCTGCAGGAAGGGGCCGACTGGCGTCGTACCTGGCAGCGGCACGGGTAGGGCTACAGCTGACAGGCCGAGTACCTGCGCCGACGGAACGGGAAAACGGCGCAGGCGGAAAAGGCGGAGTGAAGCCGGAGAAGGGAAGAAAAGGCGGGCCGAGGAAGGCAGGGGGGCGACCTGCCTTTTTGGGATCTGCGCGCCCCTGGCTTTTTCAGGGCTTTTGCTTCTTCAGATGATCGAAGCGCACGATCAGGCTGGAGGTGTCCCAGCGGTTGCCGCCCAGGGCCTGCACGTCACCGTAGAACTGATCCACCAGTGCCGTGACGGGCAGTGTGACGCCGCTGCGGCGCGCCTGGTCCAGGCACAGGCCCAGGTCCTTGCGCATCCAGTCCACCGCAAAGCCGAAGTCGAACTGCCGGTCGGTCATGGTCTTGCCGCGGTTGTCCATCTGCCAGGACTGCGCCGCGCCCTTGCCGATGACATCCAGCACCTGCTTCATGTCCAGGCCGGCCACCTCGCCGAAGTGGATGGCCTCGGCCAGCCCCTGCACCAGGCCGGCGATGCAGATCTGGTTGACCATCTTGGCCAGCTGTCCGGCGCCCACGTCGCCCACGCGGGTGATGGCCTGTGCGTAGGCCATCGAGATGGGGCGCATCCGTTCCACATCGGCCTCGGTGCCGCCGCACATGACGGTGAGGCAGCCTTTCTCGGCGCCCGCCTGTCCGCCCGAGACCGGGGCATCGACGAAGTGCAGGCCATGTGCACGCGCCGCCGCATCCAGCTCGCGGCTGACCTCGGCCGAGGCCGTGGTGTGGTCCACGTAGAGCGCGCCGGGTTTCATGCCGACAAAAGCGCCGTCTTCGCCCAGCACCACGCTGCGCAGGTCGTCGTCGTTGCCCACGCACGAGAACACGATGTCGACGTCTTCGGCCGCTTCGCGTGGGGTGAGCGCCAGACGGTGGCGACCGGTGGGGGCCTTGCCTTCGATCTCGGCCAGCCAGCGTTCTGCCTTGGCCGTGGTGCGGTTGTACACGCAGACCGCATGTCCGGCCTGTGCCAGATGGCGTGCCATCGGATAGCCCATCACGCCCAGGCCCAGGAAGGCGACCTTGAGCGATGGCGTGGCGGGTGTGGAGGCGGGCTGGGTGGTGGCGTTCATGAGGGTTGGGTCTCCGGTGTGATCGGGGGGCGATGAAGGCTGAGCCATTCTGGTGAAGGCCTGCGCCATGTTCTGGGCATCCGCGATGACTGCGGGATTCCAGGGCGTCTTCGGGAGGCTTGCTCTGGGGCAGATGTTGTTCTTCGGCCTTTGGGCAATGATGCCATAGCTGCTGCCCTGGCTCTGTACAGCGGCTGCTCCGGGCTCTGGTTGGGCGGTTGCCCCAGGCACTGTTTGGGCAGTCGGCGGGGGACGCTCTTGCCGGGGCTGGGACCTTCCGGGCCTGATATGTTGTACCGCCGAATGATGAGCGCATCCAGGCGCTTCCAGATGTTGCCCAAGGGGAAGCCCCGATTGGCAGAGTAGGGAGCCCCTTCGTTAGAATGCAAAGTTCCTCCACCGGATACCCATGATGAAGTCCGCCGAAATCCGCCAGCAGTACCTGAAGTTCTTCGAGTCCAAGGGCCATACCATCGTCGCGTCCAGCCCGGTGGTGCCGCATGACGATCCCACGCTCCTGTTCGCCAACGCGGGCATGAACCAGTTCAAGGATGTCTTCCTGGGCTTCGACAAGCGTCCCTACAGCCGCGCCACCACGGCCCAGAAGTGCATCCGCGCCGGCGGCAAGCACAACGATCTGGAAAACGTTGGCTACACCGCGCGCCATCACACCTTCTTCGAGATGATGGGCAACTTCTCGTTTGGCGACTACTTCAAGCAGGACGCCATCAAGTTTGCCTGGGAGCTGCTGACCACGGTCTTCAAGCTGCCGCCCGAGAAGCTGCTGGTGACAGTCTATGCCGAGGACGACGAGGCCTACGACATCTGGGCCAAGCAGGTGGGAGTGCCGGCCGATCGCATCGTGCGCATCGGCGACAACAAGGGCGCGCGCTACGCGTCGGACAACTTCTGGATGATGGGTGACACCGGCCCCTGCGGCCCGTGCACCGAGATCTTCTATGACCACGGTCCCGAGGTCGCCGGCGGCCCTCCGGGCAGCCCCGATGAAGACGGTGACCGCTTCATCGAGATCTGGAACGTTGTCTTCATGCAGTACAACCGGGACGAAGTCGGCGAGCTGCATCCGCTGCCGCGTCCCAGCGTGGATACCGGCATGGGTCTGGAGCGGGTGGCGGCCGTGCTGCAGCACGTGCATTCCAACTACGAGATCGACCTGTTCGTGAACCTGCTGGCTGCTGCGGCCAAGGTGGTGCAGGACGCGGGTGGCACGCCCGAGACGGGCAGCCCGTCGCTGAAGGTCATCGCCGACCACATTCGTTCCTGCTGCTTCACCATCGTCGATGGCGTGGTGCCGGGCAATGAGGGCCGCGGCTATGTGCTGCGCCGGATCATCCGCCGCGCGGTGCGCCACGGCTACAAGATGGGTGCCCGCCAGCCGTTCCTGTACAGCCTGGTACCGGCACTGGTGAAGGAAATGGGTGAGGCCTACCCCGAGCTGAAACGCGATCAGGCCCGCATCGAGGAAGTGCTCAAGGGCGAGGAATCCCGCTTCTTCGAGACCATTGCCAACGGCATGAGCCTGCTGGAAGAGGCACTGGCCGGACTGAAGGGCAAGAAGGTGCTGGATGGCGAGACGGCCTTCCGCCTGCACGACACCTATGGCTTCCCGCTGGACCTGACGGCCGACGTCTGCCGCGAACGCGGTGTGACGGTGGACGAGGCTGGCTTCGAGGCGGCCATGGCGCACCAGCGCGAGCAGGCGCGTGCCGCCGGCCGCTTCAAGGGCGCTTCGCTGCTGGAATACGACGGTGAAGCCACCCGCTTCGTGGGTTACGATGAGCTGACGGCGCCCGCGAAGGTGCTGGCACTGTACCGCGACGGCAAGCCGGTGGATGTGCTGCAGACGGGCGACGAGGGCGTGGTGGTGCTGGATGTCAGCCCGTTCTATGCAGAGTCCGGTGGCCAGGTGGGCGACCATGGCCTGATCTCGGCCCCGAATGGTGCCCTGCGCTTTGCCGTGACCGATACGCAGAAGATCCAGGCCGCCGTCTGGGGCCACCATGGCCGTCTGGAAGCCGGCAGCCTGAAGGTGGGCGATGCCGTGACGGCCGAGGTGAATGCGGCCCGCCGTGCGAAGACCACCCGCAACCACTCGGCCACCCACCTGCTGCACAAGGCGCTGCGCCAGGTGCTGGGTGATCACGTGGCCCAGAAGGGCTCGCTGGTCGATCCGGATCACACCCGCTTCGACTTCAGCCACAACAAGCCGATGACGGCCGACGAGATCCAGGCGGTGGAAGCCATCGTCAACGCCGAAATACGTGCCAATGCCGAGACGGTCATCCGCCAGCTGCCGTATGACGAAGCCATTGCCCTGGGGGCCATGGCGCTGTTCGGCGAGAAGTATGGCGACGTGGTGCGGGTGGTGGACGTGGCCGATACGCGTGAACTGTGTGGCGGTACCCATGTGGCCCGCAGCGGGGAGATCGGCGTGTTCAAGATCGCCTCCGAAGGTGGCGTGGCTGCCGGCATCCGTCGTGTGGACGGGCTGACGGGCGAGGGCGCGCTGGCGTGGATCCAGCAGCAGCTCGCCGCACTGGCCGAGGCCGCCGCGGCAGCCCGTGCCCCGGTGAACGAACTGCCGGCGCGCATCGTGCAGCTGCAGACGCAGGTGAAGGATCTGAACCGTGATCTGGACCGTCTGAAGGCGAAGGCCGCCAGCAGCCAGGGGCAGAACCTGGCCGGGCAGGCGCAGAAGCTGGCCAGCGGCGTACATGTGCTGGTGGCCCGTCTGGATGGCATGGATGCCAGGGCGCTGCGTGCCACGGTGGACCAGCTGAAGGACCAGCTGAAGTCGCTGGTGGTGGTCCTGGCCGCGGCCAACGATGGCAAGGTACAGCTGGTGGCCGGGGTGACGGCCGACCGGGTGGGCACCATCAGGGCCGGTGAGCTGGTGGCCGGCGTGGCCGCCCAGGTGGGTGGCAAGGGCGGCGGCAAGCCGGACTTTGCCATGGCTGGCGGGACCGACGTGGCGGCGCTGGACGGCGCGCTGGCGACGGTGCGCAGCCAGCTGGTGCAGAAGCTGGAGGGCTGATGAACGAGACCCTGCCTTCCTCCAGTCCTCCCGATCATGCCGATGCGCACGTCGATGCGCGCGGCATGGCCTGTCCGCTGCCGATCCTGAAGGCGAAGAAGGCGCTGGCCACGCTGCAGAGCGGCCAGGTGCTGGAGGTGGAGGCTACCGCCCCCGGCTCGAAGCAGGATTTCAGCGCCTTCGCCCGCCAGACCGGCAACACGCTGCTGGCGCAGGTGGACCGGGGGGAGGTGACGCACTTCTGGTTGCGGCGGCGGTGACCACGCTGGCAAATACCTTGAAGAGACCTGTAAACAGGGCTATTATTGGCGCTATTTACAGGTCTTTATTTGTGAGCGTGTCATGCCTTACCCGATGCTTGCAGACGTTGCGGCCAGTGTGTCCGAACTCAAACGCAATCCGATGGCAACGGTTGCGGCAGGGGAGGGCGCTGCCGTTGCCATTCTGAACAGGAACGAGCCGGCCTTCTACTGTGTTCCAGCCAGTGTCTACGAAGAGATGCTGGAACGCCTTGAAGATATTGAACTCAACGCGATTGCTGATGCCCGTCAGGGTGGCACGATCATAAGGGTCAAGCCCAGTGACTTATGAGCTGGCCTTTCATGAGCTTGCGCTGAAGGAATGGCGCAAGCTGGATCCCAATACACGGTCCCAGTTCAGGAAAAAACTCCTCGAGCGCTGTGAGAATCCGAGAATTCCCTCAGCGCATCTTTCAGGTCATCCGGACCGCTACAAGATCAAGCTCAGGACTGTCGGCTACCGTCTGGTCTACGAAGTCAGGGACCAGGAAATCCTGATCGTCGTCATCGCAGTGGGGAGACGTTCTGGTAACGAGGTTTACAGGCGCACTGCTGACCGATAGCGGGTCGTGACGGAATTGTCTGAACGTGCAGGCATGGAGTCGGCGTATGCAAAGGGATTAAACTCTACCCTTTCGACGCACACATTCCCGCGCTTTCATGACCGACGCTGCCACGCCTGGTTCCGCCCTGGACCAACTGCCCAAGAGTTTCGAGCCTGCCGCCATCGAGGCGCGCTGGTACCCGCTGTGGGAATCCCGCGGCTACTTCGTCAACCAGCCCGCGCCGGGTGTCGTACCGTCTGCAGGGCAGGGCGCATCGACAGCGGGCCAGGCCGGTGAGGCTGCGGCGAACGCCACTGTCGGGCAGGGGGACGCTGCATCGCAGGCCACCGCAACCGCTGAACGCCCCGCACCCTCCGGCAGGGCCTACTGCATCCAGCTGCCGCCGCCCAATGTGACCGGCACGCTGCACATGGGCCATGCCTTCCAGCAGACGCTGATGGACACGCTGATTCGCCATCACCGGATGCTGGGCGACGACACCAACTGGGTGGTGGGCAGTGACCATGCCGGCATTGCCACGCAGATCGTGGTGGAGCGGCAGCTGGCGGCCGAGGGCAGGTCGCGCCATGACATGTCGCGCGATGCCTTCATCGACCGGGTCTGGGCCTGGAAGAACGAATCGGGCGGGGCCATCAGCCGGCAGATGCGTCGCCTGGGCGATTCGGCCAACTGGGACTACGCCGACAGCCTGGGCACGCAGTCCGGCTACTTCACGATGGACCCGAAGCTGTCGCAGGCGGTGGCCGAGGTGTTCGTGCGGCTGTACGAGGCAGGACTCATCTACCGTGGCAAGCGGCTGGTGAACTGGGATCCGGTGCTGCGCACGGCCGTGTCCGACCTCGAGGTGGACATGACCGAGCGTGATGGCCATCTGTGGCACATCCGCTATCCGTTTGCCGATGGCCCGCAGAAGGCGGCCGATGGCACCGAACTGACGGGGCTGGTGGTGGCCACCACCCGTCCGGAAACGATGCTGGGTGACGTGGCCGTGGCCGTGCATCCGGAGGATGAGCGCTATCGCCACCTGCACGGCAAGCTGCTGGAGCTGCCGCTGACCGGCCGGAAGATCCCGGTGATTGCCGACAGCTATGTGGATCCGGAGTTCGGCAGTGGCTGTGTGAAGATCACCGGCGCGCACGATTTCAACGACTACGAGGTGGCCCAGCGTCACCAGCTGCCGCTGATCGTGGTGCTGGACCTGGAAGCCAACATGGCGGGTGAGGCCGTGCCCGAGGCTTATCGGGGTCTGAACCGCTACCGGGCGCGCGAGCAGATGGTGGCCGATCTGGATGCCGCCGGCCTGCTGGTCGATACCGTGAAGCACCGCAACATGGTGCCGGTCTGCGGCCGTTCCGGCGAGGTGGTCGAACCGATGCTGACCGACCAGTGGTTCGTGGACCAGACCCGCGAGACGCAGCCCGATGGCCGTCCGGGTGGCATGGCAGCCATCACCCGGCCGGCGCTGGAGGCCGTGACTTCCGGCCGTATCCGCTTCTTCCCCGAGCACTGGGCGTCCACCTACGACCACTGGCTCTCGAACATCCACGACTGGTGCATTTCGCGCCAGCTGTGGTGGGGACACCGGATTCCGGCCTGGTATGGCGAGGATGGCCAGACCTTCGTGGCCCGCAGCGAGGAGGAGGCCCGCCAGCAGGCGCAGGCCGCCGGCTATACCGGGGCGCTGACCCGCGACCCCGACGTGCTGGATACCTGGTTCTCGTCGGCGCTGGTGCCGTTCACGGCGCTGGGCTGGCCGTCGCAGGATCCGGTCACGCTGGCCGATCTCGAACGCTATCTGCCGTCCGACGTGCTGGTGACGGGCAACGACATCATCTTCTTCTGGGTGGCCCGGATGGTGATGATGACCCAGTATTTCACCGGCAAGGTGCCGTTCCGGGACATCTACATCAATGCCATCGTCCGTGACTCGGAAGGGCAGAAGATGTCGAAGTCCAAGGGCAACACGCTGGATCCGCTGGACCTGATCGACGGCATCAGCCAGGAGGCGCTGCTGGCCAAGTCGGTGCGGGGCCTGATGCGGGCCGATCACAAGGCGCGCATCGAGAAGTACGTCAAAAAGCATTTTCCCGACGGCATTCCGGCCTTCGGCACGGATGCGCTGCGCTTCACCTTCGCCTCGCTGGCCAATTTCTCGCGTACGCTGAATTTCGACATCAGCCGCTGCGAGGGCTACCGCAACTTCTGCAACAAGCTGTGGAATGCCACCCGTTTCGTGCTGATGAACGTGGAAGGCCACGACAATGGTTTTGCCAAACCCTGCAACAAGGACTGCGGCCCCGGCCAGTACATGGACTTCAGCCCGGTGGACCGCTGGATCGTGTCCGGGCTGCAGCGCACCACGGCCGAGGTGACGAAGGCGCTGGCCGAGTACCGCTTCGACCTGGCGGCCAACGCCGTCTACAGCTTCGTCTGGAACAGCTACTGCGACTGGTATCTGGAACTGGCCAAGGTGGAACTGAACCACCCGGATCCGGCCCAGCGCCGGGGAGCACGCCGCACGCTGCTGCGCGTGCTGGAAGCCACGCTGCGCCTGGCGCATCCGCTGATTCCGTTCATCACCGAAGAGCTGTGGCAGAAGGTGGCGCCGCTGACGAACCGCTACGGTCCCGGTGGGGTGCAGACGCTGGAAGGAGAGGCGCTGGCGCAGGCACTGGCCGAACGCCGCCATTCGGTGATGCTGCAGCCGTATCCGGTGTGCAATGACGCGAAAATCGACGAAAACGCCGAGGCGTGGATGGCCGAATTGCGTGCGCTGATCGATGCCTGCCGGGCGCTGCGTGGCGAGATGGGGCTGGGTCCGCAGCAGCGGGTGCCGCTGCTGGTGGCCAGCACCGATGAACGTATCGATGCCATGCTGCCGTACCTGCCCGGTCTGGCCAAACTGTCCAGCGCCGAACGGGTGGCCTCGCTGCCCGAAGACACGCTGGCCCCTGTGCAGGTGGTGGGCAATCACCGCCTGATGCTGAAGGTGGAAATCGACGTGGCCGCCGAACGTGCCCGTCTGGACAAGGAAATCGCCCGCCTGCAGGGCGAGATCGGCAAGGCCAATGGCAAGCTGTCCAGCGAGAGCTTCGTGCAGCGCGCCCCGGCCGCCGTGGTCGAGCAGGAGCGCCAGCGTCTGGCGCAGTTCAGCGCCATGCTGGAGAAGGTGCAGGGCCAGCGGGAGAAGCTGGGCTGAG
>QWCI01000963.1_pt1 | contig 11640 bp, 8 predicted proteins | sample 1972541 | NCBI WGS metagenome assembly QWCI01 (sample SAMN09866712, study PRJNA288562) | Human oral metagenome isolate term3_saliva, whole genome shotgun sequencing... | isolation source: mouth | host: Homo sapiens | place: USA: California | reverse complement strand
CGATGAACTCCACGCCCGCCACGACAAGATGGTGCGCACTGTCTTGCCTGCCGATCGACAGGAGGAAATCTTACAAGGCGTGTCCAACTGCTTCGACGAGCTCAGCCGTATCTTACAAGGCGTTCACCTCATCGGCGAACTCACGCCCAAGACAGCCGATGCCATTGTAGCCTACGGCGAACGCATTTCTTCGTCCATCGTGGCCGCGCTACTCGGCGCCCGCCACATCGATTCGCGTCGCCTCATTCGCACGCGCCCCGAAGGCGCGAAACACATCGTCGATTTCGACGCCACGCATGCGGCCATTGCCGAGGCCGATCTCTCGCGTTGTCCCCTCACTGTGATGGGCGGTTTCATCTCGTCCGATGTCGAGAGCGGTCGCACCACCAACCTCGGTCGCGGCGGTTCGGACTACACGGCCGCCATTCTTGCCGCCGCACTCGGTGCCGAAGTGCTCGAAATCTGGACTGATGTCGACGGTTTCATGACCGCCGATCCCCGCGTCATCCCCACCGCCTTCACGATCGACGAACTTTCTTATGACGAAGCCACCGAATTGTGCAACTTCGGCGCGAAAGTCGTCTATCCCCCCACCATCTTCCCCGTGTGTGTGCGCAACATTCCCATTTTGGTGCGCAACACTTTCAACCCCAACGGCAAACATACCGTCATTCGCCGCAATGCAGCCCCCAGCTCGCGCCTCATTCGCGGCATCTCCTCCATCGGCGAGACCGCTTTGGTCACTGTCAGCGGTATGTCCATGGTCGGTGTAGTCGGTGTCAATCGCCGCATCTTCACCACTTTGGCACAAGCCGGCATCAGCGTGTTCATGGTGGCGCAGTCGGCTTCCGAAACCTCGACTTCGCTCGCCGTCACTCCTGCCGATGCGCAGCGCGCCTGCCACATTCTCGATGCCGAGTTCGCACAGGAAATTGCCGCCGGCGCCATGAATCCCGCCGGTTGTCGCACGGGCTTGTCCACCGTAGCCGTGGTGGGCGAAAACCTTCGCCACCATACCGGCACCGTCGGTCGACTGTTCTCCGTCCTCGGTCGCAACGGCATCGGTGTGAACGCCGTCGCCCTCGGCGCGCTCGAAATGAGCGTCTCGTTTGTCATCGAGCGCCCCTTGCTGCGCAAAGCCCTCAACGTCTTGCACGATTCCTTCTTCATGGGCAACCACGAAGAGCTCAACCTCTTCATCTGCGGCACCGGCACCGTCGGCGACCAACTCATCCAACAGCTGGCCGCGCAAAACGCCATCCTCCGCGAGAAGCGTGGACTGAACCTCAACTTAGTCGGCGTCGGCGGCCGCAGCAAATCCGTTTACGACATCGCCGGTATCGATCCCGCCAACTACCGCGCTGCACTGAATGCAAGCGAAGAGGAAGGCGGCATCGACCACATGATGCGTCGCATCCTCGAACTCAATGTTTTCAACGCCGTTTTTGTCGACTGCACCGCTTCGGCCGACGTTGCCGCGCACTATCGCGCCCTCCTCGAACATCACGTCCACGTCGTCACCGCCAACAAAGTAGCGGCCTCCGGGCCTTACGAAGATTATGCGGCGCTGAAAGACACCGCGCGCCGGCGTGGAGTGAAGTTCCTTTTCGAAACCAATGTCGGCGCCGGCCTTCCCATCATCGGCACCATCGGCGATCTCATCGCTTCCGGCGACCGCATCAAGAGCATTGAGGCCGTTTTGTCGGGTACGCTCAACTACGTGTTCAACACCCTCTCCGCCGAGGTGCCGCTTTCCGAAGCCGTGCGTTTGGCACAGGCCAACGGTTATAGCGAACCCGACCCGCGCATGGATCTTTGTGGCATGGACGTGGTGCGTAAAATCACCATCTTGGCGCGTGAGAGCGGCTATCGTGTCGAAACTTCCGACATTGCCATCGAGCCTTTCCTCCCTGCCGAATTATTCGAAGGTAGTACCGAAGCCTTCATGGAAGCCCTGCCGCAGCTCGATGCCGCTTTCGAGCGCGAACGTCAGCGTTTGGTGGCCGAAGGCAAATGCTGGCGCTACGTCGCCGAGTGGAAAGACGGCAAAGGCAGCGTCGGTCTGCGCGAGATTCCTATCGGTCACCCGCTCTACCAACTCGAAGGCTCGAACAACATTATCTGCCTCACCACCGCCCGCTACGACACCCCGATGATCATCCGCGGCTACGGTGCCGGTGCGGCCGTCACCGCCGCCGGTGTCTTTGCCGACGTGATGCGCGTGGCGAATATCTAAATAGGAAAAAGGAGCTTTTGTGCTTCTGGAACTAATCGAAATCTCGCAATGAGGCGAGTGTGAAAAAGAATCCATCGAGGAGTTTTTACTCCCTCGATGGATTCTTTTTGTCGTTATGGCTACTTTTTCAAGAAAGGGAAACAGCGCCGTGCAACAATCGCTTATATATAAAAAAAAGATGAGGCTTAATCAGAACTTCATTTCGCCCAAACGAAATGAGTTGGAAAAGCAATCGTTTCCTCAAAACGCGTGCAGTTTTCCCACTACCTTGTAGAGGTGTAAAATGCGGTTGATGGGGTAGCGCTCCGTGCCGTATTCGGGATTGCTGGCCACGAAGTCGAGCATGGTGGGATCTTCCGGCACACGGCGGAGAATCTTCACGGTGCGGAGACCGTCGAGCACCACGGCGTAAATGTGGCCGGGTTCGAGGTTGTCGATCGTCACGCGACGCAGGGCAATCTTGTCGCCGGGTTCAAGGTCGGGCAACATGCTGCGACCCTGCACCGAGCACCACAAATCGGCCTGGCGGTTGAAAGTGGTGTCCATAAAGTAACTCGGGCGCGCGGTTTGGTCGTTTTCCACGTCGTCGAAACCGCAAGTGAAGTCGCAATCGAAGACGGGGAGTCCCTCTTGTTCGAGTTCGCGTTGCGCCTTTTTCTTTGCTTCGCGTTCGGCGCGGTTTTCGGCGCGCAGCATGCGACCCTCGCCCGAAATGAGCCAGTCGATGGAAACGCCGAGTTTTTCGCTCACCGCTTCGAGAAAATCGTATTTAGGTTGCACGGCTCCGGTCAAATAGGAGCGAATGCGTGCTTCGTTTGTTTCGAGTAGTTTGGCAAAACGAGTGTTGCGTCCGTCGGCAAACCGCTCGACGAGCTGTTCAAGTCGTGAGGTCATAGCTGGGGAAATAAATGAAGAGGTGAGTGTTTTCTGTTCAACGCAAAAGATCGACGAGGTCGAATCCTTGGTCGTGTTTATCTTCGTATGGGATTAAGTATTACGCGACAAAGTTACGCATTATTTTGGAAGTCGCAAATTTTTTCCGCTTGTTTTCATAATGTCGGCGACAACTCGCTCCGGAATGGGGTGAAATAGGGGCGTTTTTGTGGCCGGTTCGGTAGTGAAAAACCATGTTTCCGACCGTCGTTTTTTTTGCCTCGGGTGATTGTCGAGGCGAAGGGGAGTTTTGCCCTCAGTGCGGTGAAGGCTTTTTTGCCTCGCGCGCGCATTACGCGCGCATCCACTGTTTTTCGATTTTTGCCTTCACTTCTTCACCTTTGTACCGTAACGGTTTGAACTGCAGGGTGATAAGTGTGAAGGCTTCACCCCAAAAAGCCTTCACCGATGGAGCGGGGTAGAGGGGGAGAACGGGTGAAGGGAGGTGAAGGCAGAAGAGGGTGAAGCCTTCACCTGTAATGTATTGTTTGTTAGCGTATTGGATGGGTAGGTGAAGGAGTGAAGGCAAAAATCGGAAAAACGTGATGCGCGCGTGATGCGCGTGTGAGGAGGTGGAGTGCGCGAGGAATTTTACCTCAGGTCGGATGTTGTTTCGGCGCGTAATGATTTCCTGTTTCAAACCTGTGGAGAAAGTGAGAAAAGTCGTTGTGTTTTTACGAAAAGTTGGCTTGTTTTTGAAGGATGTCCACAAGATCGAGTTCCGCCCTTTTGCGGTGGCAGCGGAAGGTGGCGATGAGGCGTCGTTTTTTCGCGTTGCGAGAGATGAAAAAGCGCTCCGAAAAAAGTTGGTAGCACAGAAATAAAATAGTATCTTTGCGGAGTGATACGGCGCATGCGATATTTTTCGAAACACTCTTCGTGAGTTCGTTCCGCTTCGTCGTTTCTGCCGATCGGCATCGCGCGCGTCCTCGCGGGCGTTTCGAGCGTCGGCACAAAGTGCTCGCGCTGCCGTTGCGGCGCAAGTTTTTCCCACATCCATCTCCTCAATACAGAAACAACCCATGCTAGAAATACGCAATCTTCATGCCTCAGTCGAAGGCAAAGAAATTCTCCGCGGCATCAATCTCACCATTCGCGACGGTGAAGTGCACGTGCTGATGGGCCCCAACGGCTCGGGCAAGTCGACCCTCTCCAATGTGTTGGTGGGCAATCCCAAATTTGAAGTGACCGAAGGCGAAGTGATCTTCAATGGCAAGAACCTCCTCGATCTCGAACCCGAAGAGCGCAGCCACGAAGGGATCTTCATGTCGTTTCAAGCGCCGATCGAAATCCCCGGTGTGTCGATGACCAACTTCATGCGCGCCGCCCTCAACGCCAAGCGCAAGTATTTCGGTCAAGACCCGTTGCCCGCGGCCGACTTCCTCAAATTGCTGCGCGAAAAGCGCAAACTCGTCGGCCTCGACGCGCACTTCATGAGCCGCGGAGTGAACGAAGGTTTCTCGGGCGGTGAGCGCAAGCGCAACGAAATCTTCCAAATGGCCGTGTTGGAACCCACGTTCTCCATCCTCGACGAGACGGACTCCGGTTTGGACGTCGACGCTCTGCGCATTGTGGCCGAAGGTTTCAACCAACTGCGCACGCCGCAAACCTCGGCCATGGTGATCACGCACTACCAACGCATGCTCGACTACCTGCGCCCCGACTTTGTGCACGTGCTGGTCAACGGTCGTGTGGTGAAAGAAGGCACGGCCGATTTGGGCTACGAGATCGAAAAGCGCGGTTTCGATTGGATCAAGGAAGAACTGACGCAGTGAGCGCCTTAGGCGCACGGCAGCCGGCTTGTCGCTGTGTTGTGCGGCGCCACGTTCCGATAGTTTCACCTCTCCAATCTGATTCCCCATGTCCGGACTTCAACAATATCTCCGTCTTTTTGACGAACAACGCGCCCTCATCGATGGCAACAGCTGTGCGCCGCTCAATGCGCACCGCGACGATGCCCGGCGCTTCCTTTCCGGCGTAGACTTGCCCAACCGCAAGACCGAACGCTACAAATATACCAACGCCTCCGCCATTTTCGCGGACGAATACCATTCCGACTTCACACGCACACTCGATGGACTGCGTCCCGGCGACGACCGCGGATGTGCTGTGCCGAATTTGGCCACCGTGCCCGTCCATGTCATCAACGATGTGGTGGTGCCCTTGGCCGACGACGTCGAATTGCCCGAGGGCGTGCATCTCCTCTCCCTCTGCCGTGCCGCTGCGGAACATCCCGAGTGGCTCGAACGCTACTATGATCGCGCGGCGCACCACGAACCCGCCAATCAGCACAAGCATGCCGACCGAGAAGAGCGCGACGTCGTGACGCGTCTGAACACGCTCTTCGCACAAGACGGTTTGCTCATTCACGTGGCGGCCGGTGTGCAGATGGAGCGCACGGTGCAAATCGTGCTCCGTTCGCGCGCAGCTGTCGATCTGCTTTCCCATCGCCGTTTGCTCATCGTGGCCGAAGCCGGTGCGAGCGTGAATGTGCTGGTGTGCGAGCATGCCGACGGCACCCATCGCTACCTCACCACGCAAGTCACCGAAATCTATGCGGCCGAAGACGCCGCCGTATCGGTCTACACGCTCGAGGAAACGCGTGAGGGCAACCACCGTTTCAGCAACGTCTATGTGGAACAACAGGCGCGCAGTCGCGTGAGCCTCAACGGCTTCTCCTTCACCACGGGCGTTTCGCGCACGATGACCAATGTGCGCCTGCTCGGTTCGGGGGCTGACTGTCAAACGGCCGGTGTGGCCATCACCGACGGTTGCCAGCACGTGGACAACAACCTGCTGGTGGATCATGTGGCCGAAGCCTGCACCTCCGACATGCTCTTCAAATATGTGCTCGACGGCGAGAGCCGGGCGGCCTTTGCGGGCAAGGTGATGGTGCGCCCCGGTGCGCAACAAACGCTTTCGCACCAAAACAGCGCCAACCTCTGCATTTCGCCCACGGCGCATGTGCACTCTCTCCCGATGCTCGAAATCTATGCCGACGACGTGCGTTGCAACCACGGTTCGACGATCGGCAAACTCGACGAAAGCGCCTTGCTCTATCTGCGCCAGCGCGGTATTCCCCTCGCCGAGGCGCGCCTGCTCTTGCAACATGCCTTCGTGGCCGAAGTGCTGCAACGCGTGCCGAGTGAAGCGTTGCGCGATCGGCTCTCCGACCTCGTGGAACGCCGTTTTCGCGGCGAACAGCGCCACTGTGCCGACGGTTGTGAAGAATGTGCCGTAAAGTTTTGAACCGGAAACCGCTCATGATGACCGACTATCGCGAAGATTTTCCCATACTGAGCCGTGAGGTGCACGGCCGCCCGTTGGTGTATCTCGACAATGCCGCCACGACACAGAAGCCCCGCGCCGTGTTGGAGGCCATGGACGCGCTCTACACCACCTGTAACGCCAATGTGCATCGCGGCATCCACACGCTTTCGCAAGAAGCCACCGCGTTGCACGAAGCGGCGCGCGAACGGGTGCGCTCGTTCCTCAATGCGGGTTCCACGGCCGAGATCGTTTTCACGCGAGGGACGACCGAGAGCCTCAACCTCGTCGCTGCGTCGTTTTCGCAAGCCTTCCTGCGCGAGGGCGATGAGGTGATTGTCACCGTCATGGAGCACCACTCCAACATTGTGCCCTGGCAGTTGGCACGCGAGCGGTGGGGCTTCACGCTGCGCGTCGTGCCGATGGACGACGAGGGGCGTTTGGACCTCGAAGCCTACGCCGCGCTGCTCAATGAGCGCACCCGCTTGGTGTGCTGCTGCCAGGTGAGCAACGTACTCGGCACGGTGAATCCCGTACGCGAGATGGCGCGGATGGCACACGACGCCGGTGCCTACTTCTTGGTGGACGGCGCGCAGAGTGTGCCGCATTTTCCGGTCGATGTGCAGGAGTTGGATTGCGATTTTCTCACGTTCAGCGCACACAAAATCTACGGTCCCACCGGCGTGGGCGTGCTTTACGGCAAAGAAGCACTGTTGGAGCAACTCCCTCCCTATCAAGGGGGCGGAGAGATGATCGCCCGCGTCACTTTTGAGCACACCACCTTCGAACGCTTGCCGTTTAAGTTCGAAGCGGGCACGCCCGACTATGTGGGTACGCACGGTTTGGCCGCCGCCATCGACTATGTCGAGGCGGTGGGACTGGATCGGATTGCAGCGCACGAAGAGGTGCTCACGCGTCACGCCATGGCGCGCATGGCCGAGATCGATCAAATGCAGTTCTACGGCACGGTGCCCGGAAAGACTTCGGTCGTTTCGTTCAATGTGGGGCAGATCCACCCGATGGACTTGGGCACCTTGCTCGACCGCCTCGGTTTTGCGATCCGCACCGGCCACCATTGCGCACAACCGCTCATGGCGCGTTGTGGAGTGGAGGGCATGGCGCGCGTTTCGTTTGCGCTCTACAACACCGAGGACGAAATCGATCGTTTCATGGAGGCGCTGCAGCGCGTGGTGCGCATGTTCTGAACGCCCGCGTTGGCTCCCTTTCGGGCGAGTGCACTCCTTGTTTATAGAAGACAGCTTGGGCGGAAATCATCGTAGGGTGATTTCCGCCCATGTTTTGCCGGTTGGCTCAAGCCGTTGAGGCTTCTTATCGGAAGGACGTGTTCGGTCGGGAGACAAATGCGGATTTTTTCGGTGCAATCTTTGGTCTTTCGTTCTAAACACTTACCTTTGTCCTTATCAACATCACACGCAAATTTGAACGTTATGTTACTGACCACCACGCCCTCGATAGAAGGACACCCCATTCGCGAATATCGCGGTATCATCTCGGCCGAAACTATCATCGGCGCTAACTTTGTGAAGGATTTCTTCGCACGTATCACTGATGTTTTCGGCGGTCGTTCGGGTTCGTACGAACGCGTGCTGCGCGAAGGTAAAGAGGCGGCTCTCGCCGAACTCACCAAAGAAGCCCAACACCTCGGTGCCAATGCCGTGGTAGGCTTGAAGTTGGATTACGAAGCCGTGGGTGCTTCGGGCTCGATGCTCATGGTCGTGGCCTCCGGCACGGCCGTGGTGATCTAAGTTGTTCGTTCAGTGCTGCTCGCTCACCACAATCAGATGGGACTGCTCGAGGCCGGTTGCGACGAAGCCGGTCGCGGCTGTTTGGCCGGTGCGGTCTATGCCGCCGCGGTCATTCTTCCTCCCGATTATCACAACGAACTGCTCAACGATTCGAAACAACTGACCGATGCGCGTCGGCGCGCGTTGCGCCCGATCATCGAGCAGGATGCCTTGGCGTGGGCGGTCGGCGTGGTCGACGCAGAAGAGATTGACCGGATCAACATCTTGAACGCCGCTATCCTGGCCATGCACCGTGCACTCGACGGTTTGCAGCTCTGTCCCGAATGCATTATCGTCGACGGTAACCGCTTCAAACCCTATGTGCGCGAGGTGCTCGAAATTCCGCACACCACCATCGTGAAGGGCGATGCGAAATACCTGTCAATCGCCGCCGCTTCGGTGTTGGCCAAGACCTATCGCGACGATTATATGGCCGCGTTGCACGAAGAATACCCCGACTATGCGTGGGATCGCAACGCCGGTTACCCGACGGCGGCGCACCGTGCGGCGATTGCTGCGCACGGGCCGACACCCTATCATCGTCAAAGTTTCAAACTGCTCAAAGACTAATCGCGGGCGGCAGCGCACAGACGTTGCCGCCCCTCATGTATCCTCTCCATGTTCGCAGACATTGTGCTCCCCCTCGCCGTTCCCGGTGCGTACACCTATCGATTGCCCACACAACTCGACGGGCGCGTCGTCGTCGGCTCGCGTGTGGTGGTTCCGTTGGGCAAAAACAAACGCTACACCGGCATTGTGATTCGTTTGCACGAGGAGTTGGCGAACATCGACGAAGAGCGCATCAAGACGGTTGAGGAGTTGGTCGATGAACGACCATTGTTGCTCGAGGAGCAAATCGCCCTTTGGCGCTGGATGGCGCAATATTATATGTGCTGTCCCGGTGAAGTGATGAAAGCCGCCTTGCCCGCGGGGTTGAAGTTGGAGAGCGAAACGCTATTCGCCTTGGCTGAAGACGCGGATCCGCACGATGAGGCGCACGATGAGCAAGCGCGCGAAGTCTTGCGAGCGTTGATGGCCAAACCTTTGCGCGTGAGCGATTTGCGGAAGGCTGTTCCGCGTCCGGGATTGCTGCGTACGCTCAAAAACTTGGTCGAAGCGCGGTGCATCACGGTCGAAGAAAAAGTGAGTCAAGGCTTCAAGGCGAAAAGCGAAGCGCGACTCACGCTCGCTCCCGACTACGCTTCGGCCGCGGCGCTCGAGCAGGCGCTGAAACAGCTGGGGCGGTCGCCGCGACAGTCCGAGGCGATGTTGGCTTTCCTCGATCGAGCCGGCATAGCGGCGGCCGAGCGACTCAATAATTTCGCTTTGCTTGCAGAAGTGCGCCGTTCCGAACTCGTCGAGACCTTGCCCGAGGGCGGAGCAGCGGCCATTACGGCCTTGGTGCGCCGCGGACTGCTCATTTCCACCTTGGTCGAGGTGGGACGCCTCAAGACGCACAAAGCCGTGGAGGGCTTGCCGCCGCGTCCCCTGAGCGAAGCGCAGCAAGCAGCGCACGATGCGATTCTCGCGGCGTGGGAAGAAAAGGAAGTGGTGCTCTTGCACGGCGTGACGTCGAGTGGGAAGACGGAAGTCTACATCGAACTCATTCGACGCGTCATCGCCGAGGGAAAACAAGTCCTGTTTTTGTTGCCCGAAATCGCGTTGACGACGCAAATTACCGATCGTCTCGGCCGCGTGTTCGGCGAACAGCTCGGGGTCTACCATTCTAAGTTTCCCGACAACGAGCGTGTGGAGATTTGGCAGCGGCAGTTGAGCGAGAACGCCTATCCTTTGTTACTCGGCGTGCGCTCTTCTGTGTTTTTGCCCTTTCAAAATCTCGGATTGATCATCGTCGACGAAGAGCACGAGACGTCTTACAAACAGCAAGATCCGGCTCCGCGCTACAATGCGCGCGATGTGGCCATCCTCATGGCGCACCGCTGTGGCGCTAAGGTCTTGCTCGGCACTGCCACGCCCTCGTTGGAGAGTTACAAGAACGCCGACGAAGGAAAATACGGCTTGGTGCGTTTGGATCGGCGCTTCGGCGATGTGCAAATGCCCGAGATCATCGTCGAAGACCTCGCCGAGTTGCGCCGAAAGAAACTATTGCCCACGCCTTTCTCTCCGCGTTTGCACGAAGAAGTGAACGCCGCTTTGGAAAATGGCCAACAAGCCATTCTCTTCCTCAATCGGCGCGGTTACAGTCCGTCGTTGCAGTGCAGAAGTTGTGGATGGTCGCCGCGTTGTACCCAGTGCGATGTGCCCCTCACGCTGCATTTGAAGTTCAACAAACTCGTTTGCCACTATTGCGGCGCGCAGTATCAAGTGCCCACCCATTGTCCGCAGTGCGAACAGGCCGATTTGCGCGACATCGGCGCCGGCACGGAGAAAATCGAGGCCGCGGTCGAGGCTTGTTTTCCCACGGCGAAGGTGGCGCGCATGGATTTGGACACCACTCGCTCGCGAACGGCCTACGAACGCATCATCCGCGAGTTTCAAAACGGCCGTTCCAACCTGCTGGTCGGCACGCAGATGGTGACCAAAGGCTTAGATTTCGGCGGAGTCAGCGTGGTGGGCATCGTCAATGCCGATCAACTGCTGAACCGTTGCGACTTTCGCGCGCATGAACGCGCCTTTCAAATGCTTTCGCAAGTGGCGGGGCGTGCCGGTCGTCGCGGCAGTCGCGGACGCGTGGTGTTGCAGACGCGACAACCCGACTTACCCGTCGTGCGCCAAGTGGTGGCCGACGACTATCAAGCGATGTACAAAAGCGAAATGGCCGATCGGCGCATTTTTCGCTTTCCGCCCGAAGTGCGCCTGATCACCATCTATCTCAAACACCGCGAGGAGCGCACCGTCGCCGTCACCGCTCGCCTGCTCGGCGACTTGTTGCGGCCGCATTTCGGCGACGATTTGCTCGGTCCCGACAAACCGGCGGTGGGTTACGTCCAGTTGCAGCACATTCGCAAGTTGTTGTTGAAAGTTTCGCCCACGCTGAGCCCCGCTTCGGTGCGCGCCACGTTGTTGGCAGCGCGCGATCGCGTGTTGGCACACAGCGCTTGTCGCAATGTCACGATCTATTTCGACGTCGACCCCATGTAGTCGATGCTTTTGTGCATCGTTGGCTTGCCGAAGGCGACGAGTCGACATAAAAAGGGGCAACCTTTTCTCCTCCGCAATGCGAAAACGGTTGTCGAACATCCCTCTCGGGAGGCAAAACACGGGAACTTTCCGCATTTTGCCTCCTTTTTCTTTTGCACTTCACAAAACGCGTCGTAAATTTGCCACAAATCATATTTCAAACTCTCGAATAGACGCTATCCCTTATGTTAGACGTAAAGCAATTGCTCGCCGCCTGCGAAGAGCGCATGGAAATGAGCGTGATGCACCTCGAAGAAA
>QWCI01000961.1_pt1 | contig 11647 bp, 11 predicted proteins | sample 1972541 | NCBI WGS metagenome assembly QWCI01 (sample SAMN09866712, study PRJNA288562) | Human oral metagenome isolate term3_saliva, whole genome shotgun sequencing... | isolation source: mouth | host: Homo sapiens | place: USA: California | reverse complement strand
AGGTACACCAGCATGTTTGAAACGTGTGTTTAAACGAGTTGATAGTGTTTTATTGTTTGGGTATTTATGAATAAAATCTGAGAAGACAACAGTTTCAGTCCGACCAAGTTTCCAAGCTTCTTGCCTTTGTCTTTTTTGATACACTTTTAAGACCTCTATAGTTTGTGGGTCAATATCAATTGTGCGATAACTTGCCTCAGACTTTGGGCTGTTAATCTCACCTAAATGATTTAGTGTCTTTGTAATATTCACAGTTGCATTATTTAGGTCAATATCTGACCAGTGTAGAGCTAAGGCTTCGTTAATACGGCAACCAGTAGCAAGAAGAAACTTGTACAAAGTAATTTCATAGATATTTCTATATATTGCTAAGTTAGCCTCTTCTAAATAGCTGAGAAATTGCTTTAACTCTAAGTTATTAAAGTGTTTTACTTTGTTTCTACCCTTTTTTATTTTACGAGGAAGAATAACTTCACGAGCTGGATTCATATCAATAATCTGCATTGTCACAGCATATTGTAGTATACGTTTATTTAGCGCGTGAATTTTATCATAGTGTAGAAATGCGCCTTCTTCTCGTTTGTTAGCACGTAGAGCTAGTTGATTAACAATGCGTTGGATAGTTGGAGTAGTTAACTTATCTAACCTATAAGAACCAAATAAAGGAATCACATGGTTAGATAGTAGTCGCTTTACTGAATCTTGCGTATTTGGTTTTACTGTGTGTTGATAGCTTTCCCACCATAGTTGAGCTACTTCTTCATAACTTGTTAGTGGGATTATTTCTTTTTTAGTGAAGGCATTATTTTGGAATTCAGCCTTAGCTAATTGAGCTTTTTTCTTCAATTCAGTTTTAGTTCTAGCTGTCAGATTAGACTTTATTTTTTTTCCTGTGAGTTTATCTACTCCTAAGTATACTTTGGCACGATATACAGTGCTACCATTTTGTTTTTTTATTTCTGCTATTTTCATTTTTTAACCTTTCTAACATCAGTAGGCAAGCTGTAAAAGGTTATGAAAAATAGATATTATGATTTGTGTCTAGAACGAATACCTTCAATTAGTATCTGTAGAGCAGTTAAGTCCTCAGTTGTGAGTGCTTGACCATCAATAGTTATTTTTACATTCTTCCTAAAGATATAATCAAGATTAATTTTGATATTTTCCCCATTGATAATATCTTGGCTAATATCTTTGTATGTTTTTAACTTTGAGAATATGGATTCGCCATTTCTTAACTCAATTAAATCTTTTAAAAGTTGCTTCTCTTTATCGTTATGAACAGAATCCATGTGGATATTTTTGATTATATCATCAATATAAGAGTTAGCCAATTGTTGATATTTAATTTTGTGCTCATCAAACTCTAATCCACCTTGTTCGCATTTTTCTTTTATAGAGAGTGAAGCAATGCTTTCAGTAATTTCAGAGAGTTTAGTTAAACTGGGAATCTTTTTCTCATTTTCAATTTGTGAGATATAAGACTGTGATACTTTTAGTTCTTCAGCAAGGCTCTTAGTAGTTACGTTACCTTCTGTACGGTATTTTTTAAGATATGCTCCTATCATTTTTAACCTCCGTTTAATAACTTTAGTAATATTTTAGCAAAAAACTCTTGACATGTAAATAGAAAACTGATAAAATTCCAAATATAACCCAAGTCAATTAACTTGGTTAATAGGCGAGCTGTACTAGTTATGAGAGGATAGTTGTGCACAAAATGGAAAAGAAAGGGGGTGTCTATGTTTAGTACACCACAAGGGATATTATCTCAAGAAGCAGAACTAGCATTGTTGGGAAGGATTGAGCATTTAATAAATGATTATCTATCACATGCAATGCTTTCACCTCACAGTGACTCGTTTGGCTTGATACAACAGAAAGAGTTAATCAAAGAACTAGGTATTAGTTTAGTAACTCTGCATGAATGGGAGCGTTTGGGGTTAACTCGATACTGTCCACCAATAGAAGGAACTCGCAAAGTTTTCTATAAGAAATCAGATGTTATGAAGTTTCTTTCAATTACTAGTAAGGAGTGAATACATTGTATGAAAAGAAAATAAACACAATTGAAAAGTTCTATGATTTCTTGAAATACATAGGTACTTGCAACCATGTTGAATCACAGATTCAATTGCTATCAATTACGCTATATAGTGTAATGCTTATCCAAGAAAGGATTGTCTAATGACATTAATTACCATAAAACCAAAACATTCTGTTCTAGAAGCAGATATTAAATTTGAAACTTACCCTGAGAATGCTATTCAAGATTTTGATAACGCTACTCCAATAACTGAATATAAGGAAGAATGGCGAATATATAAAAATGAGGTAATTGATTCTACCCCTCACATAGAGCCTTCAGAAAAAGAGAAGATGAAAAAGAGAAAAGCTCCTTTTTATATCATGGCAGATTTTTTAATGGCTCATCTCATTGTGGTTAGTATAGCTGAAATAGAGGATACTGGTGAAGGTAACTTATTTGTGTATAATCCCAAAGAGGGGATTTATCAACCTGCTTGGCATATTGTTAATAAATTAGCAAGAAGGTTAGAACCTTCTTTTAGGAGTAATGATATATCAGAGATTTTTTCTGTACTAAGTTGTATCTGTAAAAATGTAAGTATATATCAAGGCTCACGTTACATAGCGTTAGGGAATTGTATTTATGATACTTATTATGGGGACGGAATGAAGTACAGTCCTTCAATTGTGTTTACACATAAGGTACAAGTAAATTATAATTCAGAAGCAACTTCTCCAGTATTGGGCGATTGGTCTATTGATTCTTGGTTAACTGAACTGTTTAATAATGATGCTGAACTAATTCACTTAGCATGGCAAACAATTTTGGCAGTGATACGTGGTTATGCTGATGAGAGAATTATTTGGCTGATTGGAAAAGGAGGAACAGGTAAGGGTAGTTTCCAAGAGTTGTTAATTAACTTAGTAGGTAGGATTAATACAGCATCCATGAAACTAATTGAATTAGAGGGCAAAAATCGTTTTGCCACTTCACAGTTAATAGGTAAACATCTAGTTATTGGAGATGATAATCCTATTGATAAGGTGGTAACAGACCCTTCTACTATGTTTTCTCTAGTTACTCATGATATTGTCACAATCGAAAAGAAAGGCAAACAGGCCTATTCTGCTCGACTTACTCCTGTGATTGTTCAATCATCTAATCGATTGATTAAGATTCAAGGAGACAAAGAAGCTATAGCAAGAAGAACTTTCATACTTCCCTTCGTTTCTGAATTTAACAAAGATGGTTACAAGAGAGAAATAAAGCAGGTTTATCTAAAACGTCAGGATGTATTAGAATATGTATTGAAGAATGCATTAGAATATGATATCAGTGATGGATTCAAGGATATCAGTCACCACCCTGCTATCAAGGAAATTCATGGGAAGTCTATGACAAGTGTTGAACAGTTTTCATCTTATCTGTTTAGTCGTGTGAAATCTACTTTCTTGCCGAATTCATTTATGCTATGGGCATATGAACAATTCTGTGAAGGAAATGGTTTAAAACGAGAAACTAAGGAAGCCTTTCACAAAGAATTAAAAGATGCACTTCCATCAGACTGGGTATTTAAGCCAACATTATCTACTTGTAAAGATTTTGATGAGGGTGATTCTGTTTATTTTATTCATTCTGAGTCTTTTAATTTGGATTCTACAAAGAGATATAAAGGGTATGTAATGAAGTCATGCTCTTGATACACTTGAAACAGTAAATTTCATTTCTATTTTCAATTTTATTTGTTTTATTTATTCTAAGAAGTTGGAAATTAGTGTATCAAGTGTATCATTCTGGAGATATACAAAGTGTGAACGACTAGCCCGCCACGAGCGAAGGCAAAGGAGTGAAACACTTTGTTAAGTACCAAACACGCCTAATTTATTCCATGGTCTAATTGACAGCAAGAAACAAGGCACTCTCGTACAAATGAACTGTCCATCCGAAAAACTAAAGCCTTTCGTCTGAGACGTTCTTAGCGTACTTTGTGCCTACTTACTGTCAATTTGCTTTCACGGCATAAAGGCGTATGCTTGTGAGATAAAATAGAGAATAAAACTAGCTATTTAATAAGGATTTAGATTATAGAATTTAACATTTTTATAGTGTTGTCTTGATTCAGCTATCAGTTTTTTCTGTACAATTGTATCAATTTATCTTTTTGTGTTTGTGGTTAGTAATGCGCGTGATAATGGGATTTCTAAGGGGCGATTAAAAAATAGAATAGTAATGGATGTATGTGAATTTTGCTATTCACCGATTAACTCTCTATATCAAAAATGTGTTAGTAATGTGGAATTGTCTGAAAGAGATTCATGTGATGTAACGGATATACAAAATCCCTGCAATGAGTAATTGCAGGGATTTTCAGGTAACTAGGAAAACTTTGTAAGTATAGGGAATATTGTTTTAGTCTATTTTGTAGTAGACAGCTTTTTCATCAGATGGATGTGTTTGAGTAATGATAATTCTAGTTTTACTTTTATCAGTTGGGTCTTCGATTGATACCATTTGGTTATTCTCAAATCGTTTCATAGGTATACTTGTTCCAGGGGGATATATTCCCATTGCAGCTCCTATAGGTCCTGAGCTGATACTAAAACCTATGTGTCCATCGCTTCCCATGCCTGACTGAGCTATCTGTCCTCCTTTTGTTAACCCATTCTTATTAAACACTATTTCATATCCTAGTTCATTCCTCCAAGTACCAGCTATACTAGAGTAGTCTCCATGTAGAATAGCCTGTGTATCAATTTCTTGTGTTGTATTTTCTGTGTGCTTTTCTTCTGTGGGAGTCGTGATAAGTGTGGCATCAGTAGCAACCCAGAATTGAAATTTTTCAGAGTCTTCCATGATTCTGACTGTGAAAGTAACGGTTGCTCCTTCTTGCCATCCTTCAATCATAGATTTCTTAATTTGTATTTGTACACCAGTTATAGGAGCATTACTAGCTTTTACCCAAATAGTATGGTATGTTTCTAGAGCTTTAAAATGTCCTACGTATGCTTCCCAAAATTTTTGGCGTGTTAGTTCTGCTGTGAAGCGGTATAGTTGACCAGTTTTTAACCTACCATCATTTTCCATGTCTCGAAGCTCTTCGGCTGTCGTGTCTATTATACTATCTTCAGTTGAGCTAGAGCTTGTGGTAGATGTGCTGGATGATGCAGAGAAACTAGAAGTAGTAGATGAGATTTGTTGTGAAGAGTGACTATCTACTGTTTCTATATTTTCATTTAGATGTCTAAAGAATAAAAAAGTAGCTCCTATAATGGTAAGAAGTAGAAGTGTAATTGAGGTTATAAGAATCCAAAATTTGTTGCTCTGTGGTAGAGGACAAACTACTACGTGATTCTGATTTTGGTAAACTTCAACAATATCGTTTACTTTAGGATGAAAAGTTAACTCATTGATAGGAACATTTAGAGTCTCATTTGTGTGGAGTCGAATGATAATATGTGTTTCTGAAACGTGAATAATTTGGTTATGTTTTTTATTTTTCATGTAGTATTAGTTCTCGTACATATAGGCAACCATGAGAGGTAGTGTTTTTGTGGATTTAAAGACCGTTTCATAACTTTGTCTTCCTTTTACTAGTCCGTACAATGTTATATGGTCATCTTCGGCTATAACTCTATTGTTGTATTCAGAAGGAATAGAAACCAAAATAATTTTATCATAGTCATCATTTATGGCTACACGCAGTGTGTAGGCTTTCCCATCTTCCATAGCTTGTAAAACTTTACCATATACTCTTACTTTAGTATCTACGGCTATTTCATCATGATTCCACTTGTTATAGTCTACTTCACCATAATTTGCTTTATCATTATCTACAGTAATCTTAGGTTTTGATGGTACTGAGGATGAGGAACTGGAACTACTTTCCTTTAAGGAAGATGAAGAGGTAGAGCTACTTTTTTTGGATGATGAAATTTGTTTTGATGTTGAACTTGAAGTTGTTTGATTGTTTGAAATTTGTTTTTTAGTATTTATAAAACTTATAACAATAATTACAAACAGTAATAGTAGAGTGACTATAATTCCTATTTTTTTAGATTTGTTCTTTTTCTCTATGTTGTTCTTGTTGATGTCGACTTTTATGACAATACCTTCATAAACTTCTACATAATCCCCTATACTAGGTTCAAAGTCACAAGATTCAATAGCAATTTCCTTTAAACTTCCATCTTCATAACCTATATAAGCAGTATCTTCAGTTATTTTAATAATTTTCCCTATGTTCATTAGTACTCTCCTATTTTAATATTCCAGAAAACTTAACTTCATCAGGTGCCATTACATAACGATTCACAGCGACTTCTTCCCCACTGAGAGTGTAATAGAATCTAGGGCTATTTACTCCGTGGGATTTGGCAATTTTATATAAAGATTTGTTTAATGCACTGATAATTGCTCTAAGTTCTTTGTTTGAATACGAAGCATTATTTTCTGTGAGAATGATTCTGATGCCAAGTGTTACAGATGTTTTTTCCATTTCAAGCATATGTGCTCCTGATTGTGTATTTACTTTATCTACACCTCCTTGAATTGCATTATAGAAAGCATCTAAATCTACTTTTCTGTTTTCTTCATTAGACTTTTTTTCAGATTCTTTAGATTTTTTCTCTGCTTCCTCTTTCAATTTTTTCTGTTTTTCCCGTTCTTCCCGTTCTTCTCGTTCTTTCCGCTCTTTTTCTTCTTTAATCTTTTCGATTTGTTTATTAAGTTTTAATTCCACTTCGTTTACACGGGAGGACAAACTACTAATTTTGTACTCGTGGTCGTTTGGATATCTATCTTCTAGGTATTTAATTTCCTTTTTAACAGATGACAATTCACTATCATCAGAAACAAGCTTCAAAGCTTCCTCTAACGTTATATTTTGTTTTATATTTGTTGTGTTATTTTCTAGTGCTTCAACTAGCTTAGTAACACGTTCCGTATCTTTAACATATTGTTGATTACCATAGCTTATTGCAATATAAGCAAATAATCCAAATAATAAAGTAAATATCACTAGAAAACCTACAATATATTTATAAATTTTTTCTTGGTTCATTATTTATTCCTTTCTTATAAATGACTCAATCACTTCAACACTAGCTTGACTTGCTTTCGGTAATATGTCATATACTGTACCATTTGTGAAGTAAGTGAGATTGGGGATTGTTTTGAATCCTACATTTGTTTTAAAGTTATTCCAACTTGTCTTATCTATATGCTCACTATCTAAGTAATACACAGTTGTCTCAGTTTTATCTACTGCTTTTGCTAGCTTTGGAGCAAATTCTTGGCAGTATGGACAACTCTCTCTCCCTGTGTATAGGTAAAAGCTTTCTTTATGTTGTATTTTCTGTTCCACAGCCTCTAAACTTATCTTTTGGAGTCTCTTTATAGCTATCTGGTATTCTGTTTGTGGTAGAGTAGTTAAGTATGCTGTGAATGTGACGATTATAATAAGTAGTAGTGACAGTAGAATAAGAACTTTTTTACTATTCATCACATCCGTATCCGTCTTTGTCTCTATCTAGCCATGGACCATATTGTGGGTCACTAGCAGGTATGTTTACACGTCCTGCTTTTCGTGCTTCCTTACAGTTTTTGAACGGTCTTAAATTTGATTGTGGAGCAGGTGTAGACGATTGTGTAGGAGTGGTTGTGGTGTGAGATGAAGCTTGTTCTTGCTCTTTTGCTCGTGAAGATGCTTTCCTTTCCTCCTCTTTTGATTTGGAGGCTTCAATACTTGCTTTTTCCTCTTCTTGTGCTTTTTCTGTTTTTCTCACTTCACTGATTACTAACGAACCTTTATCGATTGAATCATATTTTTCTAAAGATACTGTATTTCCTGTATAGACCATAAGTTCATTCATTTTCACAGCTAGTGATTCAGGTGTACGGATAAGAAGCTTCTTACCTGTTATGTTGTACTCACGGTATTCATCTTTTTCTTCAATCCCAATTACCTCAGCTTCAACTTCGTAGAGTTTATCTGTGTTAGAGAGTTTGTGTGCTACCTCTCTCAGTGCTTTGGCTCGCAGTATGATTTTAATTTGTGGTGTATTTAGATAAGCATCTACAGCTATATGTCCAGTTGGAGACCATTTCTCTATTTTAGAGCTAGTTTCACTACTAGATGATGAAGTAGAGGAAGATGAACTAGACTGTTTAACTTGTGAAGACTGTTTGACAGAATCACTAGCCTTGGTTTGAGCTTGTGAGTGTTTAGTGCTACCGCTAGTTAGTAGTGTGAAGAACAAAATGAGGATAAGCAATAGTACAATACCACCTATAATCTTTTGTTCTTTGCTTAATTCCTTAAGCTTTTTAAGCATATATAACCTCCAAATGTTTAACTTTATTTAATGAAATAAAATAAATATTTCCTAATAGTTATAATTATATCACACAAACTTTAACAATAGAATATGTTTTTATTAAATATTAAACTATAGAGAATGTAAACCTGATTGTTTAATCTATAAGATAGATAGTAGATTTAACATAGAGGGTGAAGGAATGGATGATATATTAGAAAATATAAGTAATCAGATACGAGACTTACGAGCTTCAAAGAAGATTACACAGCAAGAATTAGCAGAAAGAACAAATCTAAGTGTTCCTTATATCAGTCAGATAGAAAATAATCATAGAAATATCTCTTTGGAAACTTTTGTGAAGATTGTTGATGCTTTAGAAGTTCCGTTGAGTGATTTTTTCTTACCTTATTCTGTTCCACAAGATACAGAGATGATGGAACTGTTATTGAAGATTCAGAAACACCCACAGCATAAGATGATTGTTCATAAGGTGATGGAAATACTTGAATTAAGCCAAGATAGTTAGTGATAAATAAAAAGCACTAAAGAGTAATTTATACTAAATCTATCCAACCATATATAGTTGTTTTAGTATCTATTATTATTTCATCATGCTTAAAATTGTTATAGTCTCTCTCGAAGTGATTTTTAATAGTAATCTGTAGGTCGGGTGATTAGAAATTATCTGTACTGTTTGTATATTGTGAGGATTAGAGGTTACATTATTCAGATAAGGAATGAGAATTATTTTTCTTAATTGAAGAGGTCGATTAAAAAACAAAAAGAAAAAAGAAAGCACTGAATCTGAATATTCAGCGCTTATCTATTTTCTTAAAAAACGTGTTACTAAATCCATTCCCCATTAGCATTTACAGTATAACCATCAACTGTAGTGCTTACTGCTAATGCTCCTGAGCTATAAGAGTAGTACCATTTAGTGCTGACTTGATACCAACCAGTTTTCATAGAACCTGATTCAGTGAGGTAATACCAAGTACCACTTTGACTAAGCCAGCCAGTCTGCATAGAGCCTGAGCTGTTTAGGTAGTACCATGTACCAGATTGATTGAGCCAACCTGTTTGCATAGCTCCTGAACCGTTGAGATAATACCAAGTTCCATTAACTTTTTGCCAACCTGTTTTCATAGAGCCTGAATCAGTCAAATAGTACCAAGAGCCTCCTTGATTTAACCAACCAGTCTTCATTTCTCCATCTTGTGCTAGGTAATACCATGCACCGTTTACTTGAACCCAGCCAGATTGCTTGTTCTTTGATTGGTCATAGTAGAACCATTTACCATTTTCTTGCACCCAACCTTGTTTCTGTGTTGTAGCTTCTTCTTTTTTAGTAGTACTTTCGTCTACTTTCTTTTGCTTCAGTTCATTCTCCTGTTTTTTTAATGGTTCTTCAGCTTTAACTGTAGTATCACTCTTAGGTTTCTTTATTCCCTCTTTAATTTTTTCAAGAGAGTCATATCCTCTACGCTTATTTATTTCTGCAACATAGTCAGCATAGGGTGTATCTCCACCCTCAAAAGGGTTCCCAGTAGTTTGGCTAATCGTTTTAGATTCATAGGGGTCTTCGACTTTTCCTGTTTCAGGATGATACCAAGCAAGTACGCCTGCTTCCCCCCAGTAGAATATACCCCAATTATTTCTGAGAACATCTCCCACATATTTTAAATCTTCACTGTTTGCATATTTTTTATCTGCAATTATTCTTTCTATATACTCAGCTTCTTGTCTTTTCTTTTCTTCTGACCTGTTTCTTCTAGTTTCTTTAAGTTTTTCTATGTATTCTTTATGTCTCTTTGCTTGTTCCTCTTTGTCTTTATCAAACTCTTTTTTGATTTTATCAAAACTATCATACCCTCTAAGGCGGTTTGTTTCAGCAATATAGACACTCGAGACTAAACCAACATCATCAAAAGGGTAACCATAATGTATTTTCTCATATTCGGTTACATTTAAAGGGTCTAATATAATTTCATTTTCAGGCTGATACCAAGCAAGTTCTCCATTTTTACCCCAGTAAAATACGCCACTATTTCGAGCAATTTTTTGATTTTGCATTTTAAAATCTTCATCCCAAATAGCTTTCGTCTTCTTTGGAATATCATTTATTATTTTACTAATTCTTTCAGTCTCGCTTTTATTAATTACATGGTCTGCTGAGACAGACTTAACACCAGCAAAAACTATAAACAATGCTATAAGCGCTGTAATAATTGTGTTTTTCTTTTTCACTTTAAATACTCCTTTGTTTTATAATTCATTTCAAGCAATAAGAAGTCATTTAAACTTTATTACTTAAATATAAATCGTAAATTATTATACCATAAATCAAGTAATATCACTATATTTTCATAAAACACCTCCTGTTTTATATTTATGTTTAAAACATTGTTAAACACTATCCTAATTATATCACAGTTACATATATATTAGTTAATGTTTTTAATAATTTTTTAACTCTAGCAAATGTAAAATATACACCTTAATCTACAAGATGAATGGGGTAAAATAAAAAGCACCTAAACGGTACTTCTTACTTGCCTACTGAACTCATCACCATGAAATTTGTACTCCTTTTTGTCCACCTCGGAGTAAAGTTTAATCTATTTTATTTAATATGTAAATTCTAAAAATACTACAGAATCAACATTTATAAAGCATACCAAAGTGTAATTTATACTAAATCTATTCTACAACAAAATGTTGTAATATTTTATTAAATAAGATAGGCTGTAAAGCCTTGATATTGAGCACTTTGGGGCGCTTTCCCTTAGTGCTTTTTGATTTCTCTTAGTATCTAGCTGTAATCGTCTATACATAACTAGACCGGTATAGTTTAAAGTGATATAATGGTCTAAAGGAGGTGCTACCATGAATGTTTTAGAAAAAAACACACAGGTAAACTTTAAGACTAACAGAGACTTGTTGGAGAAGGCTAAAGCTATTATCACAGCGCAAAATCTTGATATGACAGCCAGTTTTAACTTGTTTTTAGAACATATTGTAGAAAATAAATCCTTGCCATTTGAAACTCAAGTAGACAAAGAAAGAGAAGAACTTCTATCAGGGTTGCGTTCGGAAATTGCCCGTAGCTTTGAAGATTTAGAACATGGAAGAACTTACAGTCTTGATGAAGTGAGGGCTAACCTTGGAATTTAACGAGAACTCATATAGCCTTATTATCTCCGAAACGGTACAAGAACAGCTAAGAGGTATTAAAGATTATATCTCAGCTAACTACTTTTCAGAACAGGCAGGAGCAAACACAGTTAAGAATATTCTTTAC